>Ga0134122_10000210_pt1 | contig 35869 bp, 30 predicted proteins | sample KB302_FD_96461 | JGI IMG/M metagenome (GOLD analysis project Ga0134122, IMG submission 96461) | Terrestrial soil microbial communities without Nitrogen fertilizer from Kellogg Biological Station, Michigan, USA - KB3-0-2 | ecosystem: Environmental > Terrestrial > Soil > Unclassified ... | reverse complement strand
TGGTCCAACTCGTCGGGCGGGCTGTTCCTGCAGACGGGGAACATGAGCGAGAAGGCGGTGGGCTACACCACCGTGGGCGGCGACCTGATGGGCGCGCTGGCGGTCATCGCGAACGTCCCCAAGACGGTGGTGATGTACCTTTTGGACTACCTGCAGGAGTCGATGAAGCTGGAGGGGATCCGCCTGGTGCTGGCGAAGCCGCCGGGGCCGGAGCTGAAGCACAACCAGCTGGGGGAGGAGGAGCTGATGCCCTTCCCCGTCCTCGACGCGTGCTTCCACCTCTTCGCGGGGGAGAAGCTGTCCCCGGCGGAGCTGGTGAGCGCGCTCGGGGGGATGTTCCCGGAGGTCGGGGTGGAGGTGATGCAGGGGTACGTGGACAAGTTCGTCCGGCTGTTCCTGCAGTCCATCTACAAGTGGGTGCAGGCGCCGCTCTCGCTGCACATCGGCCACCTGGACCTCGACCGCGAGCGGGCGCTCCAGCTCCCCGTGGTCACCCGGCCGGACTGGACGCGCGCGAAGTGAGCATCTTCTGAGGGTGCTGGACGCGGTGGTCATCGGAGGGGGAGTCGCCGGGCTGGCGGCTCCGGTGGACGGCACGCTCTTCTTCGCCGGCGAGGCCACGCACCTCGACCAACCCGGCACCGTCCAAGGCGCCATCGAGACCGGCGAGCGCGCCGCCCGCCACGTCCTCGACTACGCCTGAGCCGCTGGCCGCGAGCGGCGTTCGGACTTCTTCTCCGCCTTGCCGAAGCCCTCGTAGAAGCGGACCGCCTCTTCCCCCACTGCCTGGATGTGCTGGTTGTTCAGGTAGGCGGTGATCGGCGCGGCCACCAGGGGCAGCGCGCGGCCGAGGGAGGACAGGCCGCCCTTCTCCAGCAGCTTCCCGGCGATGCTGCCCAGCATCTTCGGTCCCGCGCGCTGGAACGGGCCGACGCCGTTGGCGTAGCCCAGCACGTCCATCAGCTCCGTCCGCCCGCGGTCGCTCTTGAGGTTCGCCTTGTAGAGGGTGGCGATGTCCACCAGCAGGATGATCTGCAGGTACGTCATCACCAGCAGGTCCGCGGGGATGGACACCAGCCCGAACATGCCCGACACCCCACCGACCGTCCCGGCGATCGCCTTCTTGCCGTCGATCAGCCGCTGCGCCTTCTCCCGCTGGTCCGCGCTGGGATACCGCCGCTCCAGGTCGCCCACGCGTTCCTTCGACCGCGTCAGCTCCCGCAACACGAGGTCATTCACCCGCGTGTTGGCCAGCTTGCGCAGGTTTGCGGGCGTGAGCTTCTTCAGCTCGCGGCCGAACGAGGACAGGCGCTCGGTGACTGGATCCCAGAAGGCCATCGTCTTCGCTTACGTAACGAACGTGCCGGGATTTCGCTCTCCGCCCGCCCTAACCCTTCTTCACGTTCCCGGACCCGGACAGCCCTTCCGTGAACGCCGTCAGCCGCGCCTGGTCTGCCTCCGCCATGTTGAAGAACTTCAAGCCCATGCCGAAGTTCTTCCGGTCCGGCACGTTCACCACCTCACCCTCGCACTGGATGGGCGTCTCGCCGGGCAGGTGCAGCGTCACCTTCACCTTCGACCCCACCGCGTTGGGGATGGATCGATCGAAGAACGCGCCGCCCGGCGACAGGTCGCTCACCGAGTGCAGGGAGAACCCGTGCTGGTCCCGGACCTCCACTGACACCGAGACCCGGACTCGCTGGGCCCGGCGCCGCTCGCTGCCAGCTCCTTCTGAGGCCGTCATCGCGGGCGGAGCATCGCAGAAGGCGAAGGCGCCTCCAACACCCCAGCCCCTCAGGCCTCGCCCTGCGCCTCCATCCGCGAGAAGAGGAACTTGTGCAGCCGGCGCACGGCGTCCCGCGACGGGTGCTTGAACGCCATCCGCATCCCGCCGGTCCGCCCCACGAGGCCCACCACCTTCGCCCTCAGCAGCAGCGGCCGCGAGCTCTCGTCCGGCAGCTGCAGCTCCAGGTCCAGCTCCGTCCCCACCGGGTGCACGTGCCCGCGCTGCGTGGACAGCCCGAACGTCGACAGGTCGTACGTGGTGCGAAGGTAGCGCGTCCCCTCGAAGCGCTCCACGCAGATGACCTCCACCTGCAGCCGCGGGGTCGCCCGCCGGTCCGCCGTCAGCCGCGGCCGCGCCGCCGCCGCCTGCGCGAACAGCGCCTTGAGCGAATCCGTGAGCGACGAGCTCTCCGCGTCCTGGTCCATCAGGGAGCGCGAGTACGCCGGCTTCGGAGCGAGGATGGTGAACTCGTCGGAGTGGGGAGCGTCAGCGGACATAGGGGGCAAAACGAACAAGGTTCCAGGTGGCGATTATCCCACATTGTGGGCTTGAGGTCGCGTGAGCGCATTATCAGGGCACCCCCGCGTCCGGTTTCGGCCTGGAAATTTATCTACAGAAGATCGATCAGACTGGTCAGGCCATGTCCCAGATCGAGACACGTGCCTTGACAAGTCAAGGCGACACCAGCGTTTTTTGGAGGTCGCGGGCCTTCAGCGGCCAGCCCGAACGTTCTGCTGGAGGTGGACGGGGAACTTGGCTGGTCCGGACCTGATTTCCGCGTCAAACACCACCATCGCGCCGCCCGGGCGCTGCAGGGCCATGACGGCGGTCGCAGCCTGGGCGAAGTCCAGCCGCACCGGGAGCATGACCGGGACGGTCGACTGGGGACCGATGGCGCCGATGTCCGGCGAGCTCACCGTGCCCACCCGCGAGCCGCCCACGCTCACCGCGCCGGAGACGCCGCTGATGGGGATCGGGAAGGCGTTGCGGTTGGTGACCACCAGCGGCAGTTGCAGCGTCGCGGAGGTGAGCGTCACCTCGGCCAGCTGGGGCGGCTGGAGCTCGACGGTGGGGAGCTTGGGCACCGGGAACGTCCCGGAGTGCTCGATGGGCAGGGTGATGATGCCGATGGGCGTCTCCACGCCGAAAGCCCCCTTCGCGGTGTAGGCCGCCTCGTCCTTGGTGAGGAAGGTCTCGAGCACCGGCGCCACCTCCGCGAACTTCACGTTGGCGGGGAGCACCACGTCCGCGCTCCCGGAGGCCGGGATGGTCAGCCCGTTCGGCGGCTGGCCGGCGACCACCTGGTGGCCCTCGACGAGGAATTCGTACTGCACGGTCGCCAGCGACAGGCCGAAGGGATTCGGATTGTCCAGCCGGTAGTTGAGGTTGATGGTGGCGTCGCCCAGCGACACGTTCGCCAGCGAGGCGCTCTTGAACGTCAGTGTGGGTTTCTTCACCGACCCGGTCAGCAGCGCCTGGATGGCGGCGCAGCTGGACCCGGAGACGGCGAGGGTGACCACGGCGAGGCAGCAAAAGGCTTTCTGGAGGGTCATGGTGTGTTGAGGACGAACGGTTGGCGCGCCGTATTCGGGCAGGGAGGCTCGACGCGGCGCTCTGGCATCCCTACCCTGTTGGCACCGCCCCGGAGGCACCCATGATGATGCCCGAGCTGTTCGCGCCGCCGGCCCCCGCCCTCCAGCCCGCGCCGCGGCTCATTCACGACTCCAACGGACAGCCGTCCTTCGGCACCTACCAGGGCGAGCTGGACGAGGTGGACCTCACCCGGTTGGGCGGCGACTACCACCTGGCGCGGCCGCTCCGCGTCCTCCGGGAGAAGAAGTGGCAGTACGTGATGGTGGTCACCCCGGAGCTCATCGCGGCGTACCTGGTGGCCGACCTCTCGTACACGGCCAGCGCCTTCGTCTTCGCGGTGGACCTGCGCGAACGCCGCCCGCTGGTGGACCGCAGCTACCTGGGCGTCCCCGGCCCGCTGGCCGGCGTGGGCAACAAGCCCAGCCAGGGCTTCGAGGCGCACTTCACCACCGTCAACGCCACCTTCCGTGTCTCCCGCGCCGGCAACGGGGAGCGCTACCGCACCGCCATCGACGTCTGGGACATCCCGCTGCTCAAGCGCGCGCTGCGCTGGGAGGGGGAGATCCTCGCCGTGGGCGGCGCGCCCGCGCTCAGCGTCATCGCCCCCACGGACGGCGGCGCGGGCGTCAACGTGACGCAGAAGCAAGCGGGGCTCCTGGCCTTCGGGTCGCTCCAGGCCAACGGGCGCCGCTACCCTCTGGACGGCGGCGTGGCAGGCATCGACTACACCCACGGCTACCTCCCGCGGCACACCGCGTGGCGCTGGGCCATGGCCTGCGGCCGCCTGGACGACGGGACGCCGGTCGGTCTCAACCTGGTGGAGGGCTTCAACGAAGGCTCGGACCATGCGAACGAGAACGCCCTCTGGATCGGCCCTCGACTGTACCCGTTGGGACGGGCGCGCTTCTCGTACAGCAAGCGCGACCCGCTCGACGAGTGGCACGTCACCACCACCGACAATGAGCTGGAGCTGCGCTTCCGCCCGGTGTTCGTCCACCGCGAGGAGCGGGACCTGAAGTTGGTGAAGAGCCGCTTCGTGCAGCCGGCAGGTACCTTTACCGGGAGCTTCAAGGCGGGCGGCCGGCGCATCCCGCTCGGGCTGGCCGGCGTGACCGAGGAGCAGGACGTCCTCTGGTGAGGCGGTCCCCGGCTCGGGGGCCTGCTATCCTCCGCCCAACGTGCCGATTGACCCCGGAACACAGGTCGGGCGCTTTCGCATCGTCCGGCTCGTCGCCCAGGGCGGCATGGCCGAGGTGTACCGGGCGGAGCAGGAGCTGACCACCGGCATCTACCGGCCGGCCGCGCTGAAGGTCATCCGCCCGGAGTACGCCGCCTCGGAGGACTTCCGCGAGATGTTCCTCGACGAGGCGCGCACCGCCTGCACGCTCTCGCACCCGAACATCGTCCACATCTACGAGGTGGGCGAGGCGGAAGGCCTGCTCTACATGGGGATGGAGCTGGTGGCCGGCGAGTCGCTGGCCATCGTGAGCAAGGAGCTGGGCCAGCGCGGCCACAAGTTCACCGACGAGGCGCTCATCGCCATCGGCTCGTTCACCTGTTCGGCGCTGGAGGCGGTGCACGCGCTCAAGGTCGGCGGCTCCACCACCGGCGAGTCGCTCAACCTCGTCCACCGCGACGTCTCCCCCCACAACCTGCTCCTCAGCCCCAACGGCACGCTGAAGCTCATCGACTTCGGCATCGCCAAGGCCGCCACCAACCGCAACCTCACCAACGTAGGCGTGACGAAGGGGAAGGCCGGCTACTTCTCGCCCGAACAGGCCGTGGGGATGCCGCTCGACGGGCGGTCGGACCTCTTCTCCCTGGGGGTGACGCTCTACAAGCTGGCCGCGGGCGTGACCCCGTTCGAGGAGCACCACACCCACCACGACCGGCACTCGGCGCTGGTGGCGGGGAAGTGGAAACCGCTGTCGGCGGTGGCGCCGGGCCTGCTCCAGGGCTTCTACACCATCGTCGGCAAGTCGCTGCAGGTCCGTCGCGAGGACCGCTACCAGAGCGCCGAGGAGATGCGCGAGGAGCTGGAGGCGCTGGCGTACGACGCCGGCATCCAGATCGGCCAGGCGTCGCTGGCGGGCTACGTGGAGGAGCGGGACGGGGAGGTCTCCATCCCCAACGCGCCCCGCCACTCGGGGACGCACCTGGCGCGCCGCCGCACCATGGAGACCAAGGCGCGGCGGGACCGCCGGTTCGTCACCTGGATCGCCGCCGGCGCCGCCGTGCTGGTGGCCGGGGTGGCCGCCGCCTACGCCCTCCGGCCCACCCCGGTGGCGCCGCCTCCGCCGCCCGGGCCGATTGCGGTCGCGCCCAAGCCCGTCCCCCCGCCGGTCCCGCCGGCCACCACGCCCACCGAGGTGGCGCCGACGCAGATCCTCACGCCCACCAAGGCCCGCGGTGAGCGGGAAGGGGCGCACAAGCGCGCGCCCCCGAAGTCGGAGGGGCCGAAGTCCTCCGGCGGCGCCGAGGTGGAGGTCTTCAGCGGCGAGGGGAAGCTCCGCGTGGGCACCGTGCCGCAGGGCGGCCAGGTCACCGTCTCCGGCAAGTCGCTGGGCGAGGCGCCCATCAGCACCACGATGCACTCCGGGCCGTACGTGGTGGAGATCAACTGGCCGGACCTGCACAAGAAGCAGACCTGTTCGGTGAAGGTGCTCGCGGACAAGACGGCGCGCGTGAAGGGCGACGCCCAGAACGACCGCTGCTCGTCGGAAACCAATTAGCGCGTGGGCTTCGCCCGCGGCACCCTTCTCCAGAGGCGAGCTCGCCGGGCTCCGGCCCATGACGCCCTGCCGTCGCGGGGCGGCGGAGACGAGATCGGGCCGCGCGAGGGGGCACCCCTGAGCAGGGCACCGGCGCCGTTCAGCGCCCGGGCTGCGACGCCAGGAACACCGCGCCCGCGGCGCCCACCAGCACCGCGCTGGCGCCGACCCAGACGAGCGGGTTGGTGAACCACGGCTTGTCGATCTGCACCACCACCTGCATCGGCGAGTCCGGGCCCGCGGCCCTCGCCAGGGTGTTCCCCTCGGAGTCGTTGGCCTCCACGTAGTACCAGGCGGTGTACGCCGACGAGGCGCCCTGCGGCAGGTCGCCCACGCACTGGTCGCCCCGGCAATTCATCGGCGACGCCCAGTACGGGCCCTCGGAGGCCAGCGCGTGGCGCAGCAGCATGGTCCGCGCGCGATGGTCCGGGTCCGACATCTTCGCCCGCACCCGCGAGGGCGGCTCGTTCTCCTCGCGCGGGACGAGGTCCACCTTCACCCGCGAGCGGAGCTGCTTCTGGGCCGCCTCCAGCAGCGCCATCTGCTTCGCCGGCGTCCCCGGCGGGAGCTGGAAGGACGGGTTGAGCTCCAGCGCCTCCACCGCGCGCTTGAGCGCGCTCACCTGGTCCGCCAGCACCTGGTGGAGGACGGCCAGCTCGAACAGGGCTTGCGCGCGCTCGCGCGCGGGGCGCGAGGTGTCGCCCAGGTAGCGCTGGTACTCCACCACCGCCTCCTCGAAGCGCAGGTCCTCCGCCAGCTTGCGGGCCTGCACCAGCCCGGGCGCCACCGCGGTGGGGGCGTCGGCCCAGTAGACAGCGGGAGCGGGAGGCGCGGCGAGGAGACAGAGCGTCAGAGCGAGCACGGCCGGCAGCCTACCAAACGGTCGCCGCGCGGGCCCCGGGTCGGAACAAAGAGAAGCGTTGCTGTGCCACCGGGTCGCCGCGCCGCGGGCGCGCCGGAACAGAGAGAGAAGAGTTGCTGCGGGAGGTCGGGCCGCTCGCCACCGGGTCGCCGCGCCGCGGGCGCGCTGGAACAGAGAGAGAAGACCGGTGTGGAGGTCGGGCCGCGTGGCGCCGAGACCCAACCGGCTCGAGCGCGGCTTCTAGACCGGGTGGCAGACCTGCCGGAGGATATCCAGCGACTCCAGCGCCTTGCCGGCGCCGATGACCACCGCGGAGAGCGGGTCCTCGGCGAGGAAGACGGGCAGGCCGGTCTCCTCGCGGAGCAGGGTGTCCAGGTTCTTGAGCAGCGCGCCGCCGCCGGCGAGCACGATGCCCCGGTCGGCGATGTCGCCCGCCAGCTCCGGCGGGGTGCGCTCCAGGGTGAGCTTCACCGCCTCGACGATGCCGTTCACTGGCTCCGCCAGCGCGTCGCGCACCTCGTCGGACGTGACGGTGAGCGTCCGGGGCACGCCGGCGACCAGGTCGCGCCCCTTGATCTCCATCGTCATCACCTCGTCCGTGGGGTACGCGGTGCCGATGCCCATCTTGATCTGCTCGGCGGTGCGCTCGCCGATGAGCAGGTTGTACTTGCGCTTGACGTACTGGATGATCGCCTCGTCCAGCTTGTCGCCGCCGATGCGGACGCTCTTGGCGAAGACGATACCCGCCAGCGAGATGACCGCCACGTCGGAGGTGCCGCCGCCGATGTCGACGATCATGTTCCCCGACGGCTCGGTCACCGGCAGCCCGGCGCCGATGGCGGCCGCCATGGGCTGTTCGATGAGGTAGACCTCGCGGGCCCCGGCGTTCTCCGCCGCCTCGCGCACCGCGCGCCGCTCCACCTCCGTGATGCCGGAGGGGATGCCGATGATGATGCGCGGCTTCACCAGGGTCTTGCGGTTGTGCGCGCTCTGGATGAAGTAGCGCAGCATCGCCGCGGTGATCTCGAAGTCGGCGATGACGCCGTCCTTCATCGGCCGGATGGCGACGATGTTGCCGGGCGTGCGGCCCAGCATCTCCTTCGCCTCCTTGCCCACGGCCAGCACCTTCTTGCCGCCGCGGGTGTCCTGCTGCACGGCCACCACCGAGGGCTCGTTGGAGACGATGCCGACGCCGCGGATGTAGATCAGCGTGTTCGCGGTGCCGAGGTCGATCGCCAGATCGCGGCTGAAGAGGGTGTGAAGCCAGTCGAACATCGAGGTACGCGCGAACGAAAAATAGGGAAGCGGGAGAGCTGAAGAGCGGTGCACCGTAACACTCGTGCCGTCGGGAGCGGAAGGAAGTTTCGCGAGGGAAATGGCCGAAAAAGCGGCCGCCGAACGGCGCGACCGCCGGGACTGAACGCCGCGCGCGCCGGCTTCCTTCCCGCGTCTACCGGCGCGGGAGCGCGTGCTTGGCGATGACGTAGAGCGCTCGCACGCCGTCCTTCCAGCCGATCTTCTTGCCCTGCTCGTAGGTCCGGCCGTGGTAGCTGATGGGGACCTCGTAGACGCGGGCGCCCGTCCGGGCCACCGCCGCGGTCACCTCCGGCTCGAAGCCGAAGCGCTCCTCGGTCAGCGACAGCCCGCGCAGCACCCCGGTCCGGAAGGCCTTGTAGCAGGTCTCCATGTCGGTGAGGTTCAGGCCGGTGGTGACGTTGGAGAGCGTGGTCAGCCAATAGTTCAGCACCGTGTGCCAGTAGTAGAGGACCCGGCGCGGCGTGCCGATGAAGCGGCTGCCGTAGACCACGTCCGCGTGCCCGTCGAGGATGGGCTGTACCAGGCGGGGGATGTCCTGCGGGTCGTACTCCAGGTCGGCGTCCTGGATGACCACGATGTCCCCGGTCGCCTCCGCGAAGCCCCGGTGGAGCGCGGCTCCCTTGCCGCGGTTCTGCGGCTGGAGGACGCCCTTCACCTCCGTCTCGCCCTTCGGCTGCGCGCCCGGGAGGGCCTTCAGCCCCTCCGCCCCCAGCTGCTCCACCAGCTCCCGGCTGCCGTCCCTGGACCCGTCGTCCACCACCACCAGCTCCTTGGCGATGTCCACGCGCACCACGCGCCGGAGCAGCTCCGCCAGGGTGGGCAGCTCGTTGTAGACGGGGATGACGATGGAGACCTTCACGGGCCTGCCTACCTAGCGGTCGCCCGGGCGGGCGGCCAGCGGATTATGAAGGCGCCGTCCGGGGCGCTACCGTGCGCCCGCCACAGGTCCTGAACGCGTGCCCTCCACCGAGCCCCGGATAGAGCAGCTCCCCAGCTGCCCCAAGTGCGGAAAGGCCCTGGAGGGCTCGCCGAACTACTGCCCGGCGTGCGGCGAGGACCTCCGCGGGCTCACTCCCACCTCGGACACGCTGTCGGTGCCGTGGAAGGGGAAGCTGATCGACGGCCGGTACCGCGTCAAGGAGAAGCTGGGCGAGGGCGGGATGGGGGCGGTCTACAAGGTGGAGCACGTCCGCATCGGCAAGGTGCTGGCGCTCAAGGTGCTGCGGCCGGACCTGCTCAAGGACAAGCGGGTGCGGACCCGGTTCCACCAGGAGGCGCGCATCGTCTCCAAGCTGTCCCACCCCAACACCATCCAGGTGTTCGACTTCGGCGAGCTGGAGGATGGGTCGCTCTACATCGCCATGGAGTACCTGAACGGGCGGGACCTGGCGTGGACGCTGCGCGCGCACGGGCCGCTCACCGAGGAGCGCGCCATCCAGGTGGGCGTCCAGGTGCTGGCGTCGCTCGCCGAGGCGCACGACGAGGGCATCATCCACCGCGACATCAAGCCGGCGAACTGCATGCTGGTGAAGGGGCGGCGGTCGCGCGGCGACGACATGGTGAAGGTGCTGGACTTCGGCATCGCCAAGCTGATGGAGGGCGAGAGCCGCAAGCACATCACCGGGGTCACCGACTTCGTGGGCACGCCCACGTACATGTCGCCGGAGCAGGCGTCCGGGGAAGAGTTGGACCCGAGGAGCGACCTCTACTCGCTGGGGGCGATGCTGTTCGAGCTGGTCTCCGGCCGCGGCCCGTACGTGGGCCCCAACCCCATGAACATCGTCACCCAGCACCTGGCGAGCGCCGAGGCGCCCCGGCTGTCGGAGGTGATGAAGGACAAGCCGGTCAGCCCGGAGCTGGAGGCGATCGTCGCCCGGGCGCTGGAGAAGAAGCGCGACAAGCGGTTCGCGGGCGCGGAGGAGATGCGGGCCGCGCTGGAGGAGGCGGGGAAGAAGCTGCACGCGGTCCACGAGGCGACGGCGGAGACGGCCGCGGAGGGGGAGGAGAGCCAGGACCTGGTCCGGCGCGCGGACTTCGACCGCTTCGAGCGGCGGCTGAAGGTGCGGCGGTCGGCGGCGCCCATGGCGGTGCTGCTGGTACTGGCGGGGGCGGGGCTGGGCGTCGCGGGGCTGTGGCGGCGGCAGGCGGCGAAGACGGTGGTGGTGGAGCGGGAGCCCAACGACGACCCGTCGCGCGCCAACCGGATCGCCCTGGGGACGGCGGTGCGCGGGCACATCGGTCCGCCCATCAGCGACGAGGTGTCGGACCGGGACGTGTTCGTGGTGGACCTGGACGCGCCGGCGGTGGTGACCGCGGAGCTGAGCGCGGTGCCGGACCTGAACCTGGTGATGGAGCTGACCCACGTGGCCGCGTCCGGGAAGCAGCGGTCCACGGTGTTCGTGGACGACGCGCCCAGCGGCGAGGGCGAGCGCGTGGACGGGGTGGCGGTGGGCCCCGGGCGGTTGTTCGTGCGGGTGGAGGAGCGGTACCACTTCACCGAGGCGCCGCGGCCGCCGCGGGAGAGCTCGCGGGCGGAGTACACGCTGGAGGTGCGGCAAACCGAGGAGCCGGTGAGCGCGGGCGCGGTGGAGGTGGAGCCGGACGACTCGCTGCAGACGGCGACCATGGTGCGGCCGGAGCAGACGGCCTCCGGGTTCACCGGGGCGCCGGTGGCGTGGAAGGCGCCGCTGGTGATGCAGGACCTGATGTCGACGGCGGACTTCTACGCGCTGCAGGACGCGCCGGACGGGGCGGTGGCGGCCGTGGTGGTGCCCCCGGAGGAGGGGAAGCTGGCGGTGCTGGACGCCGCCGAATACGAGCGCTGGCGCACCGGGATGCGCCACGCCGGGGAGAATCCGCCGCTGCCGGAGGCGGTGGTGGCGTCCGGGAAGCCGGCGCTGGTGGCGCTCAAGGCCACCGAGCGGCGCGGGGTGCGCATCCAGCCGCTGCCGCCCACGCCGCCGGGGACGCCCTACAAGGTGGTGTTCGTCACCGGGCGTCCGGGCGGGCTGTCGGCGGCGCTGGAGCTGGCGCGGACGCTGGACGCGGAGGGGCGGCGGCCGGACGCGGCGGGGGTGCTGAAGCTGGTGGCGTCGGCGTTCGCGGAGTCGCCGCAGCTGGCCGAGGTGAAGGCCGCATTGTCGGGGCAGTGAGCGGACCCCAGAAGGTCGCCGAGAGGCGCGGTCACGGGAGCGCCCCCGCTCTCCAGCGAGGCGTGAACCGGCGGCAAGCCCAGCTTCTCAGAACGGCACCGGCAGCGCGAAGGCGTGCTGGGAGAAGAGGCCGGCGGCGCCGCGGTGGTCGATGAGCGGGGCGAGGAAGAGCATCACCGCCACCGCGAGGATCAGCGCGGCGGTGAGGGCGCGGCAGGTCCAGCGGAGGAGCGGGTGGGAGGGTCGGTCGAGGCGTGAGGCGCGGCGGTAGGCGAGCGCGACCGCCACGCGGCCCGGGAGGAGCGCGGAGACGAAGCAGAGGGTGGCGATCCACATCGCGTCCTGGGGCGGGAGGACGATGGTGAGGAGGTAGAGGGGGAGGGACAGCCCGTAGAGCGCCAGGAGCGCGGCGAGGGCGCTGAGCGGGGCGGCGGCGGTGAGGCGGCGGGCGGCGCGCCAGTCGAGGTACGCGCGCGGGTTCCCCTCAACGGCGAAGCGCGCCTGGACGAACGGGAGCCACGCGAGGACGGGGAGCAAGAGGAGGAGGCCGGGGAGGAACGCGGCGGGCTTGGGGGCGCCGGTGCGGGAGAGCCAGAGGAGGCCGACCGGGAGCGCCAGCCAGGCGGTGGCGCCGAGGAGCCCGGCGCCGCCCTTCCAGAAGAGCTGGCGCCAGGGGACGTCTGCCCAGGCGTCCCGGAGCGCGTCGAGGCCCTGGAGCTCCGCGCGGCCGCGGAGGGCAGAGAGGAGCCAGCGGGCGCCGGCGAGGGGGCGGAAGAAGTCGCGCGCTCGGGCGCCGCGGGCGAGGACGGCGAAGAGGTGGAGCGCGACGAGGGTGGCGAGGGCGGCGCGGAGGAAGGTCGTCCAGGACTGGGCGGCGGTGCCGGGGGAGATCCAGGCGGCGTCCTCGGCGAGCGTGGCGATGAAGCGCACGGGGAGGAGCCAGGCCCAGCACAGCGCCAGCGCCAGGCCGATCCGCGGCGCGCGGCGGACGAACGGGAAGGCGTCCGAGAGCGGGACGCCGCGGGCGATGCGGCCTTCGACCTCCAGCAAGTAGCCGAGCACCGCGATGTTCAGGACGGGCACCGCCGCGGCGGCGGCGAGCAGGATGATGGTCACGAACAGCCCCGCGCCCCATCGGGCGCCCGCGAGCACGCGCGCGCCCGTACGACGCAGCCAGCCAGCCCGCGCCGTCTGTACGGCGGGAATGAGCCCGAGTGGCGATTCGGCAGCCGCGCTCACGCTCCTCTCCTGAGCATGGTGTGCTCCATCTCACGTGCGTGCGCGCTGGTGAGCGCGCGTGTTGGTGAGCCATGCGGGCGCGCGCGTGGTGCACGTGTCGATGAGGCGCGCAACGCCGAAGACTCATTCACCGCGCTCACAGCAGCCTCCGGATCGGCGTGCCCTTGGTGACCGGGATGGGCCGGCCCTCGGGTGTCTCCAACTCCAGGTGCATGTCCACTCCCAGCGCCGCCAGCACCGTCGCCGCCACGTCCTCCACGGGCACCGCCGACGCCGGCGCCTCCTTCGCGCCCGAGGGATCCGTCTCGCCGATCACCTGTCCGCCCGCGATGCCCCCGCCGCCGAGGAGACACGAGAACCCGTGCGGCCAGTGGTCTCGTCCGCCCGCCACGTTGATCTTCGGCGTCCGCCCGAACTCCCCGGTCACCAGCACCACGGTCGACCGCAACAGGTCCCGCTCCGCCAGCTCCGCCACCAGCGTCGACAGCGCCGGATCCAGTACCTGCGCCGCCGCGCGATGGGCCTCATGGTTGCCCGCATGGCTGTCGAACCCGCCCAACGTCACCTCCACCGCCCTCACCCCCGCCTCCAGCAACCGCCTCGCCACCAGGCACCCGCGCCCGAACGGGTGGTCTCCGTACGCCGCGCGCACCGCCCGCGGCTCGTCGTCCAGCACGAACGCCCGCCTCCTCGGGCTGGACATCATCGCCAGCGCCCCATCCACCGCCTCCCGGTGTCGCCCGGGCGCCGCCCCGAACCCCGCCTCCACCACATTCAGCGCCTCCAGCCTCCGCTCCTCCCGCGCCTGTACCTTCGCCGGCGGCTCCAGGTTCTCCAGCGTCCCCGGATTGACGATCCGGAACGCGTCCAGCCCGGGCCCCAGGAACCCGCCCCGCGCCGGCCACTGGCTCTTTCCCAGCGACACGTGCGGCGGCAGCCCGCGCTCCGCCACCGGCACCTCGTGGCAGACGATCGCCCCCAGGCTGGGGTGGATCGTCGCGCCCTCCGGCCGGTGCCCCGTCTTCACCGCGTACGTCCCGCGCTCGTGGTCGCCCTCCTTCGACACCACCGACCGCAGCACCGACAGCCGGTGCACCTGCTCCGCCATCCGCGGGTAGAAGTCCGCGATCTCCAGCCCCGGCATCCGCGTCTTCACCGTCCCCACCTGCCCGCCAATCGCCGTCCCCGGATGCGGATCCCACGTCTCCAACTGGCTCGGCCCGCCCTCCAGCCACACGACCAGCAGCGACTTCGGCTTCGCGGCAGACCTCGCCCCCGCGCCCAGCACACCCCGGGGCATCACCGCCGCCGCCGCCGCGGCCGCCAGCAACGACCTCCGACTGAAGCTCAGTGGTTCCACGAGAACTCCGCCGAGTTGAACAGCGCCCACGCCAGGTCCCCCAGCACCTTCCCCCGCTCCCCTCCGCGCGCCTCCGCCAGCCACGGCAGGAACTTCTCCCGCTCCACCTCCGTGGGCCGCCGCGTCACCAGCGCCAGCCAGGTCACCTCCAGCGCCCGCGGCGCATCGCCCGCCATCAGCGCGATCCGCCCGGTGGCCGTGAACGGGTTCGGGTCCAGCACCTCGTCCGGCAGCTTGTTGTTCATCCGCAGCAACGCCTGCGCGATGGTCGCCGGCCGCTCCGCCAGCTCGTCCGCGCCGGGGTCGCCGTACTCCGCGACGAAGCTCTTCTCCCGCAGCGCCCGCACCACCCGCGTCACCAGGTCCGAGTCCCGGTCGATGGTCCGCACCGAGCCCGCCTGGAGCAACCCGCCGATGAGCTGCTCGGGGCGGAGCGGGGTGACCGGGAACACCGCCCACGCCTTCTCCATTGCCGCGCGCGGCGCGCCCTCCGGCAGCTCCGACGACGCCCGGAACGCCTTCGACGAGGCCACCGCCAGCACCAGCCGCCGCCAGTCGTACCCGGTCCGAGCAAAGTCGTCCGCCAGCAGGTCCAGCGCCTCCGCCCCCTTCGTCCCGGCGGGCGGCACGTCATCCACCGGCTCGACGAACGGCCTGCCGAACATCAGCCCCCACACCCGGTTCGCGGTGGCGCGCGCGAAGTGCGGGTTCCTCGGGTCCGTCAGCCACGCCGCCAACCGCTCCCGGGGCCGTCCCTGCTCCGGCATCCACTCCGCCCCGAAGGGCACGCGTGGCTCGGCCCCCGGCTTCCGCTCCAGCCCGAGCGGCGACGGCTTCAACCCTCCATAGAATGCCGCCAGCCCCTTGAACTGCGCCTGCTTCCAGTCCGCGAACGGGTGGTCGTGGCACTGCGCGCAATCCATCCGCACGCCGAGGAACGCTCGGGCCGTCCGCGCCGCCAGCTGGTCCTCGTCCACCTTCCCATCCACCACCGCCGCGGTGATGAAGTTCACCTCCGGCGACCCCGTCCACAGCCCCTCTGACGACACCAGCTCGCGCACCATGGCGTCGAAGGGCTCCCGGCGGGCCAGTCGCTCCGCCAACCAGTCCATCAGGAGGTCGCGCCGGTACACCACGAACGCCCCTGCCTGCGAGCCGGCGAACACCCGCGCCAGGCGCTCGGCGAGGTAGCGGTGGGACCGGGGGTCGTCCAGGAGCGCTGCGGCCCACCGGTCCAGCCGGCCCGGGGTGGCGTCCGCCTCGAAGCGGCGGATCTCCTCCAGTGACGGGACGGTCCCCATGAGCGCCAGCGTCAGCCGCCGCAGCACCGCCAGGTCATCCGCCGGCGCCGCCGGGGTCAGCCCCTGCGCCTTCCAGTGCGTCTGGAGCGCGGCATCCACCGCGCCGCCCCCTTGAGGAGGGACCGCCACGCGGCCCGGCGCGGCGCGGGAGGTCGGCCGGACCGCCGCGAACACCGCGCCACCCACCAGGATGGCCAGCGCCGCCGCCGTCAGCCCCCGAGCTCCGGTCATCGCACACGCTCCTGCACCACCGGCCCAGCCCATAGACACCGCCGGGGCGGCGCCGCTGAAAACGGTACGCGCTCCCGCCCGGCTGCTTGCGTAACGGTTTGTTTCAACTGCCGAAGGCGGCGCAGCGGGAGCCTCGCCCGGCGCTGGCGAGCGGCGTGCGGTTCACGCGGGTTGGCTCACGGCTGATGGCTCGAGGCACCGCGGCCCTGCGGCTCAGTGCGCCATGCCGGGCGGGAGCAGCCCCGGCGGCAGCTCGTTGTTCTGCTCCGCGGCGTGGTCCCCCAGCGTGGTCAGCCGGGACGGGGCCCACTTCGACGGCGCCTCCATCCCGCGCGCGCGCCGGGGCGACGCGCCGGCGCCCGGCAGCGCCCGGTTCACCACCCCCAGCGCGTCGGACACCATCCCCGGCATCAGCCCGTGGGCCCAGGTGATCAGCTTGGCCTGCCAGGAGAGGATCACCTCCGCGTCCCCGCGCGCGCAGGCGGCGGCGATTTGCCGGGCCGCCCGCGCCGCGCTCATGGAGAAGAGCGGGAACGCGTCGGAGATGCTGAACCAGGCGTGCTCGGCGGCGGGCTGGCCGACGAACTCCGCCTGCGCCGGGCTCCCGGTGCGCATCAGACCGGGGCAGATGGTGGTGACGCGGATGCCGTCCTTGTGCAGCTCGGCGCGGAGGCCCTGTGAGAAGCCGGTGAGCGCGAACTTGCCGGCGCTGTAGGGGGCCAGGTGCGGGATGGCCACCTTCCCGCCAATGGAGGAGATGTTCACGATGCGCCCCCACCGCCGGGCGCGCATCCCGCGGAGGACCGCCAGCGTCGCGTGCAGCGGCCCCCAGAAGTGGACGCCCAGGGACCTGGCGAAGTCCCCCGCGGTCATCGCCTCCACCGGGCCCACGACGGCGGTGCCGGCGTTGTTCACCAGCACCTCGATGGGCCCCAGCTCCCGCTCCACCCGCGCCACCAGGTCGGCCACCTGGCCCGGCTGGGACACGTCGCACGGGGCGGTGAACGCCGCGATGCCCTGCGCGGCGAGGAGGCTCCTGGCGCGCTCCAGCTCGGCGGCGTCGCGGGCGCAGATGGCCACCCGCGCGCCCCGGCGCCCGAATTCGCGGGCCAGCAGCAGCCCCAGCCCGCGCGACCCGCCGGTGACCAGGACGACCCGCTCCCGGAGAGACGCGGCGCGCGCTCGGCGGAGCGCCCACAGTCCACCCAGGCCAGCCAGCGCCCACCACTTCCAGCCGCCACGCGCCATTTCAGGAGTCCTCCTGCGGCCAATGTAGGGAGGGCCCCCGGTTGCGGCTTTTGGTCAGGCTGCGGACCGCCGCTCTAGCCATGGACCCGCGTCCGCGCGTAGATCGCCGCATGCACAAGCTCGACGCCAACCAGGACCGGTACGGGAACTTCATCGGGGGCGAGTGGGTGCCGCCCTCCACCGGCAACTTCGCCGCCAACCGGAACCCCGCCGACCGGGACGACGTCGTCGGCCACTTCCCGGTGAGCGGGCAGAAGGACGCCGAGGACGCGGTGGCCGCCGCCAGGGCCGCCTTCCCGGGGTGGGCCGGCACGCCCGCTCCCTCGCGCGGCCGGGTGCTGTGGAAGGCGGTGGAGCTGTTCCGCCAGCGGCTGGACGAGATCGCCCGCACCCTCTGCCGCGAGGAGGGCAAGACCCTGGCCGAGGCCAAGGGCGAGGTGCAGAAGGGCATCAACCTCTTCGAGTTCTACGCGGGCGAGGGCTTCCGCCTCCACGGCAAGACGCTGCCGTCGGAGATGAAGCAGACGCTCACCTTCACCATCCGCCAGCCGCTGGGCGTGGTGGCCCTGGTGACGCCGTGGAACTTCCCGTTCGCGATCCCCGCGTGGAAGAGCGCGCCGGCGCTGGTCACCGGGAACACGGTGGTGCTCAAGCCGGCGTCCAACACGCCCGGCACCGCCACGCTGATCGCCGAGGTGCTGCACGACGCGGGGCTCCCCAAGGGCGTGTTCAACCTGGTCACCGGGCCGGGCGGCGCGGTGGGGAACACGCTGGTCGACCACCCGGAGGTGAAGGCGGTGTCGTTCACCGGGTCCAACGAGATCGGCCTGGCGCTCAACCAGCGGTGCGCCCGGCGCGGCATCAAGGTCACCTGCGAGATGGGGGGGAAGAATCCGGTGGTGGTGATGGATGACGGCGACCTCGACCTGGCGGTGAGCGGCATCCTGGGCGGGGCGTACGGGTCGACGGGGCAACGGTGCACCGCCACCTCGCGCGTCATCCTGCACAAGGCCATCGCGTCGAAGGTGACGGAGCGGCTGGTGGCGGGGGCGAAGGCGCTCAAGGTGGGGAACGGGCTGGAGGCGGGCATCGACATGGGGCCGGCGGTGGATGACGGCCAGCTCCAGACGGACCTCAAGTACATCGAGGTGGCGCAGTCGGAGGGGGCGAAGCTGCAGTGCGGCGGGCAGCGGCTCACCGGCGGCGCGTACGACAAGGGCTACTTCGTGACGCCCACCGTGTTCAGCGGGGTGAAGCCGGGGATGCGCATCCACCAGGAGGAGGTCTTCGGGCCGGTCATCGCCGTGGTGGAGGTGGGTGACTTCGAGGAGGCGGTGGCGGCGGCGAACGGCGTGGAGTTCGGGTTGACCGCGTCGCTGTACACGCGGGACGCGAACCTGGCGATGAAGTTCGTCGAGCGGTCGGAGGTCGGGATGGTGCACATCAACAACCCGACCGTCGGCGGGGAGGCGCAGCTCCCGTTCGGTGGGATCAAGTCCACCGGCGTCGGAGAGCGCGAGATGGCTGAGGAGGGGGCGGAGTTCTTCACCCACCTGAAGACGGTGTTCTTCGACTACACGGGGCAGGCGCGGACGTCGAAGATCTACTGAGGGAATGATCCGCACTGTGTTCAAGGAGTTGCTATTCAGTGGGGCTGAATAGTCGAACGGGTCGGCACGAGTCCCTTCTCGCGGACAATGGTCCTTTCTTTACGGAGAAGAAGTGAGAAAGGTCTATCGCAACTCAAGTTACTCCATCTACCTTGATGACTGCTTGGAGTGGTTGCCCCGCCAAAAGGCGAACACGTTCCATGCCGTAGTCACAGATCCTCCATTTAGCACGCTTGAGTACAGTGCAAAGGAATTGCGGAAACGTCGCCGAGGACCCGGAGGTGTATGGCGACTTCCACAAGCATCAGATGGCGCAATCCGACAGCCCGTTCCAAGATTCACGATCCTGAGTGGACATGACCACATCGGGGTGCTGGCGTTCCACTTGCGCTTAGCGCCAGAGCTTCACCGCGTGTTGGTGCCTGGCGCGCATGTCTTCATTGCGAGCCATCCCCTCCTGTCACATCTGGTCGCACAGGCGTTCGGCATGGCTGGATTCGAGACGCGTGGTCAGATTATCAGGATCGTCAAGACGCTGAGAGGAGGGGATCGGCCGAAGCCCGACGACAAAGACTACAGAGGTTTGTCAGTCATCCCAAAATCGTGCTTCGAGCCTTGGCTTCTCTTCAGAAAGCCATGCAAGGGACGCGTTGTAGACAACTTAAGGCGCTATGGAGTTGGAGCCCTTAAAAGGCCGAGCGAGAAGGAGCCCTTCGCGGATTTGCTCAGTGTCTCTCAGACAAGAGCTTCTGAGCGACAACTAGGGGATCACCCTTCCTTGAAGCCCCAAGAATTGATGCGAAAGCTCGTACGAGCAGCTTTACCACTTGGGCAGGGAACAATCCTCGACCCCTTCATGGGCGCGGGCTCGACCATTGCGGCAGCGACGAACTTGGGGCTGCGGAGTGTGGGGGTTGAAAGCGACAAGACTTACTACCGATTGGCCAAAAGAGCGATTCCGAAGCTAGCGTGGTTCGAGGTGCCAGAAAGACCAACGGCGACAGTTGACTAAATGCGTTTGGGGCTAAGCAGGTCCATTTGCTCTGCTGATGCTTTGGGGGCTTCTTGCAAATACACCCAGTTCTTCCGTAATTTCGCGATGCCCTTTCGGTCGAGAGTAGCCGTTCGGGTACCCAATTCACCTCGTGAATTGCGCCGAAAGTCAGCCCTGGTGACCTGAGCCAAGTATATCTCGGTAAACGTCATCGGCTTGCGATCCACGGCGGGCTCGGTCTCCCGGTCGATGCTGTACACAAACACGCACATCCACTGGTCGCGCGCTCCGTGGGTGTCGACCGCACCTCCCATCTTCCTAGTGGTCTTGATTTTCAAGCCCTGGGCGCCAGCCTTCACGCTGTTGCGCGGATACACGCCTTGCACCACTAGGTCTGGGTGGCCATTGAAGTACTTATTTTGGACCAGTGTTCGAGAATGCTTCGCCAGGCTCGCTGCCAGCATGTCTGATAGCAGTCCGGACATAATTGCGGGGCGAAGTGTGTCGTCCAGGCGGTGAAGACCCTTGCGGGTGAGAAGGAGGTTAACGTCAGAAAAGAAGTCGTACACGTCCTGAAGAGCCAGCTCAAAATCCTTCAGGCGAAGTTCATATGGAAGCGCTCTGCCGGTGTTGAAGCTGGATGGGTTCGGGGTGTTCTTAGTGATTGGCATATTCGAGGGAGCCTATTCTGCTGGACCTCCGATTCTGGCATAACTTGGCTCCTTGGAGAACCCAGGTCTTTAGCTGTTGTCTCCGTTGCGGATGCGGCCAAGCGCGAAAGACGGTGCAAAGTCGTGGGAATTCAAGAGTCTGTGTCGAAAGTTCGCGGATTCCTCGAAAGCATGTATCCGGGCACGAAGCCCTTTGCGCGAGTGCGTGCTGTCCTCGAGCGAGTCGCAACGTGGCCGGGAGGGCCCGTGGCGATCGTTCTTCAGGGGCCACCGGGCGTAGGAAAGACGACCGCCGCGCGCGCCCTCGCCGTCGCCCGCGCTATCGCCACTGTTGACCCCGAGGTGCTCAATCTGGGGGAGGATCGAGCTGCGAAGATGGTGTTGCGGGACATCGAGATCGGTTGGTACCGCTCCATTTCCCTGCCCGGCCTGACCCCGTCATTAGCCGACAGCCAACTCTTTGGCCTAAAACCCAAGGGCGCAACGGACGTAGCTCCGCGGATTGGGCTGTTCGAGCAGACCATGACCGGCGCTCGGGCCGGTTCCGGTGAATCGCACCAAGCCCTCATCCAGGAGGCACAAAAGGAGCGGCGCCGTATCAATCTCGTCACTGGAGGAGTCGTCCTCCTCGACGAGATCGGCGATGCACCTGAATGGGTGCAATTGAAGCTGCTTCGTCTGCTCAACGGGGAGCGAGTGGCACGTGTGCAAGGGGAAGGAGATCCTGATTACGAATTCTGTTTTCGCGGCATCATCGTGCTTGCTACCTGGCGGGAGCTTGACGGGAACAATGGGCTGCGGCCGGACTTCAAGCAAAGAATCATAAGCAATCGTCTTCGGATGCCCAGTCTCTCAGAGTATCCAATTGAGGCTCGGCAGCGACTCGTTGTCTCAGTCGTCGAGGGCTCCAAAACAGCTCGAAGCGAAGCCCTGGCAGAGTTGGAAGGACTGTTCAGTGGGGCGGATGACCCGATCGCAAGCTCCTACCGCCTCGCGCTAAGCAAATCGAGGACGCTGACGACCGCGGAGGTCACTGAGATCGCGAGTCAGGACTGGAGCCAACTGAGTGAGTTGCGCGGGCTCCGGGCCATTGTGCAGAAGGTCTATGACGGGTCCTCGGTCAAGGAGGCAGTCGCTGAGATTACCGATGAACTCCAAGCGCCGCAGGAAGGTGCTGTCCAAGAAGAGGCCGATCTAGCCCGATTCAAGCGGTATCTCTCCATGCCCGTGCCGCTCGCCACCGCGTTGCGGCAAGACAGCGTCGAGTGGGCAGGCAGGGTCAATAAACAACTGACCGAGCGCACCCACCGCTTCGATGAAGCCATCAGGAGCAGCGGGAGGAAGCGCGCTCAGGTCAAGAAGGACCTCGAAAACCTCCGACGCTCAAAAGCGAGTGGTCGACGCACTCCCAAGTGAGTGGCCGAACATCCGAGGAGCTTCGCCAACCCAGTGGTTCTGGGGTCTTGCAGAGCCAGAATGGGAGGCCCGCTGGTTGCAATTCAGTGGTCGCGAGGTGGCGTGCGCGATGATCAAGGTCGACGATGGCGAGCTACTCAGCGACATCCTCAAATGGTCGGTTGCTGGATTTGGCACCGCCTTCGAGGTGGCGGTTCCCTCTTTCGAGCCCTCCGGGTTGTTCTCGCGGAGCATGATGCAGGCGGCCGCTCTCGGGACGCGGGTCCGATTCTTCACCCGCTGGCCGGAGGAGAAGGACAAGCAGGACGCCTTGGCCCAGTTGATGGCTCACGATGTGGCCGTGGTCATCGTCCCCCACCTTCAAGCCCAAGCGGCGCTGCTGACCGATGAGTCCACCGGCCTGTGGTACGGCTGGGTCGAAGGGGTCGCCTTCCTGGGCTGCGGCGACGCCGAGGCCGTGTTGCTTCGGGAACTGCTGGAGACGATCGAAGATTGGGAGAGGGCGGCTAGCCGCGAGGTGCGGCGGCGCGCCTTCCAGAGGCGGCTGAACTGAAGCTAGCGGGTGGAGGAGAAAGGACAACGTCGATGCAGAAGCGGATGTCGGAGTGGTTCTTCCTGAAGGACGAGTTCAGTTCGTTCATCGTCGACGCGCAGAAGCATGCGCAGCACCTGTGTGGTGTCGAGGATCGCAAGCTGCGCGACGACCTGGCCCTTTCTTTGAGGGAGTGTGCCTACTCGCAGCGGGGTCACCATGCGATCATTTGGGGCAACGCCGGTCGTGGAAAGACACATCTAGCCCACCATCTGGTGGTCACCGCTGTCGACAACCAGGCCATCCTGCCCATCTACGTGGACTGTCCGCCGTTTCCGTCGGCTAAGGCACCGCTCCACATGTTCTTCGGGGCGCTCCTCAAGTCGATTCCCTGGAAGACAGTCAAGGACTTCGTGGGCAAATACCGCGCGAAGGCAGAAAACGACTCGACGCTTGAGAAGCGCGTCCAAGATGTACTCCAAGCAGACACGAACATCTACGACGCGATGGTGGAGGGACTGGGGATGGGAAAGGAGTCCTCGATCCGGAGTACTCTGGGCTGGCTTGGGGGCGAGCCCGGTGGGAAGGTGAACGCCGCCCACGAGGCACCCGAGCAGTTCACGGACGAGGGGCAATTAGCTCGCAACATCGGCGCGTTGGGGGAGATGCTCCTCATCGCAGAGGGAAAGAACCTCATTTTCTTGGTGGACGAAGCAGAGCGCTTTCAGACGATTGCCAGCGGAGAGCGTTACTGGATCTGGCTCTCCGCGATTCGCGAGCTCTTCCGCCGGCCAGCTGTGGGATTGATCCTCTTTATCATCGCTCGGAATCGCGACGATATTCCAAATATCCTCTGGGAGGACGAAATAAGCTCAGTTATCGGTGGCAACAATATTCATGAGTCGGCGAATTTCGCGCAGCCGAGCGCCGAGAGCTTCCTCAAGGATCTGCTAGACACAGTGGTCAAGCGCAGTCCGGCGCCCACCGAATTGCAGAAGATTGTGCAGGAGAAGGGCGAGTCTCTGGAGACGTATCCTTTCACAAAATCCGCCTTCGAAGAATTTATTGCCCACCATTCAATAGGCACGCTGACGAATATTCCACGAGCCATTATCGGGAGCCTTGAGCACTGCGCTCGTCGCGCGATGACCCTTGACAAGAAGTTGATCGACCATGACGTCCTACGCAGGGTGATCGAAGGGGTCTGAAGGGCAGGGGAAGATCATGGCCAGGATTAGAGTGGAATGCGAGCCGCGCATCACCTGGGATCCCGTCGTCGGCGGTCCGGGTGAGCAGTACGTCCACCTTGGCGCGGTCATCGACAGCGGGCGCCGCCGGACGGTCAAGTTTGACGCCGATGGGAATTTCGTCGTCTTGGAGGTCGGAAAACGAGGGAGTGGGAAGTCATTCGGATTGGGTTCGATTATGGAGGCCTTCGCCGCCGCCGCTGACACGTGCACCATTGCCAAGCAGAGCCCGAACCGGCGGGGTGTCCTGCTCTTGGACCCGCTGGATGTGCATTGGACCGCCATCTACCCCGTCCGGAAGGATGGTTCGGTCCACATGCAGGAGCAATACAAACTCCTGGAGCGTTTTCCAGAGGTCGCGGTCGAACCCATCAATGTCGCAGTGTACATGCCCGCCGGACGAGGTCGACCCGAGGACCCTGCTGTCTTCCGGGCATACCACCTTCCTGTCTGCGACCTCACGTCGGAGGACTTCGCGTTGCTCTACGGCGCGAACCTGGTGAGTGACCCGGCAGGAATGCTGATTGGGGAAATCCACGACAAGGTGAGCCGGTTGGGGTTCACCCGAGGCGCCACCGACGTTCCTGCCAAGGAGGTCTTTGGCCTCCAGGACCTCATCGATTGCTTGCAGGATACGGACATACAGGCCAACTACACAGTGCAGACTCTGCGAGCCGTCCGGCAGCGCCTGCTGTCCTGGCTTCGCGATCCGCTTTTCCAACAGCCCTCCGGGACCCCGGTGACGGAACTGGTCCAGCCGGGGCGAATGGGCATCTTATGCCTCAACCGCCTCTCGGAAGAGATGCGTAACGTGGTCACCGCCGTCATCGTCCGGCGGCTCAAGGCGGATCGGAGCCGGGCGAGCAACCTGGAGCGTGATCGCGCCTTCAATCCGCACCCCCTCAATAGACCTGCGGGGTTACCGCGGACGATCCTAGCCATCGACGAGGCCCAAATGATCCTGCCGGCGACGGGAAATAGCCACGCGCGGAGCGCAATCGAGTCCTATGTCCTCGAAGGTCGAAACTTCGGGCTCTCGATCTGGATGGCTACCCAACGGCCGCGAGGGGCCATCTCGGAAAGAGCTAAGAGCCAGATCGACACGCTAATCGTCCACAAACTATCCACGGCGGAGGATCTGGAGGCCGTGGCGGGTCTCCTCCAGTCTGCGGAGCCCCTCAAAATTAAGGTCAACGAGTCGGTGGTCCCCCTAGCAGAATTGACGCGCAGCCTCGATGTGGGGATGGCCATCGTCTCCAGCGGGAACGGGAACGTCCATCGCGCCTTCGTGGTCGAGATGCGGCCACGGGTCGTCGCCCACGGTGGCCAGGCGTTCTGACGAGGACCGGCCATGCTCATCCCCCGTTTCTGCAACTACTACACCGATTACCAGCAGCGCTTGGGCTTCCTGAAGGTCTTGGCGAGAACGGGCGAAGGTGTGCGCGGGGGCCACGATCAGTACGTCGCTCGGCTAGAAGAACTCTACAACACTCGCGGCGCACGCCGGGGAAATCGACGGGCTGTTTTCGATCCGGAAGCGTTGCTTCAGCGCACTGAGATCCCCTCTTGGCAGGTGGGCTTCTACAAGCCTTACCTCGGACGCCTGGTCAACTGGGGCGAGATGTGCGGAATCATCGCCGCCAACGGCCGCCTCTCTGAATGGGCGCGCATCCTACTCATCATTGGCAAGGAACAATCGGAAGAACGAAAAGAAAACCCATTCATCCTCTCCGAAGTCGAACGGGCCTTCTTCCTCCAACTCTTGTTGGTCCACGACCAGGTGCTGCGGGACCTGATCGTCAGCTTGGGCCAGCGTGCCCCAGGAACACGGCTTGGCGTGCTGGAGAGTTGCTTGGTCACGCTGGATGCCCTGGGCTCCTTCGCTGACGGTATTCAAGGGCCAGGTATTGAGGCGGTGCAACTGCGCGTTGAGTTGCGCAACCTCCTCGAGCGCATCGCCAGAAAGTGGAAATTCGACCGTACGGCGTTCATGTCGCCAGACCGCCGGGCGGAGGCGCTGGCTGCCGTTCGGGAGGAGGGTTCACGAAGGAAACCACGCAACCGGTTGCTGGAGATGAACGCCATCTGCCGCTTCGAACAGCTCACCGACCTAGGCTTGCTGGTCAAGGAGCCCGCGGGCCGACGAGACTTAACTGGTGAGCAACGGCGCGCCGTGCGGACGGGGTGGGACTGGGAGGTGGCTCCTGGCCTGAACGACATGGCCTACCGGCTCGCCTCGAACGCGTCGATAACAGAGATCCTCACCCACCATTGGATCGAGGTGTCGACCTGTGGGATGGGACCGGCACCACTAAAGGAGCTCCAGAAGGCGGAACTGGTCGAGGTACTGGATCGCGTGTTGCCGATGGCGCGTCGGCAGCTGGGGCCGGTCCAGGTCCATACCTGGGCGACGCTCGCTTCGCTGGAGGCGCTGCGCGGCCATGGCCGGCTGGAGATTGGCCAGGTCCACGAACTATTGGACGCACTGCAGCGAGATCCTGGCGCTGGCGACGTCATCCGGCAGGGCGGACGGCCGGATTTCTTGGGGCGGACCGCAGTGGTCTCCAGGGGTGGCTTGTCCTCGCTTCTTAGCTCCCATGGATCCGAGCGGCGAGGAGGCGACCGTGTCTGATGAGTTTCACACCGCATGGATGGCCAGAATGCAGCAGGCAGAAAGAACGGCAAAGGACGTCATCGACATCTGCTCGAAGCTCCCGGCGAACCCCTTTGAGGCCCGAGCGCGCCTCCACAGTACCGCCAGCAAGCTCGAAGCGTCAGGCTTGCGTCCGCTGGCTCCCCCGATGGACTTGGTGCGCCATGTTGAGGACGAATGCGTGCGGGCGCGGGCTGAGTTCTGGGACCAGATGGCCGAGGCCTGCCGCCGCAAGGAATGGCCGATCGACGGCTCCACAAACCGGCGCCTGGTGGGTCGAGGGCTGATAATTGAGCTAACCGACGACGAAGTGCGCATCGATGAGATTTCACTCCGCCTTTCTCCTCACGCAGCTTCGGTGGTGGAGGTAATCGCTGGCGAGGTCAGCGCATTGGTGCCGACGGACTTCAACCCTGAAAGATATATGGCCTTGCTGGTAACGGCTTACGACGCGGCCCCGGGCGGAGTGGAGAAGCCGCTGGAGGCGGTCTACCGAGCTGCCGTCTTTGCTTCTCAGAAGTCGGCGTTCTGGAAGGGGCTCAACCCGGACCATTTCGTGCGGTTAACGCGTCCCGCGTTCCGGGCGCGACTGGCCCGCTTGCTTCATCTTGGCACACGGACCGCAGACGGGCGGGAGATCAGGTTTGGGAGCACTGTCGTCGCAAAGGACGCCTGGGAAGTCTATTCCCCTGGCGAGGAACGGCTAGTACAGGTCGGCCGTATCTCGTTGGGTTACGCAGGTAGCCAACATGAACATTGACCAAGTTGATGAGTCGGAAGCGCGGCGAATCCTCCGTTCACTGCGCTCAGGTGCCACGCCCACTCAGTACGCCAGTCAGATCTTCGTAGGGCAGGGACCCTGGTTCGATACCGCGCGGAAGATGATGCACGACACCGCAATAGATGAGGACTTTGAGGTGCGGTTCCTCCGAGCCGCCTACGGCGGCGGCAAGACACTGTTCCTCCGCTGCCTCGAGGAGGCGGCCCGGGCCGACGGATGGGTCACGGCTTACGTACTCCTCAAGCAGGGCTCTGTGGAGTTGGACAAGTTCGACACGTGGGTGCGAGAGGTGGCACGCACCGTTGAGTTTCCTGACGCAAGCCGAGGGATGAACACTCTGCTAGAGCGGGCGATGGCTACGCACCTGAAGTCCCACGGCTATGATCCTAGCCGTGCTACTTCCTTGAATGTCCTGGAGCGCGCCGGAGAGGGCCTCGCGAAATTCTGCCGCGGGAGGGCGCTCGAATACGATTTCTCCTTAGCCCTACGTGCGACCCTCGAGGCCCGCTTTGAGCGTGACGAAATTCGACTCCATGAGATTGCCAAGTGGCTGAGTGGAGGATCTGAGAGACTGGCGGTCGACCCCGCCCGTTTCGGTTCGAACCCGCACCGCCCGGCTACGCGAGCTGGAGCAGTCCAGCTGAAACAGCTAGGACCGGGGACGGCCGATCAGTTGCTCCGGCTCCTGGCTCTGCTGACGAAGATGAGCGGGCAAAAGGGCCTGATGCTTTCCTTCGATGAGGTCGAATTGATCGGCACGCTTCCGGAGAAGCGATTGAAAATTGCACTCCAGACGCTTCGGGAGTTGGTCGATCACACGGATCCGGCTCTGGAACCGCCCTCGACGTGCCTGTTCGTGGCCGCGACGCCAGAGATGTTCGAGAGCCCGAGGATGCTGCCCAGTTACAAAGCGCTCCAGGACCGAGTCGACAAGCTTCCCACCTCGCGGCGTGGTCCCCCTAATCTGCGCGGTACGGTGATTGACCTCGACGCGACCGAGTTAGGCGAAGGCGACCTCGCGGCACTGGCAGAGCGCATCATGGCGCTGTACCGGAAGAGCGGGGAGGACGTGCCTCCCAACTTGGATGGGCAGCTAAAGGAGTTGGTCAAGACCATCACGGTACGTCGCTACAGCATCGCCCGGCCGCGACTCTTATGCCGGTGCCTGCTTGACATCTTAGACGGCAAGTTCGGGGCCGACATGCCCCAGGAGATCGCTGCCAGGAACGAGCAGATGACGAAGGAACGTCAGACAGAGATGAGGGTTAAGGCGTGAGTAGCCGCGACTCCTCTGCCCGACGGATCGTCCGCGCGCTGCGAAGCGGCGTAGCCAGTCCAGAGTCAGTGGTTCGCATGAAGATCGGAAGCGAGGAGATCGAGGCCCAGTTTAATGCCGCGTTCGACGCCTTCCTGCAGGGCGGTCAGACGCCCGGCCCGATACTTTTAGAAGGCGACTGGGGGTCGGGGAAAACACACATCAAAACGCTGCTGCGCCATGAAATGCGGCGCCGCCAGATTCCGCATGTAGCAACCGCTCTTGGCCGTTACCAAGGCTCTCTGGCCCACCTGCACTTGACTGTGCCACAGTGGCTCACAACGGTCGACTTCGGGGGCGCGCGTGGACTGCGCGCCGCCCTGGACGCTGGCATTCTGTCTCCGGGCGGCACCCACGCCTGGGCCAATACTAAGGTCACGCCCTTCGCGGAAGGCTTACGATGGGCGTTAGGGGGCTGGGACGAGGCTGGTTGGCTGCGTGCGCTCGGACATTGCTACGCCATGCCGAACCAAGGCTACCAGCACTGGAAGGCGCTCGACTTAGTATTGTCGGCCGGGGAGTACGTGGCGACGGTCGGTGGAAGGGGAATCGCCCTCCTTTTGGACGAGGCCGAAAACGTCTGCTTACAGCACGACATCAGGGGACGGAGGCGTAGCTACGATGCGCTGCGCCGGCTGTATCTCAGTCAACACTTCCTATTAACCTTGTTCGTGACGGCACGGTTTCTCGATCAGGTTCAACAGGACTGGAGGCAGGGCCTGGCCTCGGGCTGGGTCTACTGGACGGAGGAGGCTCGTGAATTCGTCTCGAATCTGCGCCACATGACGCGCTTGAAGACGCCGGCCCTGAGGCTGAGCGACGCCAAGGAGTTGGTGCGGCGCATTCATGCTGTCTACCAGGAAGCATACGGGCCCATTTCGTTCGCTACCTCGGAGGCGGACATCCTCCGGGCGTGGACGCGGACCCCAACTCACTCCGTGCGACTGTTGATCCGCTTGACCGTCAGCGATCTGGACGTTGCGGCCGGGGTAACATCGACACGGACTCTAAATGAAGAGTCGGTTGCCTAGTGCTATCGCAGGGTGAATGCTCGGGACTCTACGGGAGATGCACTTCGATGACGAGCGCTCTCAAGCGAAGGGTGTTGGGATGATACCTGTTCGGGGGATGCTCCACGGCGGCAACGGGACGTTGAAACCCAGTTCGTCGAACAGCACGTCACGGGCCACCCCCTGTAGGTTGGGAGGCCGGCACGGCGAGTCCCGCCACGATGGCCGTACCTCCGACTATCACCCCGGGCCGCGTTGCGTTCCACGCAAGTGCCTGTAGCGCCAGATTCTCACCGTCGAAACCGATCTCGGTTATGCACCGAGCGTAGCAAGCAGCGGGATGGCACGGGTGGCGGTGTCGAAATGGGTGGCGTCCAGTTCAATGCCGATGCTGCGGTAGCCAACCGCGACGGCGGCGGCAATGGTGGAACCTGCGCCCATGAACGGGTCCAAGACAACGCCCTCACCGAGCGGCAGCGCGGCGCGAACGAGCTGGCGCATGAGAGCCTGCGGCTTGAGCGACGGGTGGGGCGCGATGGCGCGCTCCTTCTTGTGGGTGGGCGAAGACCGGATAACGTCGACGAAAGGTGCATCCTCCGAGATGCGGCGGAGGCCGCCAGTCTTCCACTTGCGGAGGTTGTCTTGGACGCGGCCTTCGCAGGGCTTGCGGAACAGGCCCCAGGGCTCCCAACAGGAGCGAGGCATCACGGTGACGTTGGCGAACTCCTCGTGTGCGTTTTTGGGACGGTCGCCACCGCGGAGGGTCTGCACGAGGCGGATGATCTCCCCACGCTTCTCGAAGCCAGCACCCGTTAGCGCTTGGTAAAGGACATGCGAAAGCAGTGGGTTCGTGGCGATAAACATGTGGGCGCCGGGAACGAGCACGCGGTAGGCGCGCACAGCGAAGTCTGCGAAGAATCGTCCCAGTGCCTCAAGGTCATCGACCGTAAGCACGGTGAAGCGCGGCAGGGGACTTCGCCTGGAGCCGTCGAATGACGGAGGAATCCGCCAGACGCCGCCGCGGTCTCGCCGGAGCTTCTCCTGCTCCCGCGCAGAGTACTCCTTCAGACCATACGGTGGGTCAGTGACAATTGCGTGGATGGAGTCGGGTGGTTGCGCGTCCATCCACCCCAAACAGTCTCCTTGGTGGATGGTGTGGCTGGCATCGAACGCTAGCGCGGCCAGAGCGGTCATCGCGCCGATCTTGCCAGTGTTTATGATACCTCAAATTTAATTTCCGTAGTGACCTTCCTCAAAGTCCCAGATTCCCCCTTGCTCGCCCTGTTCCAGGACCGAGTAGACGGCATGGACGTCGGCCTGCGGGGGGACATCGACCGCCCGGAGACATCCAGATCCCTGCTCAAAAGTGCATCCTAGCTCCGACAGCCGCGCCCACCACTCCCCGACTCGGCCGGCTTCGGCATCGTTGTTGAGCATGACGCGGTAGGTGGAGTGGCCGCCGCGGATCGACACACTTTCGAACTCGAACAGCCCGTCCGCAGGGTGCGCAAAGACGACGTCTTCTGCGCTCACCCCGAAGGCGTAGAACGGCACGTTGCGAAGTCGCAGTCGGCGCTCGTCGATGCGTTCCGCCCAGAGTGTCTCGGTCGCTGAGCCATGCCATGCCCCCGGCTCCAACTGGAACCGCACCTTCACGAGATCGCCTTCGGCACGGTGGTGATCGGCCGTCATTTGGCACCTTGGAGGTGCTCTTCCGTGGTCTTTGCGCCCTTCTCCAAATTACAAGTCCGACAGGTGTTCTGAGCGTTGTCGATCGTGTTGTTTCCTCCCCGCGACTTGGGCTGAGCGTGGTCCGTGTTCCGTTGGCTCGGTCCTGGTTCGTCGGTGGTCTCCTTGCCACAGAACACGCATTTCCCATCCGCGTGGGACTCAGCAGCGTCCTTGGTCTGTGGAGAAAATCTCTTGCCCGCTCCGGGTCCGCCGGACGATCCCGCCTTGGGACCAGCGGACATGGCCACCGCGCCGCCGAGATCGATGACCACGCTCCCATTCGCCGCGAGCGTGAGGGAGCGGGTGCCTTCAATTTCGGGAATCCGGAAGCCTTGTGCCTCCGCCAGCGCGGCAGCTCTCGAGCCTCCGGGGAGGTCGAGGGCGCTTCCCTTGAACAGCCCCGCGAACTTGGCGACGCCATACGTGGCGACCATCACCACGATGCGCCCCACCGTTGGGCCCATGCGCTGTCCGTAGTGGATGCCGGCCACTCGGACGCCCGCGAAGTCCCGAGCGAGCTTCAGTTCGTCCAGCATGGAGATGAAGCCCTTCACCACATTGTTGAAGACGTCCACCCCCACGAAGGCGATCAGGTTGCTCATCGAGACCATGAACAGAATCTTCGTGACCGGCTCAGGAGAGAGCAGTTCCACGATCATCCCCAGGAACAGCACGCTCAACATCGCGCGCACCTGGTCAGCGGTCATGGAACGGACCGCGGAGGCCGCATCCTCCAGTGCCTCAGCGAACGCGAAGTGCAGGGCTACGAAGGTGGCGCCTTCGTCATCCAACTCGCCTGAGGCGTTCAGGTCGTCCCAGCAATCGAACCGCTTGCCGGTGATGTGGTGGCACCACCGGAGGTACCCCTCGGCCTTGAGCCGCTGCATCGGGTCATCGCCAGCGAGGATGAACCGCGGTCTTCCGTTCTTCGGCAGACCAGGGAGCGGGCCGTTGGCGTACAGCATCCGCATCCCTTGCTGGAGCTCCTCGCGGCTGAGGTCCACGGGCTTGTATCCGCCCGGACGGATGACCAGCACCGACGGCGCAGAGACACGGCGTTGCTGGACCGGCAGCCCAGGAATGGCCGTCGAGCAAGCGCACAGGAAGGTGACCACCCACACAGCCATGGTCTTCGGCCAGCCGAGCATGCCGGCATTATGGTCTACGCGTGCTCGGTCCACTCATGCGGGTCGCGCTCTCCGTGGGCGCCACCCGTTTCCGCGGGAAGTTCCTCTTCGATACCCGGCGCGCCCAGGCGGTGAATGACGCGCTCCTCATGGAGCTGCTCCGGCGGAACGAGGGCACCGTCTACGGACGGCGGTACGGCTTCTCGCGGCTCTCGACCCCGGACGGCTACCGCGCCTCCGTCCCGCTCACCTCGTACCCGGACTACGAGCCCTACGTGGCGCGGATCGCCAGGGGCGAGCAGGGCGTGCTCACCATGGAGCCCGTCCACCACCTCGGGCTCTCCTCGGGGACCACCGGCAAGCAGAAGATGATCCCCATCACGCGCACCGCGCAGCGGCAGGTCGCGCTGAGCATGGTGTTCCTCTCCCAGGGAATGCTGAACGCCGCCCTCCCCGCCTCCCGAGGGCGCGGCGTGCTGATGATGAGCGCCGGCACCAGCGGCAAGACCGAGGCGGGCATCACCTATGGGCCGGCCACCGCGAGCGGCATGGCCTCCATGATCCGCATGAGCAAGCACCTGTGGACCACGCCGCCGGACGCGCTCGTGCTGCTGGACCAGCGCACCGTGCTCCACCTCCACCTGCTGTTCGGGCTCAAGGAGCGCGACCTCCGCTACCTGAGCGCGACGTTCGCGTCGTCGATCATGGACCTCTTCCACCTGCTCGAGCGCGCCGGCCCGGTGCTCGCGGAGGAGCTGGAGACCGGGAAGCTGTCCGACGAGCTGAACCTCTCCGGCGAGTCGCGGGCGCGGCTGGAGGCGGCCCTCGGCAAGGATCCCGGGCGCGCCAGGCAGCTCCTGGACGAGCTGGCGCGGGGGCACGACGGGATCGCCAGAAGGCTCTGGCCCCGGCTCGAGTACGTCAACACCGTCACCGGTGGAAGCTTCGCCGTCTACGCCCAGAAGCTGCGCCCGTACCTCGGAGGGGTGCCGCTGTTCTCGTCCGTCTACGCATCGACGGAGGGAGTCATCGGCGTCGCCACGAAGTCCGAGGACACCAGCTACGCCATGGTGCCGTCCGCGTGCTACTTCGAGCTGCTGCCCGCCGGCGAGGTGGACTCCGCGGCGCCGAGGACGGTGACGCTGGAGGAGGCACAGGACGGCGAGCACTACGAGGTCGTCCTCACCAACCGTTCCGGGTTCTACCGGTACCGGCTGGGGGACATGGTGAAGGTGGTGGGGCGGCTCCATCGGACGCCGGTCGTGGAGTTCCTCTTCCGGCGCGGTCAGCTCCTCAACCTCTCCGGCGAGAAGACGTCGGAGCAGGCGGCGCTGGCCGCCGTGATGGACTCCGCGAAGCGGTGGGGAACGCCGCTGATCGACTTCACCACGCAGGCGGACGCGGATGCCGCGCCCGCCAGGTACGTGTTCTTCGTCGAGGTGAAGGAGCCGGCGGCGCTGGTAGGGCGCGCGACCGCCGCGGATGACCTGGATCAGGCGCTCGGGAAGGCGAATCCCCGGTACGAGGCGGCGAGGGAGGCCGGGAAGCTGGGGAGGCCTGTCCTTCATCCGGTGAAGCCGGAGACGTTCGCGCGGGTGAAGGCGCTGCTGATCGAGAAGGGCGCGTCGATCAACCAGGTGAAGATCCCGCGCGTGGTCGGCGCCGGCGACGTCCTCCAGCTCCTCCGGGCGTCAAGCGCCGGCGTGTAGAGCCGCACCCTAAGGCCTCGGCGCACCCGCCATCGCCGCGCAGTCCGCCGCGCCACCCAACGCCACCGCCCTCCGGCAGTGCGCCGCGGCCCCGGCGCCGTCTCCCAGCGCCAGCTCCGCCTTCGACTCCGCCAGGAGCGGCCCCGCCAGCGCCGGGTCGTCCGGACCCAGCGCCCGCTCCAGCACGCCCACCGCCGCCACGTGCTGCGCCAGCGCCTCCTTCCGCCTCCCGCGCTGCGCCTCCGCTTCCCCCAGCGCCTCCATCGCCTCGGCCCGCGCCGGGTGGTCCTGCCCGTGGAGCCGGGTCAGGACGTCCAGCGCGCTCCGAGCGGAGGTCGCCGCGGCCTCCGCCTTCCCCTGCGACAGGAGCCGCCGCGCCGCCGCCAGGTCCAGCCGCGCGCGCAGCGCCCCGCCTGCCCCCATCCGCTCGAGCGCCGCCGACGCCATGCTGGCGAAGAACTCCGCCCGGTCCGCCGGCCCGCGCGCCGCCAAGAGCTCCGCCAGCGAGACCGCCGCCTCCGCCCTCGCCTGCGTGTTCCCCGCCGCCTCCGCCACCACCATCGCCTCCTCCCACCGCTCTCGTGCCCGCCCCGCGTCCCCGCTGGCGGCCGACACGCTCCCCTGCGCCAGGAGCACCTCCGCCTTCAGCGCGCGGTCGTTCCCCATCACCTGCTGCATGGCCTCGTCCGCCACGCGCCGCGCGCCCTCCACGTCCCCGAACGCCAGGTGCACCCGAGCCGTGGCGCACGCCCTCCGCAGCTCGCGCTGTTCCGGCGAAGGCGCGCCCGGCGCGTCTCCCTCCACGCGCCGCACCTCCACGCAATCCTCCGGGCTGGGCAGCGAGGCCGCCGCCATCGGCCCGCCCTGCACCACCTTCGCGTCCTTCGTCCCCAGCACCACCCCCAGCGCCCTCAGCGCGTCCAGTTGCCCATCCAGGCACGTCTCCCGCATCAGCGCGGCCGGGCCCGCGTCGCGGCAGGCGCGCTCGCGCGAGGCGACCCACCGCTCCCGGAACTGGTCGATGAAGCGCTGCGTGCGTCCCCACGCCTCCGCCCCGGCCGTGGTCCCCGCCGCCTCCGCGAACACCTCCGCCCGAGCGCGCGCCCTCGTCTCGTCCCACACCTCACCGAAGACCTCCCCCGCCTGCCCGCATCGCTCCTTCGCCCGCATCCGCCACAGCGCCGGCCCAGCCAGCACCCCACCCAGCACCAGCAGCGCCGCCGCCCCCGCCCCGAACAGCACCCGCCGCTTGGGCACCCGCAACCCCAGCTCCAGGACCTGCAGCAGCTCCTGCATCGACGCGTGCCGGAGCTTCGGCTCCGCCGCCAGTCCGCGCACCACCGCCCTCCGGATGTAGAACGGCACCGGCGACCCCGGCGGCACGTCGCGGATCCTCCCCTGCGACTCGTTCGCCGCGAGCTCGAAGGCCGTCTTCCCCTCGAAGGGCCGGATCCCGTAGAGCGCCTCGAAGAGCGAGACGCAGAACGAGAACTGGTCCGCGCGGTGGTCGATCTTCTTCCCCGTCCACTGCTCGGGCGCCATGTACGCGGGCGTGCCCAGCAGCGCCCCGCTCCGGGTGATGGGCTTGGCCGGGTCCGTCCCCGCCACCCCGCCGCGCACCGCGGGCATGGGCGCGGGCGTGGCCCACGCGGTGGGGCTGGCGGCCACCGACGACACCAGCCCGAAGTCCATCACGCGCGCCACCCCGTCGTTCCCCACCATCACGTTGTCCGGCTTGAAGTCCCGATGGACCAGCCCGGCCGCGTGCGCCGCCTGGAGCCCCCGCCCGGCGCGGATGAAGACGCTGAGGATGTCGCGCCAGCTCCGCTTCTCCGAGTCCAGCCACCTCGTCAGGCTCTGGCCCTGGATGAACTCCATCGCCACGAAGATCTGGTCCTGGAAGGTCCCCACGTCGTGCACGTGCACCACGTTGGGGTGGGAGAGGCGGGCCATGGCCTGCGCCTCGCGCATCATCCGCGCGCGCTTCTCCGCGTCCGCCTCGAGGTCGCCGGAGTCGCCGGGCAGCATCTTGAGGGCGATCTTCCGGTCCAGCTGCGGGTCGAACGCGGCGTAGACGATGCCCATCGACCCGGCGCCCAGCACCTCCAGCACCACGTAGCGGTCGATCTGCTTGCCCCTGCGGGCCGGGCGCGTGACGCCCGCGAGCCGGACGGCGTGCATCGGCCTCGGGGGGAGGGGCGTGGGATCCGGGG
>Ga0134122_10000209_pt1 | contig 35926 bp, 31 predicted proteins | sample KB302_FD_96461 | JGI IMG/M metagenome (GOLD analysis project Ga0134122, IMG submission 96461) | Terrestrial soil microbial communities without Nitrogen fertilizer from Kellogg Biological Station, Michigan, USA - KB3-0-2 | ecosystem: Environmental > Terrestrial > Soil > Unclassified ... | reverse complement strand
TGGTACGATTTTTATGCCACTGGGAGTTACGTAGTTCAGGTCCGACCAGTCATCTCGATAGCCGTGAGATCATAGATGCCTAATGCCCAGCTGGAACTCCGATCAATATCTCAAATTCGCTGAAGAGCGTACACGGCCGTGCCGCGATCTCGCAGGACGAATATTCGTCGAACGGGTCCGGCGCATTGCCGACCTGGGGTGTGGACCAGGTAACAGCACTGAAGTTCTCGCAAATCGTTGGCCAGATGCTGAAATCACTGGTGTGGACAACGCTGCTGCAATGATCGGCACGGCGCGACGTGAACAACCTCAGCATCAATGGATCGAGAGTGACATTGCCGGATGGGCGGTCGCAGAATCCCGTCTCTTCGATGTGGTGTTCTCCAACGCCGCTTTGCAATGGGTGCCGAATCACGAAACTACCTTACCTGGGCTTCTCGCAAGAACTGCACCTGGCGGGGTTCTCGCCTTTCAGGTTCCCGCTAATTCCGATGCACCGGCCCATCGTTTGATGCGAAGCATGGCATCGTCGTCCGAATGGCTCGGCCAGTTTCCAGTGGGCAGTGTTCGCGAATGGCACGTGCACGATTTAAGTTATTACTACGACCTGCTGGCTCCGAACTGTTCGCGCATCGACGCATGGGATACGGAGTATCTCCAAATCCTCCCAGATGCCGCCGCTATTGTGGAGTGGTATAGAGGTTCCGGACTGCGCCCTTTCCTCGACGCGCTGCCAACAGATGTGGTGCGTGAGCGATTCGTTGCCCAATATATGGAGGGTATTCGCGAACTCTATCCCCTCCGTCCAGATGGACGCATCTTGTTTCCATTTCTGCGCCGCTTCGTAATCGCCTACAAACCCCACGAATAGTCGAAATAAGCGCTGGCTTTAATTTGTTTTTGGAAAAGCCAACGGTCTCTGAACGTCAGGTTGAGAACAGATTTCATTACTGGCAAAATACTGCCGCTGGCCCTTCGGCGTCAAAGAACACCGCCCCGAGAAGTCCGTTGAGCAGGCCCGACTGAGCGGTCTTTTCCGTGCCTTTGGCGACTCCCAAACATTCAGCTTCAAATTCATGCTTGCGAGTCTTAAATTGTCAAAACACTCTTATCGAAGTAGCGTCGGAAATGCGACATCTGTGGCATGAAACGGTCGATTTTCGATTGAGCTCTTCGAATGGGCATGTCCTCGGCTTCTCTACAGAGATCATCGAACAGCAGCTCTGTTGCGCCAACAGCCAGTGAAGGGAATGCGCCATCGTCGACTTCGCCGAAACCGACAATCAGAAGCCGCGTGAACAGGTCTTTCATGGCACGGCTGTATTCGGCTTCGTGGAGTCTGCCTTGAAGACCGGTCAATTCCTTCAGCGTTCGTGTGGAAAGCGGCGAGTTGTTCTCCAGTACTTCGAGCAGCGCTTTCGCCGTTGGAGAAAGACTGCGTCGCGGATTGGATCGGCGGCGCAAACTCAACATCGCCGCAAACAGTTCGCGCGAGAAGAATGTCGCACGGCCCTGGTACCACTTTGAGTAGACCACTTCACGGCATTCCGACAGACGTTTCATCAAACCCCACATGCTGCTGACGCGCCCGTCTGCGTCTTCGTTCCAGTCCCAAACCATTCGGGTATTGGGAAAGAACTCCGACCACAGCGATGGAGGCAATTCCCGATTGTTGATGGGGAAGACCAGAAGAACTCCGTTACCGGAAATGCGCGCGACGGCGGTAGCTGGAAGAAGTCTTTTCAAAATGGAATCACTTTCTGGCGCAACCGTTCTCTTCGGGCCTGCAGCAAAGCTCTCCACCGTTTGTGTTGCGGCCCCTCATCGAGGCATGAGAGTGCATGTTCCACAACCTCCAACGCGCGAATCGGATCCCCGGCGATCCGCTCATGATGAACCGCTGCGCCGACATAGGCGGCCAGGCTGAATGACGGCGACAGCATCAGCTCCTCGCAAATGGCAAGTGCGCGCTCGTGATCGCCGGAACGACGGTACAACACCGACAGGTTTTCCGCGGCCTTCGAGCGGGAGGGCTCCGGCAAACCCCCGGCAAGCGCCATTTCGTAAAGGGGTCCGCACCGCTTCCATTCCAAAGTGTTTTCCAGGATTCGCGCGAGGGAATAGAGATCCAATGGATTATCAAACTGCGCGGGCTCGGCAGTCACGGCATCGCATGCACAGACCGTTAGTGCCGCCAGCGAAATAACATCATAAATATTATGGGTGAAGACTCCGGCCAGTTCGGAACTCGAGCCGTAATTCACAAAATCAAAGTAGACGCGGGGTATCCTTGCACCGGGGACATCGGGCCCCCTTGGAAATGAGACGATCTCCCTCTCCAACGCCACAAGCCGGCAGCTGCCGTGACCATTGCGCCAGAGCCGGCGTGCGCCGGTCAGAAGATCGAAGTGTGGCATTTCTGCAAACGGATTGTCGAAACGAGCCAGCGTGAACCGCGATTCCAGCAGCGGAATATCAAACGCCGCACCGTTGTATGTCACGACCAGCCGAAATCGTTCGATCCATTTTCCCAGCGCATGCAACATGGAGGGTTCTTCATCAAAATCGCGAATGAAGTACTGCACCATATGAAAGTCGTCGCCTTCGAAGTAGCCAAGGCCAACAAGAAACGGAACCATGCCGGCGCCCTGCATACCGGTGGTTTCCGTGTCGAGGAATACGATGGAATCCCGTTCGGGAACACTTCCCTTTTCGTGCATCACCAGCATCAGCTGGCGCAAATCGCCGCATGAAAACCGGCCGAGCCGGACCTTGCCGTGGCAGTACCCGCCGTCAAAAACATTCCGAACAACGTAATGCCGGCCATAAGGAGTGACTTCCTCCCGGCCTTGGGGAAGCTCTTCGGATGGGAGAAGGCCGGAATTGCGGGTTGGCACGGGGTTCCTCTTCTTTAAATAATCGAGTTGCTGCGACAGGGATTCTGGCGGGCTGGACTGAAAGAGATGACCTTGCGGTCGCTCGGCGAACGGAATGGGCCGAAGCTGGCGAAGCGCTTTCGCAAAATCAGGCACGGCGCAGCATTTCAAGCAGAGCAAGAGTCACTTCCTTCTCATTCGCCCCTCCGGATCCATTGGCCGAGGTGCCGACACAGGAAGGACATCCGTCTTCGCATCCGCATTCTCGAACAAGGCTTTCGGCCGCCGACAATACCTGTTGACGGATCTCGAACAGAGGCCGGCTGAGACCGATCCCCCCGGGATAATTATCGTAAATGAAAATAGTGGGATCGAAAACCGGATTGTCCGCGCCCGCTTCGACCGCGCAGCCAAGGTCGCGCCGGTCGCACATCAGAAAGACACTGGAAAGCTGAGCCGTCACGTAGGCCAGGCCGTGCAATCCATTCAGTCGCTCGATGGACGTGAAAGGCAAGGCATGGAATTGCTCGTGTGGAATCGTGATCCAGTAGGCGGTGGTGTGCATTTCCTGCACGGGAAGATTCAGTTCGCCGGATCCGACGTTTTCATTGGTCAGGAATTTGATTTTCTTGAACCCCACCACCTGATGCGCGACATGCACTTCACCATGGTTGTGCTGGGCGAGGCTCTCCATGGTTTCGAGAATTTTGACTTTCGTATACGTGATGGCATCGGTGTAGTAATCCGAATCCACGCGCCGGACGTAGGCGCGCCGCTCGGCGATGTCCAACTGATGGACATAGTACTGTTGTCCCTGGTGCAGATAGATGGCCTTCTCATGAAGTGTCGTGAAGGCGCTCGTATAGTCCGCTTCGCCGAGGATACAGGCTTCGCCGGTCGTTTCGACAATAACGAAATTATCCGAACTGATGCTGCGCAGCGACACCGAATCCGCGGGATAGGATTCGCTGGTCCAGTGCCATTTGCCGCCGGCCTTATGAATGAAACCGCGTTCGGCAAGGTAGTCGAGAATCTCTGAAACATTGTGGCCGCCGAACAATTCGCCGGCGCCAAATGGCAGTTCAAACGTCGCGCACTGCAGGTGGCTGATCAGGATATGGATGTTTTCCGGATTGACCAATCCCTGCTCCGGCGGCTGATTGAGAAAGTATTCGGGGTGATTGACGATGTACTGATCCAGAGGGCTGCTCGACGCCACCAGCACCGCCACCGACATTCCGCTGCGGCGGCCGGCACGTCCCATGCGCTGCCATGTCGAGGCGATGGTTCCGGGATATCCTGCAAGAATGGCGACATCGAGGCTTCCGATATCGATGCCCAGTTCCAGTGCGTTGGTCGACACGACGCCGAGAATGCGTCCCTCTCTCAATCCGCGTTCGATTCTCCGGCGCTCGTTCGGAAGGTAACCGCCACGGTAGCCTACAATTGTATCGCCGTCTTTGTGCGGCAACGGCCCGTCCTCCAGGACATCCTTTAAATAGCGCACCAGAATCTCGGTCACCAGGCGGCTGTTGGCAAAGACGATCGCAGGAATCTTGCGCTTCAGGAACGCCGTCGCGACATAAGTCGCCTCGCGCACAAAGGATCGGCGAATGCCAAGCTGCCGATTCACCACCGGCGGGTTATAGAAAAAGACGTGTTTTTCACCTTCGCCGGCGCCGCTTTCTCCGATGCTCTCGAAGTTCCGGCCCGTCAGCCGTTCCGCCAGATCCACAGGATTGGCGATCGTCGCCGAAGTGCAGATGAACTGCGGTTTGCTCCCATAGAATTCGCAGATTCGAGCCAGCCGGCGAAACACATTTGCCAGATGGCTGCCGAACACTCCACGGTACGTATGCAACTCATCAACGACGATGAATTCGAGGTTTTCGAACAGACGCGTCCATTTCGTGTGATGCGGAAGGATCCCCTTGTGGAGCATGTCGGGATTGGTAAGGACGATATGCCCCCTCGATCGCACGGCAGCGCGTGCGTCCGATGGAGTGTCGCCGTCGTAGGAAAACACGCCGGTTTTTCGCTCGAGATGGCGGTCGAGAGTATTCGCCCAATTCATCAAATCATCGAGCTGGTCGTACGTCAGGGCTTTTGTCGGATACAAATAGAGGGCCCGGGCGTCCGGATTCCGCGCGATTCGTTGCAGAACCGGCAGGTTGTAGCACAACGTCTTCCCCGAAGCCGTCGGAGTCACCACCACCACATTCCTGCCGTCTCCGGCGAGTTCAAACGATTTCGCCTGATGGGAATAGAGCTTCTGTATTCCCCGTTCGGTGAGCGCGCTCCGAACGGAACTGTCCACATCCGCAGGAAGATCGACCAGCGATGGCGCGCGCGCCGGGATGTAGTGATATCCCGATACCGAGTCGCTCTGTTTCAATTCGGCAAGGAATTCGTGAACCCCGGATGGCTTGAGCATCACGAGATCCTTCAGCACGAGTTGGGACTTCGGCCGCATGAGGTTCAGAATCCCTCCGCTTCCGGCCAAAACAGGTCCTGTATAATCTCGCCGGAGGAGAACAGCACGAATGAAGATTCAGCTTACGTACGACCGGCCCGCACACATCCATACCGACCTTCTCGTCGTCATACTGGATGAAAACACCACATTTCATGACCTCTCGGGTTCACCGCTCGGCGAAACGGTCCGCCGGATTGAACGCGACATCAAGGAGAAGAAACTCAAATCATCCTATTTCACGGCCCTGGATTCGAAACTGGCGCCGAAACACCTGCTGGTCCATTCCACAAGCCTCAACCGGAGCTACAACGTGTGGGAAACGCTGAAGACCTTCGTTGCAAATTCCCTTCGAGTCGCACGGGACCATGGCTTTGGAAACATTGCAATCGCGCTGAACACCAACGATGCCGCCCCGTTCGTCGGCAAAGCCGTGGAAGGCGCAATTCTCGGCGGCTACACGTTCGATCGCTACAAGCAGGAGAAATCAAAGGTCGACAAGATTCAAATCCAGATTGCGGTCCTTGAAGATCACGAAGAGAGCAATCGGCGGAACCTTAACCGCTACACCATTGTTTCCAATGCAATCAACGATGCCCGCACTTTGATCAACGAGCCGGGCGGAGTCGTCAATCCGGAATACATGGCCGAAACGGCAAGGAAGGTGGCGAAGGAAGCCGGTCTCGACATCAAGGTCTGGGACGAGAAGCACCTCAAAAAGGAAGGCTACAACGGTCTGATCCAGGTCGGGCGCGGCAGCGCAAGTCCGCCGCGAATGATCCGTTTGTCCTATCGATCGAAGAAGGCGAAACATCATCTGGCTTTCGTCGGAAAAGGTGTGACGTTCGATACCGGAGGCATCTCCATAAAACCGGCCGACAAGATGTGGGAGATGAAGGGCGATATGTCCGGCGGAGCCGCAGTCATCTATGCCATGAAAGCCATTGCCAAACTTCGCCCCGAAGTCAATGTGACCGGCATTATCCCAACCGCTGAAAACTCTCCGGATGCCAATGCCCAGAGGCCAGGCGACATCTTCTTTGCAAGGAACGGTAAATCGATCATGGTCGACAATACCGACGCCGAAGGCCGACTCATTCTCACCGACGGCCTCTATCTTGCCGGTGAATCCAAGGCAACCCATATTCTCGATATCGCGACACTCACTGGCGCAGTCGTCCGCGCTCTGGGCGACAGCATCGCCGGAGTGATGGGAAACAATCCGGAACTGATTCAGGCTGTCATTCATTCCGGCAGGAATCAGGGCGAGAGCTACTGGGAACTTCCGCTTCCCGAAGAATATAAGGAGCTGTTGAAAACTCCGTGCGCCGACCTGAACAACATCGGCGGACCGGTGGCTGGAGCGTTGACTGCGGGACTCTTCCTTCAGGAGTTCGTTCCTCCCGGGGCCGCCTGGGCGCATCTGGATATTGCCGGTCCATTTATCAAAGAAAAAGATTGGAAGTACTACGAAGCCGGGGCCATCGGGTTTGGACTCAAAACTCTCGTCGATGTGGCCGAACGCTTTAACGAATACTTCTAGGAGTCCCATGCTCGACCATTACAAGGACTTGCGCGAACGTTATGAGTTTCAGATGGGACCGGCAAGAGGGCGCATGGCGACAGCCCTGGACATTCTCACCGATGCACTTGCCCTGGTGGGGCAGCATGGCGTCTATTGCCGGAGTTCCCGCCAACCGCAGTTTCCGTCCATGGATGTTCGCCTGATCCTGCAGCAGATTGAAGATTCCAAAGGGCTAATTATTGAAGCGATGGCCGAACTGAAAAAATCCTGAAAATCCAAAAAAAACGCTTTACAGATATATATGTCCCTGTCCTATTCTCTTGAAACGCCGGCGAAAGAACAGGCGTAATTATTCAAAAGAAGGAGTCTGACTACGGTTTTCAATCAGTTGAGACCGTAGGAATAAAAACCATGAAGGAACAAATTACAGCGGTCGAAATCGATATCACGATCGAGGAACTTGAAGCCAAGATTGCGCCAGACGGGGAAACCGTATTGCCCTTGGGCTCAATCAGCCCGATCCGGCATCGCTAGGCTCAAGCCCTTTTGCAAAACTTAAAGACCGTTTGAAGAAATGCCCGGCAGCGGAACCTCAAGGTTCTGCCGGGCATTTTTTCATTTCAATCGTGTGCTATTCTCGTCGAGCGGCATGAAAATCGGCATTATCGAGCACATCGACTGTGCACACTTTCTTCCAAACCATCCGAGGTGTGGTTCGATTCATGGCCACACCTACAAGATTGAACTTGTCGTAGACGGCGATGTTCGCAACGGTATGGTGATGGATTTCGCCGACATGAAACGCTTCCTTCGGGAAACGCTGGCAGACTTCGATCATCGATCCTGGAACGATTTCATGGAATACCCTTCGGTGGAAAACATCTGCCAGCTTTTGCATCAGCGGCTTCGGAACCAGTTCATGCTTTCGTTCAGTCTTCGCGTCTGGGAAGGCGAGGGTAAGTGGGCCGAGCTATGACGCGAATAAAAGGTAAGGCATGAACCGAATCGAAATTCTCACCGGATTCCTCCAGCAGGATCCCAATGACTCCTTCTCGCGTTATGCCCTTGCGCTCGAATACGTCAAGGCGGCGCGGCCCGAGGACGCGCGGCGGGAATTCGAAACCGTGTTGGCGAAAGATCCCTCGTATGTGGCCACGTACTTCCAGCTCGGGCAGTTCTATCGCACCATCGGGCTCCGGCACGACGCCGAAAAGACGTATCGCGCCGGGATCGTCGTCGCTTCAAAGGCGGGAGATGCGCATACGCAGAGCGAACTTGAAGGCGCGCTGGAAAGTTTGTTGATGGAATGAGAGCTGCAGGCGCGGTCTATGACCGCGGACAATCCTTCAAATCGAATTCATTTTCATTGCAGACGATAGAGCGTGCGCGGTCATAGACCGCGCCTACAGCTAAAAGCTCCCCGGCCGTTTCTTCAATTGCTCCATGATCCGTTTCTCTTTTTCCTCAATCCGTTCTTCGGTGCCTCGTCGTGCAATGGCGTAATCCGTCATGTCGACCAGCATGGTTTCCGCGATGCGAGGAAAACGTTCCTGGATCAGGCGAAACTTTTCCTGCTCGATGAAGCGATAGTCCGGGTGTCCCTGTGAAATGGTTCGAAGCTCGGCTTCCCAGAACAGCTGCCGGAAATTCTGCCATTGGTAGAACCGCATGCGATAGGCCAGCGGCACCACATATTGCGCCAGATCGCGGTCCAGCGGCTCGATTTTCCGGAAGAGCTGATCTGCGTCTGCGAGCGCTGCCGAGAATGGCTCCCCCAGCCCGCTCTGCGTCAGCTCCGCGGGAATGGAAAAGCCATGGAGCGTTGAGAACGTCTGCCGTTCCTGGGTCATCATGCGATGCCGGTGCAGATCGCGATAGGATCCAATGTCCATGACAATTTCGAAACGCATGTAGGCATTCTCGAATGCGCGTCCCACTTTGTACCAGCGGCCCTTGCGTTGCGGCATGTACTCGCGGAAGAGTTCCCGTTTCCCGTTGTCATCCAGATTGCGGGCTCTTTCCATTGCCTGATCCCAGCTGCCGTGCGTCTGTTGGAAGATGATGCCGGCAAGGATCTTCGTCTCCGATTCCGGGTCCACCTCAATCAGCCGGACTTCAGGATGAGTCCCAGCCAATCGCTCGGTTTGACCGAGAAATCGCCGTACGCCGTCGTAGCGCCGAGACAGGTACGATTGATAGTCGTGCGATTTCTCATCGGCGACACGGAGCAACAGCGATGGAATCTCCTTGTCCAGCTCCCGCTTCAGATCTCCGGCAAACCATCGCAATTCGCCCAGCGCATGTTTGGCGCTGCGATTGATCAGGTATTCAAACGCCTGTGCATTGCCGCGAAATGCCACCTGGCCCAGAGTAGACATGGGAAGAAGTCCGCGAAGTGTATCGAAGGCCTTCTTTTCGAGAATGCTCTCCTTTTCCTCGAAGTTCTCCTTCAGCCACGCCTGCAACGGATCGAGCAGCGCCATGTAGGTATCGAACAAGCGATCCATCGTGGTGGTGTATTCATCCAGCAAACCATGCCGTTGAAGATCCGGCACAGGCGTGTAGTAGAGGTAGCGGCCGCCAACTTTCGTCCCGAAGTTGACGTAGCGCGTGGATTTCTCGATGGGCTCCAAACCGACGCGCTGGTCTTCAATGAATTTCATGGCGACCTGCGAAATGCCCCATACGATCACATGGGTTCCGGTGATCTGGGCTATCGAATCGTCGCCGTATTGAGACAGCCATTTGGAATAGAACGCCTGTGCTCGCTGATTGTTGAGAATGTTTCGGAAGCCATGCTCTTTCAGAAATCCAACGGTATCTGCCAATTCACGAGCAAGCGTCTGGTCCTCACCCCGGACGATCGGGTAAATGTACTCCTTCAGCAGCACCTCGAACAGCGAACCGGACGCACGGCTGGCTCTGGAACAAAGCGCGCCCGTTATTTCAGGGGGAAGATTTCGCAACACGGAAACGATACCGCCGGCATTGGAGGCAAACGCATCGAGGAAATGTAAATCCTGCTCCGACCAGTCGCCAGGCGAGAAGGCGGGCCGGTAGAGGGAAAGATCCTCAGGCATAATTCTCCATGTTTGACATAATAGCGGCCATGGGACGCATGAGAATCAAAAAGAAGGCCGACGTGAAGCCATTTCGATCGACGTTGGCGTACCGTCTTATTCTGGCGCTCGGATCGTTTCTGGTTTTCGTGTTCACAATTTATGAAATGGTCACTGCATTAACGGCACAGAACACGGTTGCGTTTGTCATTGCGCTTGTCGCAGGCGTTGCCAGCGCGATCTGCATTTTTTACAATCTGGACCGCGCGCGATATATCCCACTGCCCCAGCGGAGCCGTCACCGATAGTAATTCTTCAGCTTCAAATAGAGTTGCCCGGTCGCCTTGCAATCCGCCAGACAGTAGCGGGCGATGTCGTCCAGTTTCCCGGCCCTGTAGAATTCCCCCACCTTGCTTCCGCTGATGCCGTCCTTCGGCGATGGCACACCGAAGATTTCACAGAAGAATTCCAGAGTGCCTTTCTTATAACGATCGAAGTTGGTAAGGACCTCGCGAACATCGAAGTGGCGGTCGGTGGCAAACCGGCGCGCATCGAGGAAGATGTCGCGTGGAATAGGAATACCCAGAATGGCGCTGCGGATATTGATATAAGGAAAATCGAACGATTTGCCATTGAAGGTCACAAACCGCTGGGGCCGGATTTGTCCGATATCCGACCAGAAATTGGACAGAAGCTCCCGCTCTTCGGGTTGGCAATAGACGCGGGAACGATCGAGTTCCATCCAGTGCAAGCCGATGCAGATGATGCGGCCCGTGCAGGGATCCAGTCCCAGGCCGTCGAGAACCTTCTGGCGTTCTTCTTCAGCGATCGAATCCAACAGGATTTCCCGGGCGCGCGCGGAAATGCCTTCGAGATTCTGTCCAACGGTTTCGATATCGATGACGAGAGTTGCCGGCTGTCCCATCGTGCTCTACCTCGACGGAATGGTACCTTGATAGTGGGACACTTCGGGGGCGTAGTGACTGCTTGACATGGCACGGCCCGGTAGTACCATTGCCATGGTGCGGATGGACTGAAGACCCGCCGTACACCTGGATTAAAGGGGGGCCTTTTCGACAGGAGCGCGCGGAAGGAATCCGCTGAATTTCGGATGTCCGTTTCGTAACTTTCCTGCGGTAGCTTTCTCCTCACGCTCAACTCAAATCATCTGAGTAATATTGTGTTCCGTCACCATTCGGGAGACGTCATCGGGGAACTGTATTGATGAAAGCATCTTTTCGTTTAAGAGGAACTTAATGAAGAAGTCTTGTTTTTGCTTGCTCGTGTGCATGTTGGCTCTCTCTCTCAGCGCGGTCGCGCAGGAATCCACGGGTGGTTTCCGGGGTGTCGTTAAAGATCCTCAAGGAGCCTTAATTGAAGATGCCTCGTTGGAGGCCAGCGGACCGGCACTGATGGGAAAGGCGCCCGCGATTACCGACGCACGTGGCTTCTATCATATCGACTTACTGCCTCCCGGCATTTACACCATCACAGTCAAAAAGCCGGGCTTCGTGACTCACACTCAGCCCAATTTGGTATTGAAGACGGGCGCGCTGCCTACAATAGATTTCAGTCTCAAGGTGGAAGGACAGCCAGGTGAAGTCACTGTAGAAGCTTCAACTATTGACCCGACGCAGAGCAAAGTAGAAACGATTGTCACGAATGGTGACCTTTCCTCTTTTCCGTTCTTACGCTCGATCTCTTCTTTTGCGCCGTTTACTCCGAGCGCGCGCCCGGAACCGATGCAAGGGCCCCGGGAAGGCCGCCTCGGCGGATTGCAGTTCGCTGGGGCTTCGAATTGCGAAAACGTGATCCTGATAGACGGTATCAATGCCACCGACGTTGTAACCTGTGGCGTCGGAAAGGATTTTCAGCCGGACATGATCTATGAGGTGCAGCTCAAATCCACTGCCTTCGATGCAAAATACGGCGGCGCTCTCGGAGGTGTCATTAACGCTATCCCGAAGCGGGGATCGGAGGCATGGCATGGCGAGATCAAAGGCTATTTTCAATCCTCTTCCCTCAACGCCAATGATGCATGCAGCAGCGGATTTACTTCCTCGATTAATCCGGCATTCTTCACCGCATTCAGTATTCCGACCGGCTATTCCGGCTTGACTTGCGGTATGCGAGCCGATCCGTCGACTGCGTTGAACACCACGACACGTCAAGACGTGACACCGCAATTCTATATTCCAAAAAAAGATAGCCGGCACATCATCGAGCCCGGATATGAGCTTGGCGGTGCGTTGCGAGCAAATCGCCTGTGGGTCTACTCGAGCTACATCCCGGCCATAGACACGATTCAGCGTGAGGTCAATTTCAAGTGCCTTTCCACCAGCCCAAACTGTACCTTTGCGGGACCCCGGCGATTCGGACAGAGCTCTATCCAGCATAACGCTTATAACCGGCTGGATTTCCGCGCATCCGACGCCTTGCGCTTTAGTGGAAGCTGGAATTATTCGTACGCACGAATCACCGGCGCGTTGCCCGCTCCCGATAGTGCGGCCGGCCAGGTGAACAGCGGCGCCACGTTCGATCCGGCGACGCTGCGTTCCGATCTGGGGGTGGTGAGCCCGCAGTCCATATACAGCTTCGGAGCGTATTGGAAACCAACCCCAAAGCTTCTGATTGACGGCCGCTTTGGCTATTTTTTCAAGAATGTTTCGTCGCGCGGTACGCCGTCGGGCATCCGGTATCTCTACGACAATGTGCTGAACTCGGCGACCAGAGATTTCAACAACAATCCGTTTCCCACGAATGCGCCATTCGGCAGTTCTGGATTTTCGAACATCGCCAGTAACTTTACGACTCTTCACGACTCGTACAATCGTAAGTCGGTCAACCTCGATTTGACCTACTACGCTGGGAATCTTGCCGGCGCTCACAGTTTTCAGTTTGGCTACTTCTGGCAGGGACAAGGCAACGATGTCGACAAAACGGCGAATACCGCTGTTGTCGATCTGGACTGGGGACTTCAATACTCCCCTCTCACCAGCACCACAGCGTGCGATGCGATCAAAGCGACGACTCCCGGCGGAGTCTGCCAGGGTCAGTTTGGCTACTTCTTTGTTGGAAGTAATACAATTTCGAGTACCGGATTCTCGCACGCGACAGCTCAGGCCCTCTACTTTCAGGATGCCTGGTTTGTCGGACCAATTACTGGCCTCACCCTGAATCTCGGGATTCGTCTGGATCAGGAAAAGCTTCCGCCTTTCGATCCAAGCCGCTTCCCCACCGTCGAGTTTGGCTGGGGCGACAAGATTGCACCACGCATTGGCGGCGCTTACGATTTGTTGCATAACGGCAAATTGAAGCTTTCTGCGAGCTACGGAAAATTCTTTGACATTACGAAGATGGACCTGACGCGCAGCAAGTTCGGGAGCGATTACTGGCACCAGTGTGTCTATGCGTTGGACACGGTCGATATCTTCAGCATCACACCGACGCTGGCAACGAATGCCGGTTGCCCGCCATCCGGTCCGGCTCCAGGCGTGAATGCGAGATTCATCGAAAACGTGAACCGCCGGGCCACTAAAGCGGACGCTCGCGATCCCGCCGTGCAGCCCGATCTTAAATCGGTGCAAAGCCATGACGTCACGATTGGAGCGGAGTGGGAGGTCGCATCGAAGTGGGTTCTCGAGGCTCGATACACTCGCAAGCGTCTCGATCACACCATCGAAGACATGTCGATCAACGATAATCTTGGGTACTACATCGGAAATCCAGGTACAACGTTTGCCGACATTTTGCACCGGCCGGTCGTGATTCCTGTCGGCGGCGTGGATACCCTGATTGAGACGCCATTCTGCGCCGAGTGTCCGGGGCCTGTTAAGGCGATCCGCAAATACGATAGCCTGGAGTTGAGTATCGAACACCAGGCTGTCAGGTATTTCATCAGCGGCAGCTACACGCATGAGAAGCTGCGGGGCAACTACTCCGGACTGACCGATACCGATCCTACCGATTCCAACGGAGGCCGCCAGAGTCCCAATCATGGACGTGCGTTCGACATTCCAACGATGTCCTACCTGCCGAGCGGGAAGATCGATGACGGTCCGCTGGCAACCGAACGTCCGAATACCGGCAGGGTCTGGGGTTCTTACAATCTGCCATGGCATGGTCAGAAAACCGTGATCGGACTGTCGCAGGCCATCTATCAGGGCACCCCGATCAGCTCCTGTTTGCCCGTCGTTGCAGCCACTTCGGCTTGCCAGTTGGCGGAAGGCCGGGGAAACTTTGCGCAGCTCAGCCGGGATGCCACTGGCAATATCGTTAAGACTGGTGTGGTCATGAACGCTCGCACCGACGCTTATATCCAGACGGACTTGTCCGTGCGGCATGAGTTCCACGTCAGCAGCAATGAAAACTACAAAGTTGTGCTCGAAGGCACCACTTTTAATCTGTTCAACCAGCACGCGGTGACGTCGGTTTATCAGTTCATCATCCCCGTCAATCAGATCAATCCGACGCGCCCGTCACGGTTCCCGGGTGATCCTCAAACGGACTTTGGAAAAGTCATGAATGGTTATGACTACATTGCAGCTCTGAACGGAACCGGTGATTTTGCGGGAGTACAGAGTCCGCTGACACTCGCCGGCCGCTATGGCCAGCCTCAGTCATTCCAAATCGCGCGGCAGTTCCGCTTCGCTTTGCGCTTCATGTTCTAGAACGGGTAAGGGGATATTACATCTTCAAACTCAGGCCGCCATCCACGGTCAACACCTGCCCGGTCACGTAATTGTCCGGCTCAAGAAAAAACAGAACTGCGCGGGCGACATCCTCTGGCTTTCCAAAGCGGGGAATGGTCTGCTTCTCGAGAAACGCATTGTACTTGCCGCTGCGGACGCTTTGTTCCGCCATGCCCGCATCATTGACGCCCGGCGCAACGACGTTGACGCGAACCTTCCACTGTTTCGCCAGGATCTTCGCAGCGTGAACGAGCGCCGCCTTCGGCGCGGCATACACCGTACTGCCCGGGAACACTCCTATCGCCTGCATGGTGGACAGCAGGACGATGCTACCGTCTTTCCCCTCCAATGAACCGCCGCCCAGAGCCGCTGCAAAATCCCGTGCCAGCAAAACCGGCCCCCCAAAGTTCGTTCGCATCGACGCGAGCAAATCCTCCATGGTTGCCGATTCAATGGGAATCCGCGCCGGATCTCCCGCCAGCACAACGAGCCCGTAGAGGCCGCCATGCGCTGTCGCCGTTGCGATGAGCTGCTGCCGCACGGATGGATCCGCGATATCGCCTGCGATGGCCGGACATCCCAGCTCTGCAGCCAGCGTCTCGGCACGGCCGGCGTTCTTCAAATAGCCAAGGATCGGTATGTAACCGCGTGCTGCAATGCTCCGGGCGACAGCGGAGCCAAGTCCACCTGAGCCGCCGGCAAGGATGACCGTGTTCATAGCCTGCGAAGAATAAGAAGGATCCTGCTCCTGGTCAAGAACCCTCTCAGGATTCGGTGGCTTTAAGTCAAAAATATGATGTATTTGACATGACACCACATTACCGTACTAACGATGAGTGACGACTTCACAGCTCTCAAATCGGACGTTGCCGACCATCGGGATTTCCAGCAAAGCCTCCGGCTCCTGGACAGGACGGCGGCATGGTACCGGTGGAATACCATTGCGACGCTTGTACTGATCGTGGCTGCGATGGCGGCGGTTTATCAGCCAAAACTCGCGGCATGGCTCCATATTCCGCAAGAGCTGGTGATCTGGATTGTGCCTGGATTGCTTGCCCTCATGTTGCTCTCAAACGGTTATGCGTTCTACCACCAGCACCACTTCAAGCACATTCAGAAACGCCTCGCCGATCAAATGCAGCTGAACATCAAGCAGAGCGAGCGAGCCGAAAAATTTTCCCGCTTGGCCATCATCGATCCGCTCACAGGATTGTTCAACCGGCGGTTCGGGGAAGAAAGCCTCCAGAAAGAGATCACGCGAGCTGAGGAGAACAACCTCGAACTGGCAGTTATCGCGATGGATCTCGATTATTTCAAGGAGGTCAACGACCAGCATGGACATGCCGCCGGCGACCTGGTGTTGAAGGAGTTTTCCCGCCAGCTGAGGAAGGCCATTCGAGCATGCGACTTGCCAATACGCATTGGGGGCGATGAGTTTCTCGCCGTCCTCCCCGAATGCACCAGAGAAAACGTGCATTCAATACTGGCGCGTCTCGTACCGTTTGAAGTCACCGTGAACCGCCAGAAAATCAAGGTCTCCTACTCTCGAGGAAAGGCTCATTATCAGGTAGGCGATACAACAAAGACGATCATTCAGAGAGCGGACGTGGCTTTGTACGCTGAAAAGGCAACCCGCGTCACCACTCCGGTCTAACCAATAAGCAATCCGCCGGTACTCCTTCCCTCAAAGCTGCATGCTCACGGTTTCGATAAATCGCGGATCGATGGGTTTGCCGGCGAGCGGTTCCATCTCGGCACGTAATGCATTCCACCACTGCTCAGCAAAGGGCCGCAATGCAATGGGCACATCCATTACGGGAAGGTTGAATCCAGCCTCCAGGAATTTTGTCAGTTCCGCTCCAGTAAGTGGCGCGATTTCGAACTTGCCGAAGAGAGCAATACGCACCGTCGCCGTGTTGAATGCGCGCGCGAATGTCGTGGTTACGGGTGAGAATCCTTCAAGAAAGGTTCGAATCATCGCTTCCAGCGCGAGCAGGCGTCCGTGCGCGCCCCGAACGTCGGCGATCGATTGAAAGTTCCGATAGCGGCTGTCTTCGACCAGCAATGGCTTGAATCGCCTCAGCCCCTCCAAAAACTCCTGATCCGGAGCATCGAGCATGTGCAGTTGAAAATCGGGAATCCCAAGCAGCACATCGGCTCGATCCCTCAGTCCCGCCATTTGATCGAATCCTGACTTGAAGACGGTCTGCATGTAGCTCTTCCGAAGAATCGCCGGAGCACGTTCCGGATGTCCGCCCGTGAGATGTTCCAATCCGATCGTCAGCGTATCCCGCATTTCCTCCAGCGCCGGACGTATCCCTTCCAGTTCACCCAGATTGACAAGATTCGCCGAAAGGATCCGATTGCCAAGCGCCGTCAGTTCCTGCGCGAGTCGTTCGGATTCGCCCGGATCCGAAATATGTTCGAGAGCCTTCAGAAGAAACACGCCTCCGGAGAGCGAATCGGCAAATACGGATGGAAGGTTTCCGGGAGACTCTTCACCAGGCACATCCTCTGTGGTCGTATCGCGGTCCGCGGCAATTGGAGAACGTGCGCCGCCAGGTCCGGCATAGATCGACAAAGCCTCGTAGTAATCGACGAAACCGTGAACTTCCAGCCGGCGTGTCTTGTTGTCAAACGCCGTCTCCTCGAGTTCGAGCCGCGACGTATATCGAATCAAGGTGAGGATCTGGGTTCCAAGATGCGGGTTGTATTTGAACAGCGCATCGAGAATCAGCATGCCGATGGCGGAGGCTTCCCCTTCTTCCACCGGCTCAACGGCAAACCGCTCATCGGGTGTGGATATCAGCTGCGCGACATCGGGTGGATCATCCCGCTCCACTTCATAGACCCGGACGAGATCCTTGAGAAACAGTGCAATCAGCGTCTCATCGATTCCTATAAGTGCCTTTGCCGTTTCTTCCGGCCCGGCCTGGACAAATGCCGCAATCCATTCCATGAACGGCTTGCGCACGAACATGTCTTTTCGCCAGCAGTCCAGGTCGATAAAGCCGCATACCTGGCGGCCGGTGACAATCGGCAGCAGCTCCAGTGTGTCGGCCAGGCCAATATGTTTGATGACAAAAAATACTTCCTCGAACGAGGCCGCCCGGATCGCACGCCGGGCATCCGGCCTCGACAGGAACTGCTCCAGCTGCGAACGGTCTTCGATTCGGAGACTGGAAGCTGTTAACGGGCTGAGCATTGGGTTTGACATAATGAAATTGAGGTAGTTCAGATTATCACCCTTATGTTTCTCGAAGGCCAGATCATCGAATTCTTAGATAACGATCAGTTGAAAGTCGGATACGTGCGCAAACAGGAGCACGACCGGCTTCAGGTCGTCGACCCTCGAGGCCGGCACATCAGTATCGGCGGAGACCGTGTCGTCGTCGTGCACCAGAAGACCAGTGAAGACGGCTTCCCTGGCTTTGCGCGTGAACTTTCGGAAAAGGTTCATCACCGGCAAACCGAAATGGACGTGGAGCTGTTGTGGGAATCCCTCGGCGGCGATCAAAGAGAATTCTCTCCTGTGGAGCTGGCCACACTGTTCTATTCGGAATCATCGCCGGACGCCGTGTCCGCGGTATTTCGTTCGCTTTCCGAAGACACGTTGTTCTTTCGCCGCAAGGGAACCCAATTCCTTCCCAAAACGGCGGACCAGGTCGGAACCGAACGGACGCGGCGCGACCGCCAGCACGAACACGAACAGGCCCGCGAACATCTTGCCGCAACGCTGAATCACCTGATCCGAAGCAAGACTATCGAGGTCACGCCGGATCTCTCCCCGTTGCTCGATCGTCTCTACGGTTGGATGCGTCACAAGAGCGGCGATGCGCTTGGGACGCTTCTGGAAGAACTTACCAGCCCCCCGCGCGCGCGCGATGTGGCTTACGACATTCTTTTGCGCGCAGGAAAACTCGATCCGCACGGGGACAGGTTTCTGGTAATGGCCGGAATTGACGAACCCTTTCCTTCGGGTGTGGCATCCGCAGCCGCGGCTCTGGATCCGCACATCCACGACGCAGGCCGCGCCGATTTTCGCGATCTTCCAGCGTTCACGATTGACGACGACGATACGCTTGAAATCGACGACGCAATGACGATGAAACATGAAGGCGACACCATCGTCGTGGGAATCCACATCGCCGACGTATCGTCATTCATCGCGAAAGGGGATCCCCTCGATCTCGAAGCCTCGTTGCGATCGTCCACCATTTACCTGCCCGCCCATACAGTGCGCATGTTTCCGGACCGGCTCTCCACCGATCTTGCGAGCCTCCGCATGGGAGCAGACCGGCCTGCGTTTACCGTCGAAGTCCGGTTCGACGCGCAATTCAACCGGCTCGGATACCGTATTCTGCTCAGTTCGATTCGTGTGGACCGGCGTCTCTCATACGACACCGCCGATCGCCTTATCCGGACTGAGGATGGCGAAGCCGATCCGCTGCTGAAGACCTTGCATGCCATTGCACTTCACCTGCAGCAGGAACGGGCATCACGCGGAGCCATCACGGTGCGAAGACCGGAATTCCAGATCCACGTGGATGAATCTGGCATTCATGTGGGAAAACTCGATCCCAATTCACCATCGCGCATCCTCGTCAGCGAAATGATGATTCTCTGCAACGGACTGGCCGCGGACTTCGCTTCGGTCAACAACCTGCCGGTTATTTACCGGACGCAGGAGCCGCGAGATGCTTCGGCGGTCCCGGACACCGGAGACTTGAACCCTCTGGCATTTGAGAAGCTCCGTAAGACTTTCAAGCGCTCGCGGCTTTCGTTAACGCCAGGCGTTCACTCGGGGCTTGGCTTAAGCGCCTATACTCAGGCGTCGTCGCCAATACGCCGCTATGCGGATCTGGTCACGCAGCAGCAATTTACCGCGTGTCTTCAGGCAAAGCCGGTGCCCTACGACCGGGAGGAACTGCTCCGCATACTGGCCAATGCCGAATCCACCGAACAGGAAATACGCGGCATCGAAGATCGATCGACGAACTACTGGATCCTCGAGTACCTCTCGCGTGAGAAGATGGGTCAACCCATGAATGCCTTCGTATTGGACCGGAAAGGCAATATCGAACTGGAAGACTGCTACCTGCGCGGCAAGCTGCAGATCCCCGGAAGCGACGAGCCCGGCAGCATACTGTCCGTCATGATTGATGCCATTCACCCCGGCAGAGGTGAAATCCGCTTCAAGCGGGCTTGAGAGAAATGCCTAAGGCGAAACCTCCAGAGGGCTCCTCGAAAGTTCGTTCCGTCAACGCATGTCTCGACACCCTCGTTGAAGCACTCGGGCCCTTCGACTTCGGTGTGGACGCCGATGATTTCATCCTTTACGAATTGAACCGGTTCATCGAAGAAGACCGTGCTTCGTTTGAGGAGGAGGAGTTTCGCATTCTCATCGATGAAGGCATCCGGGTGCACGTTGAAGAGAATCTTTCCATTCGTTGCAAAATGGCATACAGCCTTCGTGGCGCTTCCAGGGGCCTGAATGCGGAGGCAATTGCGTCCCTAGAGCAGCAACTTGGCGTGAAATTCGATCCAGGAATCGCCGAAGGGCTGGATCCCACCACACGCGCCGTTGCGGTTCGCATCGCTCAGGCACTGGAGAATACGGATTCCGACCTGCGGAATGTCGCATTTGTAGTCCGAAAGTACACCGCGTATTTGTTTGAAAGGCTGCAATCCATCGAGCGCGCGCTCCCGGGCGAGGCAGAATCCCTCGAGATGATTGAGTCCTGGAAAAGCGGCGCAATTCCCAGAGAGCAACTGATCACCAACCTCCAGCAGCTTGGCCGCGCGTCGCTTGGACCCAGCGCCGATCTGCTTCTGAACTCCACCGACGACCGGAACGCTGCGGAAACCGCGCTCTCCATTCTGTCGCACATTCGATCATCCGTCAGCGCACGGGTTCTTGCCTTCGTTGTCTCGGAACCGGTGCTGGACGAAGATCTCGAAGCGCGCGCTTACGCCGCACTGCGCGAGTTCTGGCCGCTTGCCCGCCCGTACATTCTCCATAGTCTTCATTTACACGCGCACGAAGATTTGCCGTTTCGCTGGTTTCAGCTGTTGCTTGAAGCCGACGAAGTGACGACGAGCGAACTGGTTTACGAAGAGATGCGCACGCACGGCAGCCTGCCGAACTACCGCGAAGATCTTTGGGCGCTCGCGAGCCTGTTGGTGCACAGCCGCGATCCGGAAATTGAAGACAAGGTTCTGGCCTGGATCAATAGTCCGCAAACACCCGGGCCCGTCGTCCCCATGCTTCAGGAATTCCTGAAGGAGTATCGAAGGCCGGACCCAAAACCAGATTCCCCGGATCCATGGACCAAACGAGAGCGCTTGCGGAAGGTGAATGAAAATTACGTTGCCGCCAGCAAATTGTTTGATGCCGGGCACACTGCAGAAGCCAGGATGGCGCTGGATAAAATCCTGTCGGAGGAACCTTATTATCCGTTTGCCTTCATGCTGAAGCGCATCAGTAACGGATAGGCGATTCCAGTTCACTGCCGAGGATTCACGACAATCAGATCCAGAGCTGCGCCGACTCGGGCGATGGCGATCACAACAACCGGCACGCCTCGATCTTCATACTTTCTATTGACCAAGTGCGCCCAGACAAGATATTTGGAGTCTGCTGCAACAGCAGCGTTGCCAGCGCGAGTGCTTTCACCCAGAATCGCATATTGGATTTCAACCGACATGATCAGAAACCACAGGAACAAGTCGAACCGGCGGGCAGGGCGGTTATGCTGAAGACAATCAGTAATCGCTGCAGGATTTGAAGTAGTGACATTGTGGGCACTTCAGTTCGCACTTCTGTTCGTGAAGCCGGGCGCCACAGTTCGGACAGGTTCTTTCGATACCTTCGATATTGACGATAATGGAAGGATCAGGCTTTTCTGTCATCGTGGGGTTTGTCATCCTGCTGCTCTTTTCCGAAATATTCCGCCAGGTGTCCGAGGATTGTCGCGGCGTCACCTGGTCTTCCTTCGAATGTTGTAATGCACCGTGAGCGGCGCCAGCCGTTGCCACGTTTCACACCAATGATGATGTATTCATCGAAGAAGCCGCTGTCCTTCAAGAAACGCACGGCCGATTCCGGCGTGAATTCGTGTGCCCGGAATTCGCAAACACTGATGAGATCGCGCAGACGCTCGGCTTCTTCCGGCTCCGCGGGATCCAGAAATGGATCGAGCCCGTGAACTTCGCAACGGGCCGGTGGCTCTCCGTTCTGAGCCAATGCCTCGAGCTGGGCTTTGACGAACTCACCGAGCGCGCAGTCCTCGAATCCTTCGATGACGGGCCCGGTTCGAGGAGACGACATATTGAAAACGCCCTTGCGCGGCATCAGCCGGCCTGTTTCATCGACTTCACCAAGCAACGCTGCTTCTTCAACGGACGGGCACAACAAGGCGAGCGGACGTATCGTTGCCCGGCGCACGGGGTTCGGCGAATTGAAAATGCTGTTCCGGATGCGAAACCGTAACTCGATCATCTATTCCCTCCTCAAATTTGGTTGCCGGCCAATTTCGCTTACTCTTTATCAGTCGGGCCTCGGACAGAAGAGGTCCGTTTGGCTATACTTCCCGGATGCATACATTCACCGATCGCGAAAATAAGCTGGTTTCAAAACTGAAATCTCTCGCGCCGCAGACGGTTTTGAAAATTGCCGAACCCTGCCCGCTGCACTCCATGTGCACTCCTCTTCCTCTGTTTCGTGTTTATAAAATTAACGACGAGAGTTTCGAGGCGGAATGGAACAGCTATCATGCGGCGGGCCCGAGGCAGGTGTTCCAATTCGAGAAATCGAATTAGCGCGAGATGGCGGGGCGCCTGCGAGTTGCGGGCGGGCTTGTTGTCGCCCGCCCTCGAATCAGATCCAGATCACTCCAAATTGCATCGCCACCTCCCGTCGTCAGCTTGCGGAAGGGGAGAGTCATCCTGGGTCCCGATTGGTTTTCAGAATTTCAGGCGGGTAGAGAACGACGCACTTGGCATGGTCCACTGAATTCATGGCTGTCGCGGCAAATACGCTGTAAATTTACAAATGGAATTTCCTAATTACAGGATGGATAAAGGGGCCGGACGCTTCATGAAGATTTCGTTTCTCGTCGCCGGATCGGTCATCGTCGTTGCGCTTTTTGTGCTGCCGGGCATGGCTCAAACGGAATCCGAGGCTGCGCCGGAATTCTTTTTCACCCGGCTGGTTTATGGCAACGGTCGTGGCGCCCCGCAGGTCCCGGTCATGGATTTCCGATGCAAGGACTTGGCCCCGGGTGAAGGCGGCACACGCATGGGAGGAGGATGGGGCACGGATTTTCCAGCCTCCGACTGCAAGTTTATGTGGGGCATCGAGCGGCTGACCAACATTCGCGTCTACGACAAAACTCCCCACCTCGTCACGGCGCTGGATGAAGATCTCTTCAGGTACCCCTACCTCTATATCGTGTCTCCCCACCGGATGAACCTCTCCGCAAAGGAAGCGGGGCAGCTGCGGGAATATCTGCTGCGCGGCGGGTTCCTTCACGTCGACGATTTCTGGGGACGCGAACAGCGCTACGTTGTCGAAGAAGAAATGGCGAAGATTTTTCCAGATCGGGAAATGGTCCGGCTGGATTTGAAGCATCCCGTCTTTCGATCGTTCTTCGATATCGACAAGATCATGCAGATTCCCAACATCAACAACGGACGAGCGGTGACACGGGGATTGCCCGGAGCCCGAACCTGGGAGCAGCAAAGTGAAACCGAACCGATGATCTTCGGCATATCGGACGATAAGGACAACCTCATGGTGCTGATTACCTACAACTCCGACCTCGGTGATGCGTGGGAATGGATGGACGACCCCGAGTATCCCCAAGTGTTCACGGGCCAGGCCTATCGCATGGGTCTCAATTTCATGATCTACGCCATGACGCACTAGGCGGTTGGCGCGAAGCGGCCGCGGGTGAGGGCTTCACGGTCAATGGCCGCTATGGTGATGTCCGAGCCAACGTAACGACGAGCAGGTTGGAAGCGGTGGAGCTTAAGACGGGCGCGCTGGTCTGGGGATCTGGTGAGGCCGCGAGGTTCTGCGTTCCGTTGTAGATGGATTTCAACTGGAAGCCGGGAGGAATGCCGGAAGCGGTTACGTTGTACAGAATGCCGGAAGGAACTAACGAAAGCGTGCCACCCACTGTTGCCGATGTTGTCAGATGAAACCCTTCTTTCGCCGCAGTCCAGGTCACGGGAATCGTTATACCGGCTGGCAGGCTGCCGCCTCCATCAACGTTTACGGTCACCTGCACCCAGACAAATTGCGCTGCGGTTATGATCTGCACGTTCGATAACCCATCACTCCCGACCACGATCTGAGAATTCATGACCTGAGGAGGCGCCTTCCCCTGCAACTCCACCGAGTACCGCCCCTCCGGAATACCTGAGAATTCAAACGCGCCGTCCGGCAGCAATGGCGTTGAAACCCGCTGCACCGGTCCATTGCCAAAGCAACAGAGCCGCACTCGGTCTGCTGCCGGCGTCTTGCCAGTCAGGGCATCGATAACCTTTCCTGTAATCTTCGGTTCAAACACGGACTGTCTGGCGATGCGGATCTCGATGTCTTCTGGAACATCACTCCTGAATTTCAAAGTCTCCTTCGCGAGATCCACAGTTCCCGCGGTAACCGACCGGATCGTCAGACCAGTGGGCAAATCGGGAACAAAGAACCGGTAGTCATCGGATTCAACGACCCCGCTGAAAGCGCCGCCATTCGTAATCGGAACCAACGTTGTTTGGATGAAGTTGGGATTGTCGATCGTGCTGAAGGCAACCTGGTTCGGAGCACGATCGGAAAACGGACTACCGTCGTCCCATAAGATTCGTCCTGAGACCACGCTGATCGAAAATGCGAAGTCCACATTCACCGGTTGATCCGTAACCGCGATACTCTGCACGTTGGGACGGTTCATGCCCAGCCGCGCCTGAACCGTGTACGACCCAGGAACAACGCCGTCGAATTTATAGGTTCCATCACCGTCCGTAATAACGTTCTTGTAGCTCCTTCGCGGGAGCATACCCGCAATTCCCACGGGCGGACGATCGCCATTAATCAGGCTTACCTCAGCTCCTCCAGCCGCCTTTCCTAAATTGCCCGACACCCGGCCGCGAACGGTAACCGGATTCATCAATAGCGCAGGAAGCGTGAAGTCCAGCTTATCGAGCCTCGTTGTGGGAGTGGTCGTAACAGTAGCGGGAACCTTGACGTCATTGGCCGATGGATAAAATGCTGGCGAATCCGAGAATCCGGCCAGGATGTTGTAAGAGTCCGGCGAAACATTTTCAAATCGATATCGGCCGTTGGCGTCTGTAATGGAGAGTGCTACTCCAGAGACCGGAAGCGACGTTTGTACCGGTGTCAAAGTTGGTAAACTCAAAACCACCCCAACACGAACTCCTACTGTCACTCCGGTGGCACTGACAAGCGACAGGGGCGCTGCAACAACGGGAACTCCCTTGGCAGGTGACCCGTCCGCCGAACGAATCACTCCGGTCAGGATTCCTGTCGATCCGGGCGGCAGTACCTGCCTTGCGAGCCCAAGTGCGGGCCCTTGCACTGCGGCGACATATTTTGAAAAGTTGACGTTCTCGACCGTTGTTCCCGCCGAAATCACAATTGGTTTCGCCGCGGCCAGATCCGACGTATCCGGATAGTATGTCGGCGAGCTTACCGAACCCGCTGCAATGTAGTATCGGCCCGGCGGGACAGCAAGGCTGAAGTGCCCGGTGGCATCGGTTTGCGCAAGGCTCTCAAAAACGGTGCCGGTGGCCAAAATGGAATTGGGGTCTCCGGCCGGTATGGCGACCACCCGTATTCCTGCAGCCGGTAATCCATTCGAAGACCGCACAACACCTGTGGCAGTTCCACTTGGGCCGGGAATCACCTGGAGCGCAAGAAATGCGAGAAGTAGTCCGGTCATTTTTCGGAATTCCGTTGCCCCACAGCATACGCCGGTCGTGAATCGAGACTCCAGTTGTTCGCGCCGCTCAATTGAACTATTTTAGAAACAACCATGATGAAACTCATCGTGAACTGGCTTATGAGCGCGCTGGCATTGATGGTTGTGGCACACCTGGTCGGCGGATTCGTCATTTCCAGCTTCACCGCGGCGTTGATCGCGGCTCTCGTGATCGGACTCGCGAACGCCACGATCGGATTCATTCTTAAGATCGTCACGTTTCCGATCACGCTGGTGACATTCGGCATATTCTGGTTTGTCATCAATGCGATCATGCTGGAAATTGCCGCCGCGGTGGTGCCGGGATTTCAGATCCGTGGGTTCGCTCCGGCTTTCATTGGGGCGATTGTTCTCAGCATCGTGAATCTCGTCTTCAGAATGTTCACAAAAGCGCTGATCAGGGACGATTAAGATTCCCGTTTGCCTGTAGGCGCGGGCGGACCGCGCACATTCCAGAATTTGAAGTTGCGTGAAATCAAGGAGCGTGCGCGGTCATAGACCGCGCCTACAGTTCCTCAGCTTCCCATGTAGCCGGACTTGGTGCGGATTCGGACCTCGCGGCCGGGAACTTCCACACGAATCTTGTGAAATCCAGGCCGGAGCGGGGCGTAGTAAGCGATGTAGTACTGTTTTGAGAGATCAGCACGGATGCTTTCCATGGCCGGGCGGATCGGATCGGTTTTCTCAAGATAGATCACCCGGCCGCCGCTCAGCGTCGCCAGTGCGTCGACCGTTGGCTGGTCAATGTGCACGCGCGGACCGATAGGAACGAAATACAACAGCACACTTGACCGTTGCGCCGCCATCGAAACCGCACCAAACCCAGCCACGCTTCCATTGTCGTTGCCGTCGGAGAACACGATCAGCGCCTTGCGCTCGCGCTCGCTCCTGCCAACCTTGGTCATCCCTTGAATCAACGCATCGAAGAATACTGAAGTTCCATTGGCGGTAACCGTCTTGAAAGCGGAATCCAGATCCTGCACGGGCTGATGAATATCGTGAATCACCCGTGCCCGAATCCCAAACGTCATTACGAAGAACTCATCGGTGCGTTTGGCTTTCTGCGCAAAATCGAGAACTCCGGCCTTCATGATCGGAAGGATGTCGACCATGCTTCCGCTGTTGTCCACCAGGACACCGATCGACGATCCGACACGATCATCCTTTTCGAACACGGATATTTTCTGTTCGACGCCGTCCTCGTAAATACGGAAATCGTCCTTCGACAAGCCCGTTACAAATTCGCCGCGAGGATCCTGAACGGTGAGGAATACGTTGACGAGATTCACATCCAGACGGAGAGTTTCCTGCGCCCTGGACGGCAGGACAACAAACAGACCGGCGCAAAGAATAGCAGCGAGAATTTTCCGAAACATTCAGTCGGCCCCAAAAGCCTCACGATATAGACGGTAGATCGCCACATCGGTTGGATACAATCGATGCCCCCTCTTCAGAACGGCGCGAATCTGTTTAATCTTGCCACCTCTCGCCTTATAGAGATTCACCAGCTTGACATAAATCTCCGCGTCACGGTCGAACGAATAGTGCATCATGTATTCATACTGTTCGATGGCGTCGTCAGGCTGCTTCTCCACTTCGAAAAGTCTGGCCAGATTGAAACGTGCAAGAAAGGTATATGGGTCTTTCTCAAGCGCGGTTTTGAAGGCAGCCAGCGCCCTATCGAGATCCATATCGGCCATGTAGTAATCCCCAAGCAATGCCAGCTCATGTCCCGTCGCCGCCGGCTCCAGCTTTGAATACAGCTCCATCCAGCGCGCCGCCTGTTTCCAATCCTTCTTCTGACCGTACAGTTCGGCCAGGCGCCGCGGCGGCACCGGCCGCCGGGGGTCCGCAGAAGCCGCCACTTCATAGTGCTGGATTGCCACATCGCTCGCACCCAATTTCTCCTGGACCTGCCCCCACAATTCCTCGCGATCCGCCAGAAGCGGACTATTGCCCGGCATGGTGTCGTGGGCCCTTTTCAGTTGCAGCTCCGCGCTTTCCGCATTGTCTGCGGCCAGGCTGATTCGAGCCATTGTCAGCTCCAGCACTCCCGGTTCGAGGTTATCCAGCTGGGAAAGCATTCCCATGGCCTGGTTCGCCAGATTCGAACGAGCCATGTGCATCAGCGGAGGAATCATTCCCGCGTAAACTTTTTGCATCTCTGAAATTTGCGCGCCCATCGGAACAAGGCCGATCTTGGTATCGTAGAGCAGCGCAACGTTCAGATCCCGCGTGTTGCTGTACAGCTCGCGAGGCGCATGGAACTCCAGCAGAGGATGGTCGTCCGTGTTGTGGCGCGTTGTTTCCGCAAATTTTCGGATGGGAGCGGAACCCGTCACATAGTAGGCGAGCAACCCTTCAGGCGCCGGAGAGAGAAGATACTGGCGCAGGTTTTGCGCCACCGTGGGGTCGTCCATCGCCAGACGAACCCAGCGGTCCAGATTCAAATGCTGGGGCTGTTTTGATCCAATCAGAATAAGATCCCCGCCTGCGTTCCAAGCGGAAACCTCCGGAAACTTCGCCTGAAATTCGTGGAGGATCATCCGAAGATCTTCCGGATCCAGTTCGTAGAGCTGCACCCACTGCGCAAATACGCCATCGGGCTTCAGCACCTGAACGGCGCGATCGTAGAACTCCGATGTAAAGAGGCTGGCCACGCCCGCAATCCACGGGTTCGATGGTTCTGAAATAATCACGTCGTACTGCTTGCGCGTAACATTCATGTAGTTGCGCGCATCGTCGTACATGATATTCACTTTCGAATTTTCGTAGCTCTTCCGGTTGATGGAAGAAAACACGGACCCCGCGCCGACGACTGCGGATTCGATCTCGACACAATCGATGCCTTCCACTTCTTTAAAGGTTGCGGCTGCTCCAACCGTCACGCCGGATCCATAGCCGATGATCATGGCGGATTTCGGATTGGGGTGATACAGGAACGGCAGAAATCCGATCAGCAGCTGCGTCGTCATGTCGTCTTTGTTGGATGCGTCGACTTTGCCGTTGGTTCGAAGCCCGATGTAGTCTTCGCCCCGGCGAGCCGAGATGGTGGCATTATTGCCTTCCTTGAAGTACACGACGTCGGTGTCGACATAGTGCTCTTCGATGGTGTACTCCGGACGCGCATCGAGCATTTTCGCATAGACAATAATTCCCTGGTCGAGTAGCTCCGGCTTCCAGAACACCTGTCCCTTCATGGAAAACGTAGCCGTCACCAGCAGCGCGACGGATCCCCACTTCGCCCAATCCCGGTTTCGTACGGCCGACGGCGCCGACAGGATCAATGCCGCCATGGCCGCATTGAAGAATATGCCCGCCAATATCGTGCGCTCGGTCCCAACCAGCGGCACCAGAACGAAACCCGCCGTCAGCGATCCAGCGATCGCACCTAGGGTATTTACCGAATAAATGCTGCCGATACTCCGCCCCAAAAGCTTGAATTTGCTGGAATAGACCTGACTGGCGATCGGCAGTGTCGCACCCATGCAGATGGTTGCCACGATCATAAGGAATGCGCAGACGATAAACTGGGTGGCCAGCATTGCGGGAAACGAATAGAAAAGGGCGCGAAGAGCGCCAACCACCACGAGCGGCGCAACCATGTATCCGGCCAGAAAAATCAATCCGCCGAGAGCAATTCCAAACTGGGCCAGGCCGAGCAGACGAAGGCTGGCAATCGTCCGCAATCGCGATGCGATGGAGCTGCCGGCGGCAATTCCTATCAGAAACGTCACCAGCATGATGGAAAACGCATACGTTGAACTGCCGATCATCGCCGTCAGAGCCCGCGTCCATGCCACTTCGTAGAGCATTGAAACAAAGCCGGATCCAGCGAGTGTCATCAGAACCAGTCCGCCCGATACTGTATCGATGCTGCCGGTTTCTGTGGGACCCGACCGAACACTGATTGTCTCGCCGTGTTCGTCAACTTCGGCAGCTCCAGGCGCCTGCCGGAAACGCCTGTCCAGAATGATTGCGAATACCCCAATCCCAACATTCAATACGGCGATCAGAAGCGTGGTGCGGATGTTTCCTAATTTTGGAATAAAGATCAACGCCGCGACGAGCGTACCGAACGCCGCGCCAAAAGTGTTCAGCGCATACAGAAATCCGACCTTTCTCTGGACCTCGTGAACGGTTTCGGTGAAAAATTTCGCAAACACCGGAAGCGTTCCGCCCATAAGAAATGTCGGTACCAGGAGAATCGCAAAGCTCGTCAAAAACCGGAGCAACACACTACCGCCGGGAATGCTCTGGAAAGAAGGCGTCAGGGCCCAGTAAACTTTATGAAGCGCCTGAAAGACAAACGGCACCAGGGCTGCGGAGATTCCGATTCCTATCTCGAGCATTCCATACAACTTGAGCGCACTGGCAACGCGATCCGAGTAGCGGCCCAGCTTCCAGCTTCCAAGGGCGAGTCCCGCCATGAATGCGCCAAGGACAACGGCGATCGCGTGAGAGGTGTTGCCGAAAACGAGCCCGGTCAACCGCACCCAGATCACTTCATAAACAAGGCCCGTCGCACCAGAAAGAAAGAATATCCAGTAAAGCGTACGAAAAGATTTCATAGCGGCGCGATTTTACACGATTTCGCGGAATGCCGAGTCTAATCCGCTATGATCCAGAATCTGATTCGAACGTGCGACATGTGCCACGGAAGAATTCCTATTGGCGAGTACCGTCAACGTAACGCGGACAGGTTTGGACCGGAAGTCATGATGGTTCTGGCGGAAAACGAAGGCCGGGAACTCCAACTCGTTGAACTCCCGGATGGAAGCATTTCTCTCGATACCTGCCTCGACTGCTACACGCGGATGGGGTTTACCCACAGTCTGATGTTAAATTGATATCCCTCACGCTGCTTCGCGGCACCATCGCCCTTCGAGAAAGGCATTCTTCTCCCGAAGGGAGAAGGTGGCCCGAAGGGACGGATGAGGGGTAAAAAACGGTACCGTAATTCACTCACCCCGGATATCACTTCACCTGAAGCAACACCTTCCCCGTGGTTCGCCGGGATTCCAGTTCCGTCTGGGCCCGGGCTGCGTCTGCAAGTGGAAACACATGGTCATATTTCAACTTGAGTTCGCCGGCGGCGAACCAGCCAAACAGATCTTTTGTGCGCCACTTAACCTCTTCACGGTTCCCCGCGTAATGCACCAATGTCGGCCGCGTCACAAACAACGATGCCTTCATCAATACCAGCGGATCGAACGGCGGAACCGGACCGCTCGCATTCCCATAGAGAACCAGGTATCCACGCGGCGCGAGGCAATTCAGGCTCTTTTCCCAGGTGGCTGCACCGACGGCATCGTAGACGACATCCACACCCGCCCCCTTCGTCATCCGTTTCACTTCGGCTTCAAAATCCTGATTGGAGTAGACAATGGATTCGTCCGCACCAGCGCCGCGTGCCAGTTCCGCCTTCGCGCTGGTGCCTGCGGTGGCGATGACCGCCGCCCCCAGTTTCTTCGCGATCTGGATCAACAGAAGACCCACCCCGCCCGCACCCGCATGAACAAGCGCCGTCTGTCCGGATTTCAGCGGAAAGGTGCTGGCCGTCAGATAATGCGCCGTCATGCCCTGCAGCATCATGGCGGCTCCCGCACGGAAATCGACGGACTCCGGAAGCAATGCCAGCTTCCACGACGGCACGGCGGCGAATTCCGCATAAGAACCCAGCGACGTCGCATAGGCCACGCGATCCCCCACCCGAACGTCGGTGACTCCGGAACCCAGTTTCGAAACGATGCCTGCTCCTTCCGCTCCCGGAGTGAATGGCATCGACGGCACCTTGTAGAGTCCGCTGCGGACATAGGTGTCGACAAAGTTCACGCCGGAAACATGAATCTCAATCAGCGCTTCACCGGCGCCTGGTTCCGGCACGGCGGCGTCTTCGTAACGCAGCACCTCCGCGCCACCGTGTTGATGAATCCGAATCGCCTTCATGATCGCAATAGAATACATCAGCGCGCCGCGGCAAGTATCAAGGTTATCGGGCAGGAGTTTTACGCTAACTATCGGATCCAGGTCCGCTGACAGGTACGCGGATTCCATGCGAATACCAGTTCACCCGGCGTGTCACGAACATGATTCCGCCAAGAATCGCGAACAAACCAATCGAGCCGGCCAGCAGCGCGGCATCCTCGTTGGTTAACAGAACGAAGAGGTAGCCGTAGAGGCCGGCGACTCCGGCTGCTATCGCTATGGCCCGCTGTCCATGCCTGAAGATGATCCGGCTATAAGCAGCCACCATACCGAGGATTGCAAGGGAAGCAATCCCATACGCGAGTGAAAAGCTCAGACGCTCCGATAGAGATAGTTCGAGCAAATAAAACACACACAGTGCTGCTCCGAGCATCAAGTATTGGATGGGGTGCACCCGGGTGCCCGCCAAAACTTCGATCAGCCAGACGAATGCGAACGTGAGAAGAATAAAGAGTCCGGCATACTTCACGCTGCGTTCGGCCATCCGGTAGCGATCAATCGGCTCTGCCAGCTCGACTCCAAAACGGGATTCGTCAATCGCTTTTCGGACAACCGTGCCAGTTGTCCATGACTGGGCGTAGTTGCGTCCGAGGTAGGAAATGCGCCAGGCGGCACTAAATCCGTTTTCGGAAACATTCCGCTCCGAGGGTATCCAGTTTCCCTGGAAATTCGGATAGGGCGAATTTGAAGTCAACTGCAACGATGTGGTTTCGGCGAACGGCACGAAGTACACCGCAAGACTTCCGTTCAGCGCCAGTGGAAACGAAAACTTATAGCCGGACTCGGCCGCACTTGCCGCGACAGGCGCATGGACACCAGAGACTGCTTCCGTGAAACCATTGACCCCAGGCATGAACGGCGCCTGCCGGTCATTCCAGGAAATGGCTGATTGCTCCCGGATTGCGCGGACGTCGGATATACCAACCGCGAGATGGGCGCGGTCCCATGCAACGCTGGATGGATCGATTCCCAGTTCAACCAGGTTGGGCTGCCCGAATTCGCCTTCGACGGAAACATTCAGGCCGTAAACCGGAACCTTGAAAATCCCACGGCTTCGCGAATCGACGTCGATTCGTCCCTTCATCCGGAGGTTCTTCGGAAGAAAAACGGCATTCCGAACACCGGTGTGGACAATCGCGCCACTGGCGGTAGTCTCGGTCCAACGGGCAGTGTAAGGCAGTATGAGAGCGGGACCGATGACAGTCTGAGTATTGCCCCACTTCGATGACACTTCCGCGGCCGCTTCTCTATTGCGATTCTGGCGTTCGGAAACCAATCCCCAGATCATGGCGATGGGAACCAGCAGAACCAGCGCCAGTCCGGTAATCAGGAATAAGCGAAGCATTTGCGAACCGCGGACAGCGTCGATTGTGCGTTCCAGTTGTGACATAGAGTTACTCCCGTTTTTAATTATACAGAGTACTCTACAATACAAAGTCGCGCTAGTCAATCCCACTGTAGGCGCGGGCGATGAGCGGAGCGAATGCAAGCCCGACAGGGTGCAGCCATCAAGAGCTGTCCGGAGCGAATGCAAAGCCCGACAGGGTGCAGCCATCAAGAGCTGTCCGGAGCGAATGCAAGCCCGACAGGGCGCAGCCATCAAGAGATGTCCGGAGCGAATGCAAGCCCGATAGGGTGCAGCCATCAAGAGCTGTCCGGAGCGAATGCAAGCCCGACAGGGTGCAGCCATCAAGAGATGTCCGGAGCGAATGCAAGCCCGACAGGGCGCAGCCATCAAGAGATGTCCGGAGCGAATGCAAGCCCGACAGGGCGCAGCCATCAAATATTGACCGCGCACAATCTCGAGTCTGCAGTACCGCGGAATGTGAAATCGTGCGCGGTCATAGACCGCGCCTACAGCTATTCGGATGCAGGGTTCCCGCGCCTGCAAGGCCCTAACCGCTGAACCGATACCCCTGCCCGTGGACGGTGAGAATGAAACGCGGATCGGAAGGGTCGTCTTCCACCTTCTGCCGCAGCCACGCGATATGCACATCCACTGTGCGCGTCATGGAGGCGGCATTGTAGCCCCAAACCTCCTGCAACAGTTCATCCCTTGTCACGACTTCTCCACGCGATTCGATCAAATGCTGGAGCAGCCGGCATTCGCGTTCGGAAATCGAAACGTCTTTCCCGTTTTTGGTCATGCGGGATTTTGAAAAATCCACGTGAACGCCGCCAAATTCGGCGGACTTGTTCTTCTTCCGCGCATCCGGAGGAGCGCGGCGAAGCAATGCCTGTACGCGAACCTGAAGCTCGGCAGACTCGAACGGCTTGGTCAGATAGTCGTCGGCTCCGGCCTTGAAACCCTGCACCTTGTTGTTGAGTTCGCTCCGCGCCGTGAGCATCAGAATTGGAGTCTGTATGCCGCTCTTTCGCAAGTGCCGGCAGACATCGAATCCGCTGCGCGATGGCAGCATCACGTCGAGGACGATGAGATCGAATGGTTCCCGCAAGGCGAATTCCTGTCCCATAAGTCCGTCCGCAGCGCTTTCCACGCTGTAGCCATCCGAGACCAGCAGATCGGTCAAGGTGCGGCGCAACCCTGCCTCATCTTCAACAAGCAGAATCCGGCGGCGGATCATACTGGGGCCTTCGCGGCCGGAAGCGTGAGCGTGAAGCAGGCGCCACCATTTGTGGCGCGTCTGTACGTCACGTTCCCATTTTGCGACTCCATGATTCGACGGACCAGATGAAGACCCAGACCGTTACCGGGAGTGTTGGTGGCGGCATTCGAGCCTCGATGGAACGGATCGAACAGATGCCGTTCGTCCACCGTGGGCACACCGGGGCCGTGATCGATCACCTGAATCCGGATCTTGCCCGCATCGCGATCCACTTCGCTTTCGATTTCGATCTGCACCGATTCCTTTCCGCCTCCATACTTCAGTGCGTTGCTGAGCAGATTCTGCACACATTGAGTCAGAGCCGCTTCATCCGCCAGCGCGGGTGGCAGTTGCGGATCGATCCGATTTTCGACCGAAGCACTGGCATCGCCCAGAGGCATCGCCATATTCTGCAATGCGCGGTCGACAACAGCATTCACATCCACGGACGCGATATCGTAGCGCTTCCGGCCGGACTGCGTCTCCGCATACGTCATCACCTGTTCCACCATGTTGGAAAGTCGTCTGGCTTCAGCCTGAACGATCGTGGCGTATTCTTCGATGCCTTCCCGATCCCGCACAACGCCAGAGCGCAAATTGTGGGCCGCAGACTGAATGACGGCCAGCGGAGTGCGAAGTTCGTGGGAAACTCCGGCAGCAAATTCCATCTGAAGTTTTCCCAGCGTGCGGGCGCGTTGACCGGAAACTATCCCAACGCCGGCGCCCAGCCCCAGCACCAGCAACACTCCGAAGCTGATGGCGAGATTGCGGCGGCGAAGATTGGACACCGCCGTTTCGAGAGAACCGGCTTCATGTTTGACAAGCAATCGCAGTCCTTGACCGACATATGAAGCCTGCAGCGGACCACCACCGCGGCCGCCGCCGCGCGCAGATCCGCCGCGAGAAATACCTCCAATTTGTCCCTGCTGTCCGGAAATTCCAATAAGGTCGATGGCATAGTCTGGAGATGCCAAATCTTCATCATTCCAGGTCTTTCCTGTATTGAAAACCGTGTGGGAACTGGGCATCGCCACGACCGCAACGCGGTAGTCCTCATCGCCGGTCATCGGAAAGTCCCTTGCAGCCAGCACAGGAAAGACTTGTTTGGTGAGTGCGGCGTCATTCAATTCCACAATCAACCATGCTTCACTGCGATCCGGAGGTGGTTGCGGCCCTTGTGAGAAGAGTTGTTGCTGCTGGAGCGGAGACCCGGGACCGCGGCCAAATCCCGGACCAGGACCGCGTCCGCCGGAATCGGAGCCCGGTTCGGGCCCTGGACCGCGTTGTCCACCTCTTCCTCCGTCACCTCCAAATCCCGGACCAGGCCCGGGACCTCCGGGGCCGCGTTGCGGATCCGGAGGACGAACGTTACCCAGCTGAATCAGCACCGCCGCGGTTCCAACCAAACGCGGCATTACACGCGGTGGGTTGGGGACAATCCGGCGCGGAGAGTCGGCCGGTTCCCTTTGAAGATAAGTCTCGAGGGGGGCCATTTTTGATGGCCAATCGATGGGTTGAAACCTTTCGTTCGGAATGTCCACTTGAAACACTTTGGTCCCGCCCGTTGATGTGGACCGCACGAGGTATAGCGCTTGCAGAAGGTCGGGATTCGCCGCCGATTCCATCCAGCCGCGATAACGCGCTGCAATGTTGGAGGCAATTGGTTCCCCGCCTCGAATGTCAAACGCATTGGTGAGCGAACGGATCT
>Ga0134122_10000207_pt1 | contig 36169 bp, 30 predicted proteins | sample KB302_FD_96461 | JGI IMG/M metagenome (GOLD analysis project Ga0134122, IMG submission 96461) | Terrestrial soil microbial communities without Nitrogen fertilizer from Kellogg Biological Station, Michigan, USA - KB3-0-2 | ecosystem: Environmental > Terrestrial > Soil > Unclassified ... | reverse complement strand
TTGGTTGCGGTCTCTTCGTTGCCCGCCCCTGCCGCTTTGCCAACCACGGCTCAACCTGCCGCACCGACCAATGCGCGTCCTTTGTCTTCGCACGGATTGGCGGCGGACAAGCCCCGAGCTTCACGTCGCGCCATACCTGACGTGTCAAAATGCCGGCGAGCTTGGCCAGCGTTTTCACTGTGACCAGGATCTGCCCCATGCCTCCGAGCTGTGCTTATTTGCGCACGCCGTCAAGACCAGCGAAGTGTTGGGTTTAGGGCCTTTGGTGTTGACCAGGTGTTGACCCGACGAAAACTGCCGGAGTCAGGTTTTGGCTTTATCGTGATTAAATTGGTCGGGGCAGCAGGATTCGAACCTGCGGCCCCCTGCTCCCAAAGCAGGTGCTCTACCAGGCTGAGCTATGCCCCGAGCCGCAATTGGCGCAGGGTCTGTAGCATCTTTCGTATGCCGTGAAAACGGACAAGCGTGAGCAATCGCACAACGCGCAGTTGGTCTCAGGGATAACCCTCGCGACCTCGTCCACACCTGGCAAAGGCCGCACCGAGCCGCTGCCGGCCCCCACCTTTGGTTGGACGTTACGTAGCCTTTGCCGGCGCTCCCTCGTTTGTGGGCGCTGAGCGGCGTCGACCCGAGTGGGCCCATGACGACGCTGGCTCAAATCGCAGCAGCCCCGGACAATGCCGCACGGCCGCCTCTCCTTTTGGCCTTGGGATGGGCCTGGCGCCGGCCCGAGATCAGCCATGCGCCGCATCGGCTGCTAGGCTTGCCGCATCTTGCGGCACGCTCGGCGACCGGCGCGGCCGCGCCGATCGCGGGGTCGTGTCCTAAAGCACAGCGCACCTCCAAATTCACATGCACGGTGCTGCCATGAACAAGCCCCTCACCCACTAACAAGCTCAAGCGGGCTCTGCTCTTCGCGACAGCCATCGCCATGAACGAAACCTGCAGTCCTCCTGAAGTGCCGGCGCCGAGGCCAGCCGCGCCGGCAGGCTCCTGCCGGCCCCAATCATGGCTGCGCGGGCTCCCGCAGTCGCTGCAAGGGTGCGGCGATAACGACGTGGCGGCGGTCAATGCAAATTTATCACGCCCAGCGGGCGCGGTGCTCAGGCATGGCGAAATGAGCAGGGACATCCTCGCTCGCGATTTGAAAGAGGGCGGCGAACAAATATTCCAGCAACCGACTGCAACCGAAACGCAGAGCCTTGCCCTACAATCGGAGTGATTATTATGCTACGCAACAGCTTGCGGCGAGACGCCATGGCGCTCGCGTTGCAAACAGCAGCCATGCTGCTGATGTTGCTCGCGGCGCTTGCCATCCTTTTCCCCAACCTGATGTTCAGGGAGGCGACGCAAACCGTGGCGCGGGATAACGATCGGCCAGCGATGGCGCAACCGGTGATCGATCTCTTCTAGCCCCGCACGTGCAGGCAGGGGAAGGCCGGCCCGGCGCCAAATCAGGGATTGACCTGATTCGACCGACGCCTCGGGCTGGCAGGATAGCGTCACGCAGCCGACATTCCGGCGGATGGAGAGGCTGTCACCCGCCGTCGTCATACTCAGGTTCAACGACCTGATCGGGGAACCGAATGGCCGAAAGCATCACGTCTCAATCGGATCCCCAGCGGATCTCCGTCGAGCAGGCGGCGCGGCGCACGGGCATGGCATTCCAGCGGACGCGTATGAGCGCCGACCGCGCCCTGATGTCGGTGATCCGCACCTCGCTGTCGCTGCTCTCCTTCGGCTTGGACCCGAGACCGGGGTGGCGCTCGATGACGCCGTCGCGGGTAAGCCTTTCCAGGGCGCGTCTGACCGTGCCGCGGCTGACGCCATAGTGGGCGCACAGCTCTTGCTCACTTGGTATGATGGCGCCGGGCGCCCAAGGCCCCAGCCGCAGCTGCATGGCAAGGTCGGTCGTCACTTGGTGGTGCAATGGCACCACCGGCTCGGGCTCAAACACGTTCAGCGTCACGCGCTGGGCTAAGGTGCGGCCGGCCGCACCCGCTTGGCCTCCGCGATCAATTCCAGGGTGCTGATCCACGGGCCCATGTTCAAATGTTTAAACATTAGGACATATGGCGCCGAGCCGCGTCAAGCGCCGGTTTCGGGGCGCGCGCTGGCTTGAGCCAATCGAGCCCGATGCGGCAGGCTCGCGCCGGCCGGAGGCGAGCCGCGCGCGCCCGCAGCACCTCTCACGCCCTCAAAACCAGGGGCGATCAGGTCAGTGCCCGCCGAACACGAGGGTTTGGAAGGGAAACACCAGGGCTTGCAGCCTGAGAATCAAGGCGTGCACGAGCGCAAGGGCGTCCACGACGTGCAGCGCCGTGCGTTTCAAGGCACCCGTCTCCTTGGCAGCAATCTTGTCGTGATTGTTGGAGTAGGCATTGGCGATGCAGCTGCTGCCAGGGGTTATCCCTTCAAGTCCGCCCTTATAAAGTGACTCGAGAGAGACCAAGAGGCTGCCCGCCCGCGTCACCTGCTGCGCGTCGACCAATTGCTCGCCGCCACGGAACTGCCCGGCGGCAATGTAGTCCTGCACGTCCGTGACCACCATGGGAATAACAGTCAAGGGCTTAGAGGCGCACGTGACCTCGGCAACCATGCCAACCTTCAGGATCTGCGCTTCAATCTGTCCAAAGCCCGCGTGCAGAACGCGCTGACCGGCATCCGAGGGGATCAACAGTCCCGCCGGACGCATCATCGGATTCACCATATCGCCAGTCCGCAGTGCAAACTGCTCCACGCGCCCATCGATACCGGCGCGGATGACGGTTTTCTGCAGTTGTACTTCGGCCTCCGCCAGCACCGCTTCGGCACTGGCTTTCTGCGCCGGCAGAAGGGCGGAGATGCGCTCCTCGGCCTGCTGTTTTGCGGCCGTCGCGGCAGCAATGGCGCCCTTGCGACCCTCGAGAGCGACCTCAAGCTTCTCGATGTCACGAAAGGCAACGTTCCCCGAATTGCGGCGTTGCAGTTCTCGCTTGGTCTCGAGTTCGTCCACGGTCTGCTGCTGGGCAGCCGTAGCCTCCTGAATCTGGCCTTCAGCCTTTTGTACGTCGGCTCGTGCAACCAGCATCTCTGCCTCGGTCTCCGCAATTTTGCGCCGCGCACTTTCCGCTGCCGCCTCCTGCTTGGAGCTATCCAACCGGAAGATGGGTTCGCCTTTGCTGATTGGTCCGCTAACGCCAACGTAAACGTCGGAGACACGACCGTTGATCTCCGGAACGATCGGGACGGTTCGAAAGAATAGCGTGACGTTGCGCGTGGACGGGTGGTTGTAAAAGATCACCGTGATCAGGCCCACCGTGAGAATCAGGCAACCCGTGATTCCCCACCGCAGTTCGAACCAGACCGAATAAAAGCTAATTTCCTTGCCCAGTCGCTTTCCTTGCGCGTAGCGACGATACAGATAGTCCGGAACAATGGTGACGAGGGAACACAGAAGAAGCTCAAGCATGTCTCAGCTCCTTTTTTCGCGCTGACGGTGCGCCAGGCGTTGTCGACAGCACGACACCGGTGCCCTCCCCTGGCCCCGCGAACTTCTCACGCGCGGCCCCGGCTGCTTCGTTGCTTGCTGGGCTGTCGGACTCTGGCCGCATGGCCGCAGCGCCGCCGCCCGGTTTTATGCCGGCGATGGTTTCGGTGGATTCGGCGATGCGTCCCAGCGAGCCACCAAAATCGGGCAGGTCGATCAGCGCAAGCAGCAGACCGGCTATCCAGAAAATATGCATGTGCGTGAAAAGCGCGATCAGCCCCAATACGGCGACGATCTCGAATTGTATTTTCTGCGACTTGTGCGCCATCCGCTCGGGCAGGGTGTGGAGGCGCAAGAACACGAGCCCGAACATCACGACGGCCAGCAGCAAGATCACGGCCGTGGTCACCATGAGCACGTCGGTTTCGCCGGGCGCAGTAATAAACCCCGGCAGATCGTGGGGAGCTGCGGGGTGGAGCGACTGAGCCATGGCCGTCCTCCTATCGTTTTGGATCAGTGTTAAAGATCCTACCCAGTGTCCCCAGGAACGGTATGTAGGCTAACCCTGAGAGCGAGGGGTGCAATTCCCGAGCCGCGGAGATTGGTTACCACAGCAAAAACACCGTGCGCGGGCCCGAGGCCAACTTGGCGCAGGTGGATCAATTCGCAATCCGCCGCCCATTCGCCCAATGCCCTTCCTGCCAGGGCGAACGCGAGCGTCGCGGCGCAGGCGCTTGACCGCGCCTCAACGCGCCATTTCTAGTCCACGGCAACGGCCGCAACCGACCGGTGGATCGGGAGCAAGGGCGGGCGCAGCCTCATTGTGGTGCGCGCACGTCGTGACGACGGTTAAACCGAAAAAAAGCTCGAGCCAAATCCGCTTCACAATCTGACCAGCTCAGATTCTTTCACTTTGCGGGATGCGAATTGCAGGACGCGAACCGGCGGCGCTTGGCGCAGCGAGGGGACGCGGAGCGATGCAAGGCAGGGTGCCTCACGCGCACGGCCGTGATGGCCATCGACCCTGCGAGGCTGCGATGTCGGTCAGCCAGACCCGGCGCTATCGCAGGCACGAGGAAGCATTGCATATGCACGCTTGGTCACAGGATGGCAGTGGGCACCCCGCATGCCGGCTCAAGCACGCTGCGGTGGCTTCGCCTGGTTGTGTGTGCAAAGAATGCGCTTTCCCGCGCCGGTAGTCTCGTAGGCATCCGTGTCAGCTCGGTGACTGATCAAATTTTTTTCTGTGAGCACGCCGGTCGCTCTTCACCCTTCCACAAAGCAGCGATTGTGTAAAACGCGAGGGCATGCGTCTGATCACGACGATCCACGCGCTGAGCAGCGCCTGCCAAACGCTTTCAGCGATTATGACTTCGTTGCAGTGACATACGAGTCTAAAGATGAGTTATTGCCAACCGAAGCACCAGGCTCGATTTGTTGTTTTCCTGCTTGCGGCAGCTCTCGCGTTCGCGCCGGTGGGACGTTCGCAGCAGGCCGCAGCCCATGTGAGGGGCGATACCGCCGCTGAGGCGAAGAAAAAACTGGCCAGCGCTGGTCCGGTGCTCGCCGTCGTGTCGCTCGCCAACCAGCGGATCTCGGTCTATGGCCGTACGGGCCTGATTGGACAGAGCCCAATTTCGACGGGGATGCCTGGCCACCGTACGCCTGCCGGCGTGTTCTCGGTCATTCAGAAGCACATATTCCATCGATCCAACATCTATTGGAATGCCCCGATGCCCTATATGCAGCGCATCACCTGGTCGGGGGTGACGCTGCACGCGGGTCCCGTTCCCGGCTATCCGGCCTCGCACGGCTGCATCCGCCTGCCGCACCAATTTGCGGGTAAGCTTTGGGGCCTCACCAAGATCGGTGCGCGCGTTGTCGTAGCCCCAGGTGATGCCGCGGTGCTCAACATCGAGCCGGTGCAACTTCCGGTTCCAAAACTGATGCCCGCGCCCGAGGACGCAACCGCGATTGGCGAAACGGCAAAAAGCACGGTGAGCAGACAAGCAAATCTCTCTGCGCAATCGGTCAAGGTTGCAGACGCCTCAGCCAATGCCGCATCGGCGGGCACGCGGTTGCTCAATCCGATGGAGCGCGCCAAGGTGATGAGAGAGCTTGCCGTCGCCGATGCGGCGGCGAAGGCAAAGGCCGCAAAGCAGGCCGCCGAGACCTCGACCTTGAAGGCTGCGGCGGCCCATTCTGCGAGCGCCGCTTGGCGAGCATCGGAGACGGCGTTGGCAACGGCGCGGGCCCGGCGCAACGCTGCAGCAAAGGCCCTCGACCAGACGACGCCGTTGAGCACGCCCGCCGAACATGCCCTTGCAGCGGCGGACTTCAAAGTTGCCGAGGCCGAAAAGGTGAGCCAAGACGCGCGTGCGCTCGAGGCTGCGGCGACCGCCACGGCCATGGTGGCGGCGAGCTCGGCATCGGCGGCAGAGCAAGCTAGTCGCGAGGCGGCTATTGCCCTCAAGGCCGCCGAGCGCGGCACCGAGCCGATTTCGATCCTGATCAGCAAGAAGACGGGCCGGCTCTATATCCGCCAATCCTGGGCCCCGATCTACGAGGCGCCTGTTGCCTTCAAAAACCCGGGCCAACCGATAGGCACCCACGTCTATCTCGCGGTGTCAGAAGGAAGCGGAGAGAACCTGCGCTGGCTCTCGGTCTCCCTTGCATCCTCTGCACAAACGCGACCGCGAAACGGCTCCGAGCTTGTGTCGGAAACGGCAACTAGTGCCCTCGACCGCTTCGAGATTCCGCAAGAGGCAAAGCAGTTCATCGAGGAAAGATTGTGGATCGGTGCGTCGCTCATCGTTTCCGATGAGGGCATCAGCAACGAAACGGGAACCTTTACCGACTTCATCGTGCTCACCCGCTAAGCACGCTTTGGGGCGAACCGGACACGCCGCGCTTTCGGCGCTCATCTTGGCTTCCCGCTCACGGCGCCCCTGCGATGCAACCGTTCCTCGCCGGGGCAGGCCTGCGCGCAAGCGATCCAACGCCAAACCGCCGATCAGTGCCTGGACGGCTCGCGCACCGGCTGCGCTTCTATGAATTGGCGTATCTTTGCCAAGGCGGCTTCGGGCGCGTCCGGCACCACCGCATGACCGCAGCCCGGGAAGCGTGCAAACTGCACGAGGTGCGCCGGCAGAGCCGCGACGATGTCGGCCTGGCATTCGATCGGTGTCATGGGATCCTCGTCTCCGCCCATCACCAGCGTCGGGCAGCGCACGCGCGCGAGGTCGGAAAGCATGTTGAAGGTGTGGTCCTCCCCGTCCGGTCCCGCGAACGCCTGCAGAACTTCCGAATTGCTCAATACGCGCGCCATGGCGTTGGGATCGCGAGGGGTGCGCGTATAGAGCGGAAGGGCAAGGCGCCGCCAGGCCTCCAGGAAGGCCATGTTACTGTGCCCCTCGAACAATCGACGATGGGCCAGTGCGCCCAGTTCTGGCCCTCCCAATTTCTCGAACAGGGCCACACGCCGGGCCCTGTGGGTGCCGCCGGCGGCTTCCGTGCTGATGAGGATCAGCTTGGCTGGATGTGATGGGTGCCGCGTTGCATAAGCCATTGCGACCTTGCCGCCAAACGAAGTTCCCAAGACGATCGGACGCTCAATGCCAAGCTGGTCGCAGAAGGCGCGCACGTCGTCACCCCATTGTGCAAGCGTCCACGCCGCCTTTGGCCCAGCGTCACTGCGGCCGTTGCCGCGGTGATCCACGTAGACGACCTGGGCACAGTCGACCAAGCGCGAGTAGGCGGGCTTGTAGATTGAATGATCGAAACCGGGGCCGCCATGCAAGAGCAGCAGCGTGGGCTTTTCGCGCATGCTTGGGCCGTCGGGCACCAGGCTCGCACCCTCGACATCGAAGAAGAGCCGCACGCCATTCACGAGTACGCGCATGTGCTTGTCGATCCTTGGATGCGCTCGCAAGCCTTGAGCCGTTAGCCGTTGCGGGCGCCCAACCTTGCCGTTAGTCGGTCGCCTCGCAAGAGATACCTCTGACCCTCAGCACCTTACATCGCGATCGGTGTCCCGATGGTCCACAAAATAGCGAGCAGAGTTCAGGGTTTCGAACCCCTGGTGGGGCAAAATCGCTGGCTCGGAGTTTCGAACCGATCCCTCCAAATGGTATTCCCACTCGGGGTGTCGACTTTGGCCTTTGGCAAAAAGCACCCTCGAATTGCTGAAGCCAGCTTGCGAACGCTCCACTGAGCCGGTGCAAGCTTGGGAACAATTGACGCAGAGGTGTCGCCCAGAAGCGCACTTCGCCTACCGTCCACAGAATGCTTCGGCGAACATGAGGAACGAACACCATCAGCAGCGGCGAGCGATGAACATCGACGCTGTCATCGTCCGCGACGACCAATTCACCGAATTGCCGAAAGTGAACAGCAACGCCGCCGGGTAACGGTATCTCCTCGGCCTGACCCGCCGTCGCGCGCCAACCAATCGGCACTGGGCTGGGCTCGTTCAACGCTTCGATGGAACGGTGTATCGTCCACGTCTTTTTCTTTGTCGCTCCCATCGGTGGCCCCGAACCGCAAGGCTAGTGCAGGTGGCAAGACTAGGGGTAGCCGACTGGAGAGACCGGACCGGAACTCGAGCGCCCGTTTGATCGAGCGTGCTTAGCAAAACCCATGCACTATGCAGTTGTCATGCCTCGGGCGTGAGGAGATTGCCGGACCTTGGGAGGCGGCGGGGGCCGTGGACGCCGTTGAACGTGATCCCTCAACGGCCGTCTCTGCTCTCGACGCTGGCCGCGGCGCGGCAACAGGTACATTGCGAGGCGAGCCGCATTGGCTAAACTGCCGCCTGCGAAAGCATAGGCGTGGCGCAAACCGTACGCCGAGGAGGCACTCGTCATGACGCTCGGCCGACTGCGCCTAAGTGTTGCCGAAGCACGCGAGCTGGCCGAGGGTGCGCTCGCCGGCATCGGTTATCCCGGCGATGAGGCGCGCATTATCGCCGATCACGTGATCGATGCGGCGCTGTGTGGTTACGAATATTCCGGCCTGGCCAAGATCCTGAACGTGCCGGAGAGCGAACACTTTCGCGCGCCACGCCGCCCCATGACGGTGCTGCGCGAAACCGAGATTTCGCTTGCCCTCGATGGCGGCAACAATGTCGGCATGCTGGCACTCTTTCACGCCGCGCAAGCCACGATTAAGAAGGCCGGCGCGCATGGCCTCGCCCTCGTTTCCGTAACCGATGCCTGGATGAGCGGGCGCAGCGCCTATTATGTGGAATTGATCGCCAAAGGCGGTCTCGTTGCCATCCACACCGCCTCCAGCTCGCGGCTGGTGGCCCCGCCCGGCGGCACCCGGCCAATGCTCGGCACCAATCCAATCGCCATCGCGGTTCCCTCCTCGCGCGGACCCATCGTGCTCGACATGGGGACCTCGGCTTACATGATGACCGAGCTGATGCTGCGCGAGAGGCTTGGCGAGCGCCTCCCCGAGGGGGTCGCACTCGGACCCAATGGCGAGCCGACCAGGGATCCGGCCCTGGCGCGCCAGGGCGCGTTGCTGCCGTTCGGGGGCTACAAAGGGTTCGGGCTGGCACTCATGGTGCAAGCGCTGGGCGTACTTGCAGGCTCAGGCACAGATGGCGAGAGCGACTATGGCTACTTGTTCATCGCCTTCCGACCCGACCTGCTCGGGCCAGCCGACCTGTTCCAACGACGCGTGACCCAACTCATCGAGACGGTCAAGTCGACGCCGCGCCAGGCCGACGTCGAGGAGATTCGCATACCCTCCGAGCGCGCCTTTCGCACGCGCGAGCGCTTGCTGCGCGAGGGTCTAGAGATCGACCGGCCGGTATTCGACGCCCTTGTTGCCTTGAAGAGGCGGTCTATCCCGACGTGAGGCGCCGCCGTTCAACGGGCTGCGAAACGACGGGACCGCGAGGCGCGTTTGTGGGTCAAAAGGATCCTCGCATGCAGGCGGCCGGCGCGGTGGTAGTCTAGGGGATCCTTGAGAGCCGTCGACGCGAGAAGCGCACATGCTGACAGCCGACATGAAGCGGATCATTGCAGAGCAGCGCCTGGGATTTGTCGCCACTGCGGCCCCCGACGGGACGCCAAATGTGTCACCGAAGGGAACCTTCATCGTTTTGGACGATGCCACGATCGCCTTCGGCGAAATTCGCTCACCGGGGACACTACGCAATTTGCGCGCGAACCCTCGCGTTGAGGTCAATTTCGTCGATCCGTTCGTGCGCAAAGGCTATCGCTTTGCCGGCACGGCAACGGTGGTCGAGCGGGGAGCGGCCGCCTTCCCGGCGCTGCGCGAGCGGTTCCGCAGCCCGTTGGCAGCGCGCATGCGCGCCGTCGTGACGATCAGCGTCAGCAAGGCGCTGCCCCTCACCTCGCCCGCCTACGATGAGGGGGCAACGGAGCCCGAAATCAGACGGGGCTGGACGCGCCACTTTCGCGACCTGCAGCCACGGCGGCGGTTCGAGGCGTGATTTTCGCCGGCCACGAGCGCTGCACCGAGCCGGGCTGGCTGGCGCGAGAGCACGCAAAGCGGGCAAAAGGCCACGGCTAAAGTCAGCTGCGGCCGAGCATGCATTGGTTCGCCCAATGAGAACAATCGCCTTGTGCAGTCCCTCGCGTGCCGCCTTAAGGGCCGCCGCCTGCAACGGGCATGCCTCAGCAGGCCCGCCGCCGACACGCCATTGTCGCCAAGGTTCCTGACGGCGGCATCCGCCCGCGCGGCGTTTTTCCCGACACAAGGTCTTCGCAAGATTGCCGACAAGACCTTTCGCCGCCGTTGCCCGGGCGGCGAAGCTATCAGGCAAGGAAGACGACGGGGGCGGCACAGGCGACCGAGGGGACTATACCTTTGGGAGCCAGCTGCTACAAAAAGCGTTACGCCCGCACCGCCTGGAGCCAGCTACCGCCGTGTCCGAGCAGCAAGATCCCCGCCAACAGCAGGACAGCAACCTTGCCGTCGCCATCGCCGGCGTGGTCGCCGTCATTGCGACCGCCGCCATCCTCTACATTTCAGGGATGTTCAACTGAACCGGTCACATGGGCCGCTGGGCGGCCTTTTATATCCTAGTCCTGGCGAGGGTCCGGACGAGGCCGGCTCGGTGACCCGCCCGGGGAGCTTCGGGCACCGCGACGGCCGGGCGCAAGGCTAGATCGGCCACGCGCCGGCGAGCTGCAGCAAGAAGCCGACAGCAATGAACGTCGCCGCCAGGATAAAAACGCTGCGGCGCGCCGCCATCGCCGATTTGTGGGCCATCCTGGCGCTGCGCACCGCCTGATCATCCTGCATTTTATGCAGAGCCGTAAACGGGTCACTGCCGGGGCTGGTGGGACGCAGGCCGCGCAGATGGCGCGCGCGTTCGAGTTGTTCCTCGGTTTCGATCTGCCGACTTTCGTTGAAAAACGCCAGCCACCACTCGCGAAGCAACAGCGCAAAGCCGGCGAAATCAAAGGCCAGTCCGCCGATCGTCAGCCAACTTTGGATCATCGATTACCCAGCCAGAGCACGGCCTACCCGTAGCCAACAGCGATCAAACAACACCGCTCGGCAATTGTGGCATCATCATGTAGGTCAAGCGCCGGCGTGCGGTTGTTCGCAGCCCAGAAGTCGCGGATCCCAGAGGCAGGCAAGTCATGCGTCCGACACGATGCAGTGCGAGTTTTGCTGCATAGGCCATCATCGTTCGTCTTGGCAATTGCGAGACTGTGCATATGTCCCAGCTTCTGCTGGCGAGGTCGGCCCTCGCGCCCAATCTGCTTCGCCTACTAATTGCATTGCTGACGGGATGTGCGCTCTTGAGTGGCGCGCACGCCTTTACGCAAAGTGCAGGCGACCGCTGGGTCATTCTGGCAACCCGCGCGCTCGACACCAAAACAGGACGCGCCAGCATCGACCTTAGAAAGGCAAAAGGTGCCTTCAAGGCCGTCCGCCTTACGGTCAAAACCGGCGCCCTGACCCTGACGCGTGTGGAGCTGACCTACGGCGATGGCACGATGTTCAAGGTGCGCCGCTCCCTTACCTTGCGTGAGGACCAGAAATCGCCGCTGATCGGCCGGCGCGCGCATGACGCCTTCATCGACAATATCGCGCTGACCTTTAAGAGTGCAGCGGGGGAATTGGACAGCGCCGTGATAGAGGTCGCGGGCCTGCAAAGCCCGCAGGGGCAAGTGGCCGTCCGCGAGTCGCCGCCCGCACAACTGCCTTCAGGGTCGACCATACCGGACAACAAGACGGCGTCCCACCAATCCAAAGGTGGCGAAGCAACCGATCGCCGCCGGCCGGACGAGGAGCCACGCAAAAAGGTTCCGCGAGAGCCAGAACAGGGGCCCAGGACGGAAGCCGAGCCGCCCAAACCGGCACCCGTTGTCAGAGGTATCAGCGAGCCCTGGGACGTCGTGCCTGTCTTTTACGGCACGGATCGTGGCCGACAGCAGCTCGGGGCAACTACCGTCTACGGGACCGAGCGGGCGCGAAGGCTGGAACTCGGGCGAGCCCTCGTCACCGTCCCCAAGGCGCATCAGATTCCCAATATTGAGCGGCCTTGGATATACCGGCTGCCCTTCACCCAGATCGTCCTGCACAGCGAGCCGGAGGACCCGCGCCAGCATTTCACCCTCAAGGATGTGCGCCCCCTGAGCAAGGAGGAGTTTCTGCAACTGGTCCAGGAGCGCCTACAAGGCTCAAGCGCCTACAAGGATCATGCCCTTGTGTTTGTGCACGGCTTCAACACCAGTTTCGAATATGCGCTCTACCGCACGGCTCAGATTGCCTATGACATCAAGTTCGATGGTGTGCCGTTGCTCTACAGTTGGCCGTCAATGGGCTCCCTCACGCTGCATGACTATTCCCACGACCGCGAGAGTTCGGGCCAGGCAGAACCCTATTTGCGCGAATTTCTGGAGCTGGTCGCCCGCGACACGGGTGCCAAGTCGGTCAGCATCATTGCCCACAGCATGGGCAATCAGCTGTTGCTGCCGACGTTGCGCGACCTAAAGCGCATGGCACCCGCAGACGTCACGATATCGCAGGTGATCCTGGCGGCTCCCGACGTGGACCGCGACGCGTTCGAGAATATCGCCCACGAGCTCACCGGCGTCAGTCGCGGTGTCACGATGTTGGCGGCCAGCAATGATTTGGCCCTCGACATCTCACGCCGGTTTTGGGGCGGAGTGCCTCGCGCCGGGGACGTTCCGCCCGGCGGGCCGATTGTGGCCGAAGGGATCGACACCATCGACATCACCGCCGTTTCCACCAAGGTGTTTGCGCTCAATCACTCGGGCTATGCGGATACCAGCGCGCTCTTGAGCGATCTTCAGCTGCTGATTCAAACGGGGGAGCGCCCGCCCGACAAGCGCGTACCGATCTTGGAGCGGGTCAAGACTGCGAAGGGTGACTACTGGCGCTATCCGAGGTAGCGGCACCTCCTCGCCGCGCCGACCTTGACCGCGACCGTCGTCCGATGGTTGAGGGCGCGATCCTGCCGGAGCTGGCCCGGGCCAGGGAGGTACGCGGGGGCCGGGGGGAGAAAACACGTGGCTGGTGGGCAAAGTTTCTCCGGCGCCCCGCGGCGGAGCCGGAACGGGTGCGAGCGCGTCAGCGCCGATGCGTACGGGACCGTGCCGTCCGATCCTTCGCGCACCGACCGGCCACCGGCACCGGTCCCGACGGCGACCCGGCCTTATGCCCTGCTACGGGCGAGCCCGACGCTTCCTGGTAGCCGGAACAGCCGCGTCGATGTTACCCTCCGTGCCATGCCTATGCGACGCACATCACCAGGCACATCACAAGCAAGACAACGACGATCGCTAGGGAAGACTGCGCGCGCACCACGGAGGCGCCGCGAAAAAATAAACGCCTATTTGGAGTGACGCCGTGACGGTAGCGGAGATTCTTGCAGCTAAGGGTTCCAAAGTCATTACCATCAAACCATCGGACACGATCACGACACTGTGTGAGTGTTTGCGAGAAAAGCGCATCGGCGCCGCGGTCGTCAGCAGCGACGGGACGACGGTCGACGGGGTGATCACAGAGCGGGATGTCGCGTTTGGACTGGCCGTGCATAAAAGCGATTTGCACGCACTTCCGGTCTCCGAGCTCATGACCAAGGCCGTGATCACCTGCTCACCCAATGACAACGTAGCGCTGGTCGCCTCAACCATGCTGGCGCGCAATATTCGCCACCTGCCCGTCGAAGAACAGGGACGCGTGGTGGGCATGATCAGCATTCGCGACGTGCTCAATTGGCGCGTCAGCGAGTTGCAGTACCAGACCGGCCTGCTGCGCGCCTTTGTCAGCGAGACGGAGCGCAACCCTCCCGTGGATCGCTGACGCCAGGGCTGAGGCGGATACCAAGCGGCCGTTTGCCGTCGCAACGGCCGCAACTTCGCAAATCCATATTGCTCACGGCCGTAGTGTTGACGGGATCGCGGCCACGCCGCTTGCCGCCGGGAAAATGCGTGCAGGAAACACAGGAGCAAACGAGATCGGGCCTCAGCCCACGAGTGGTGAGACCGGCGCCCCTGGTGCTGCCCGGCACGCGGTGTCGCCTATTTGAAGAGGCGATGATCGACCTTGTCGCCCGGCTTGAGGCCCAAGCGCGCGGCCTCGCCGCCAGCAAGCTCGAGACAGGCTACGGTGTCCCCCCGCGAGCCGATGATGGCCTCGGAGAGGGGCTCGGTGCCGGCTTCGATACGGTGCACCGTGCCATCCTTGCGGATGAAGACCATGTCGAGGGGCACGTAGGTGTTGCGCATCCACATGGTGATTTCCCGCGGCGTCTTATAGAAGAACAGCATGCCGCTGTTTGCGGGCATGTGGGTGCGGAACATCAAGCCCTGCGCACGCTCCTCATCGGTTTCGGTGATCTCCACATTGATGAGATGCTCGCCTTGCGCAGCCGTGTGGAGCTTGAGAGTTTCGCGCCGCATCGCCAATGAGGGCTGAACACCTACCATCCCTGCCAGTATTGAGACAATAACAAACAGGGCCGCCCAGCGGACGGCCCAGCGTTGTCTGAGTGTCGGCTCGATGCGCAGGGCTTCAGTGCCTGGGCGGCAGACCCGAAATCGCGCCGTCCGGACGCAATTCAGCAGCCATGCACCCCTTTTCTCCATTGCCCCACCGAACCAAAACGACCTGATCAGGCCTAAGCTCCGTAAATCCGAAACGCCGGAGCGTCTCCATGTGCACGAAGATATCCGGCGTGCCGTCGCCCCGAGTCAAGAAGCCAAAGCCCCGAACCCGGTTGAACCACTTTACCCGCGCCCGTTCCCACTCGCTTTCCGGCGTGACCTGCATGTGGGTGCGCTGGGGTAATTGGGAGGGGTGGATCGCCGTGCTCTCGTCCATGCTGAGGACACGGAAGGCCTGCAGGCCCCGTGGCCGCTTGAGCACCTGGCAGTGCACGCGGGCACCTTCATAGGCCGTCTGATAGCCGCCGGCCCTGAGGCAGGTGACGTGCAATAGCACGTCCGCCAGCCCATTATCTGGCACGATGAAGCCATATCCCTTGGAAACATCGAACCATTTGATGGCCCCGGCGATTTCGAAGACTTCTACTCCGGGCTCGCCGGCGGCTCCTGGGTCGGGTGCTAAACCTTTGCTGCTGAACTCTGGTTGATCTTCCGGAAACTCCGGAGGAATCTTGCCGTGGTCCCCCATACTTGAACCCCCGCCTACGTTGCTACGAACTGCCGCCACGACGAACCCAAGATTTCCCTCTCATGGGCACACCGCCGACGCAGCACGATCCGTGTATAACTAACACACCCAAGTACGGCTAGCTGATTTTGACTCCGTTAACGAACGTTAGTTGGCGATATCTTCAGAATGATTTGATCTATAGCTTCCCAAGCAACTGAAAAATCGCGCACTTCGCAGTGAGATCTGGGCTGTGCCCGGCCACGCTTTCGGCTGTGGACTACCGACACTAGGAACTTACTGGTGGATAACTTGAAACCTGGCGGAAATTTGCTTGTATTCCGGCAAGTATATTTCGTACGCGATTGCGAATCAGGTTGCGCGCCATGAGGTTAGTGATCCGTCATGATGACGAAAATGCGACAGTCCCCCTCTCCGTCACGGGCGTTGCCGTCGCCCTCAGGGGCGGCATTGCCCCCGGGGGATGCGGCCGCGAGGCTCACCGTCTTGCGCTTGCGCACCGCCACCTTGGGGCGCAAAGTTGGGGCTTGCATCCAGTCCTAGGAGGCTTTCCCGTGCCGCTCCGCTATCTCCACACCATGGTTCGCGTCACCGACATCGAAAAGAGCCTCGATTTCTACTGCCGGAAGCTCGGCATGGAAGAGGTGCGGCGCACCGAAAGCGAAGCCGGTCGCTACACCCTGGTTTTCCTGGCGGCGCCGGCGGACAAGGGGCGCGCATCGGCCGAACGAGCGCCTTTGCTTGAGCTCACCTTCAACTGGGATCCGGAAAATTACGGGGAAGGACGCAACTTCGGGCATTTGGCCTTTGAGGTCGACGACATCTATGCAACCTGCGACCGCTTGCTGAAATCGGGCGTGACCATCAATCGCCCGCCGCGCGACGGCCGCATGGCCTTCGTTCGTTCGCCGGACAATGTTTCCATCGAACTCCTGCAAAAAGGCGAGTCGTTGCCCAAGCAGGAGCCCTGGGCGTCGATGTCCAATACGGGCAAGTGGTAGCCCCAAGACCCTAACCCCGGGCAAATTGTCTAAAAAGCCGAGCTCGACGCTCGCCGGGCCTTAAGGCCCGGCACGGTACAACCCTGGCCTCAGGGGCCTGCGGCGGCCCGCTCCAAGGCGGGTGGGAGGGGGACGGCCGCGCGGATCAGGCCACAAGCGTTTGCTCTCACCGGGGACCCTTGCGTGCCATGAGTGCTGCCAAGTCTCGCCCGCGCACGCAGCAACCGGCTTGAGGTCGTGCGCGCTCCATGCCCCTCAACCTGGTGCTGCCCCGCCCCCGCATCTCGGCCCAACTTTATATCGCCATCGTTTTGACGATGGCGGTGTTGTGCGGGCTTGCGGGCGTCAGCATCAAGTTCGCAGGCGAGACGATCGCTGCCGCGCAACGCATCCACGCGAGGGGATTGAAACCCATCGTGCTGCTTGCGCGCGCCGAGGTCCTGCTTGAGGAGAACAGGCGGCTGGTCGATGCGGCCAGGCTCGGGGCCGGGGCCGCCCAGGTGCAGGCCTACCAGGCAAACAACGCCGAACTCGCCCAGCTCTTGCAGACGCTCGGCTATGCGTCGTCCGATCCGCTTTCGCGCCGCTCCGAGGTGGCCGCGGCGCAAGGCGGCGCGATCTTCGCGCTAACGCGCGCCGCCGGTGGCGAAGGCGCCGTCGCGGCCTCGCGCTACGCCACCTCCAGCGACGACCTGCGCCGCCGCGTCGGCTTGGAGCGACAGCAACGGATCGACGCCGCCGAAGCCGGCCTCGACCGGCTCGGGGCCAAGGCGCGCGTCCAGATCGTGTGGATACTCGCTGGCGCCGGCATTGCCGGCGTGCTGATCGGGCCGCTCGGGCTGTTCCTGCTGCGCCGGGTGCTCAAGCGCATCGGCGCGGTCGGGGCGGCGTTGGCCCGCCTCGCCCGCAACGATACCTCGGTCGAAATTCCAGATCTTGCGACCTGGGACGAGATTGGCGAATTTGCACGCTCGGTCGCCGTCTTCAAGGCCAAGTCGATCGAGCTGCTGCAAAAGAAGGCCGAGTTGGAACGGCTCAACCTGCAGCTCGACGTTGCCATCAACAACATGCCGCTCGGCCTTAGCATGTTCGACGCGCAAGATCGCCTGCTCGTGTGCAATACGCGGTACGCCGAGATGTATCGGTTGCCGGGCGAATTGACGGTGCCCGGCACCGTCGACTGCGCCCACCGGGACCATTGGAAAAAGCACGGCGCGCGCAGCCAGCTGAGCGAAGCGCCGGCGACGGGCGGCGGCGAGGCGCCCGCCACAACGCCGATGATGATCGAGTTGGCCGATGCTCGCGTCATTGCCGTCTCGCGCCAGCCGCTCAAGGGTGGCGGCTGGGTGGCGCTGCACGAGGACGTCACCGAACGGCACCGGCAGGAACAGGAGATCATCCACCTCGCCCGGCATGATCCGCTGACCAACCTGGCCAATCGCGCCTTGTTCAAGGAACAATTGCAGCAGGCATTGCAGCGAATGGCGCGCGGCCAGGGCTTTGCCGTGCTTTGCCTCGATCTCGACCGCTTCAAGGCCGTCAACGACAACCTCGGCCACCCGATCGGCGATGCGCTACTGAAGCAGGTGAGCGAACGGTTGCTGAGCTGCGTGCGCCAGGGAGACCTGGTGGCGCGCCTGGGCGGTGACGAATTCGCCATCATTCAGGCCAGCGCCCGCGACCAAAACCAGACCGAGTCCCTGGCACGCCGCATCGTCGAGACCGTCAGCAACCCCTACTACATCGAGGGCCATCACATCGAGATCAGCACCAGCATCGGCATCACGCTGGCCCCACGCGACGGCGCGCAAGCCGACCTCCTCATGAAGAATGCCGACTTGGCGCTTTATCGAAGCAAAGCCAGCGGCCGCGACGGCTTTGCCTTCTTTCAGCCCAAGATGAACGACGTGGTCGAAGGCCGCCGGACCCTTGAAGGCGATCTGCGCCGGGCCCTCGACCATGATGAGCTGGAAATCGGCTATCAGCCGATTGTCGCCCTCGAGAGCGGACGGATCGCTGGCTTCGAAGCGCTGCCGCACTGGACGCATCCGAGCCGCGGCACGCTGAGGGGCGAAGACCTCATGCTCCTTGCCGAGGAGATCGGGCTCGCGATCGAGGTCACCGAGTGGACCTTGCGTCGTTCCCTCGCGCAGGCGGCGCAATGGTCGCTGCCCGTCAAGTTGGCGGTCAACATCGTCTCCCTGCAGCTGCGGCGCAACCTTCTGGACCTGGTGCTGCAGGCGTTGGCCGCGTCGCGCTTGCCCTCCGACCGCCTCGAGCTCGAGATTGCCGAATCCCTCCTCATGCAGGACAACCAGAATACGCCGGCCTTGCTGCATCAGCTGCGCCAGCTCGGCGTGCGCATCGTCCTTGACGATTTCGGCACCGGCTACGGTTCGCTCAGCTATTTGCGCAGCTTCCCCTTCGACAAGGTCAAGCTCGATCGCGGGCTGATTGCCGACGCGGCGCGGGCGCCAGACGCGGCCGCGCTGGTCGAGGCCATCATCGGCCTGGCCGGAAAACTCGGCATGACCACGCTTGCCGAAGGCGTCGAGAGCGCGCAACAGCTCGACTGGATGCGCGCCCATGGCTGCAGCGAAGCCCAAGGCTGCTTTTTCGGCTCGGGGGTCGCGGCCGCCAAAATCGAGCCGATGCTTGCGCTCGGCGCGCCCCGGCAGGCCGCCTGAGCTTTTGCAGATACGGATGCCTAGTCCAGGGTGCGGCGGAATCGGCGCACGGCCAACGTCATGGCAATGAGCATCAGGCTCGAAAGCGCCAGCACTTCCATCTGCAGGTCATAGGCCGTCGCGCTTTTGAGCATGATGCCACGCACGATGCGGATGAAGTGGGTGAGCGGCAGCAACTCGCCGAACCACTGCGCCCAGCGCGGCATGCCGGCGAAGGGGAACATGAACCCCGACAGCAAAATGTTGGGAAGAAAAAACATGAACGACATCTGGATGGCCTGCAGCTGGTTCTGGGCGATGGTCGAGAAGGTGTAGCCGATCGACAGATTGGTGGCGATGAACAGCGTGCTGAGCGCGGCCAGCAACGCAACGCTGCCCTCGATCGGCACTGCGAACAGCAACACACCGAAACCCATGATGAGGGCGGCCTGCACGCACCCGATCATGATGTAGGGCGCGATTTTTCCCAGCATGATTTCCAGGGGCTGGATGGGCATGGCCAGCAGGCTCTCCATCGTGCCGCGCTCGACCTCGCGCGTGACCGACAAGGACGTGAAGATCAGCATCGTCATGGTCAGGATGGTGCCAAGCAGGCCCGGTACGATGTTTAGGCTCGTTACGGCCGCCGGGTTGTAGCGCCGATGCTGGCGGATCTCGAACGGGGCGGAGGCCTGGCGGCTTTCGGGGAGACCGCGGTCGCGCGCCAGGGCGGTGCCGAGGATGCCTTCGAGGGCAGCGAGCGCCGTACCCGACGCTACCGGATCGGCCGCATCGGCCGCCACCAACAGGGCTGGACGGTCACCGCGGCGCACGCCCCGCTCGAAGCCCGCCGGAATCTCGACGCCGAACAGCACGTCGCCCGAGCGCAGCCAGTGATCCATCTCGGCTTCCGAGCGTGCCACGTGCGTCACGGCAAAATAGGAGGTGTTGCGCAGCGCCGCCAGCACCGAGCGAGCAAGATCACTCTCCTCGTGCATCAACACCGCGGTCGGCAGCTGCCGCGGCGTGGTATTGATGGCATAGCCGAACAAAAGCAGCTGCACCACCGGGATGAAGATCATGGTCGCGAAGGTCAGCCGATCGCGGCGCAGCTGCACGAATTCCTTGATGAGCATGGCCAGCGTGCGCGACAAGGCACCGGAGCGCCGCCATCTGAAAAAGTCGATCATTGGAAGTTGTCCTGCGAACGCGCCATCAGGTCGATGAACACATCCTCCAACGACGGCGGCGATGGCACCCAGGTGAGCTGCCGATCACTCTTGAATGGAGCGATGGCGCCCTCCAGCGCCTCGGCATCGCGGCCAGCGACATGCAGGCTGGTGCCAAACGGCGCCACCATGTCGACCCCCTTGCGGACTGCGAGCTGGTCGGAAAGGGCCGACAAATTTGCGCCGCTGACCGTGTAGGTTTGCAAGTGCGACTTCTCGATGACCTCGCCGATGCTGCCTTGCGCCAAGAGCACGCCATAGGCGATGTAGGCGATCTCGTGACAGCGTTCGGCCTCGTCCATGTAGTGCGTGGAGACCAACACCGTCATGCCGTCGTCGGCGAGCTTGTGGATCTCGTTCCAGAATTCGCGCCGCGCCTTGGGGTCGACGCCGGCGGTCGGCTCGTCGAGCAGCAGCAGCTCGGGCTTGGGCAGAATGCAGGCACCGAGCGCCAGGCGCTGCTTCCAACCGCCGGACAGCGTGCCGGCCAGCTGTCGCTCGCGCCCCGCAAGTCCCAAGCGCGCGATGGCGCCTTGGGCCTCCCCCGCCGGGTCGCCAAGACCATAGACGCGGGCGACAAACTCGAGGTTCTCCAAAATCGACAAATCCTGATAAAGGCTGAAACGCTGCGTCATGTAGCCGACGTGGCGTTTGATCTGTTCACTGTCGCGGCGAATGTCGTAGCCGAGGCAGCTGCCGCGACCGCTGTCGGGCGTCAAGAGCCCGCACAACATGCGCAGCGTGGTGGTCTTGCCCGAGCCGTTCGGGCCCAGAAAGCCGTAGATTTGCCCGCGCCTGACCCGCATGCTGAGATCGCGCACGACGAGCTTGCCGTCGAAGGATTTGCTGAGGCCTTCGACCTCGATGGCGATCTCGTCGTTGCCTTTGTCACTTTTGCGCATGACTGACGCCTGCCGCCGGTTGCAGGGTAACCGACACCGGTTGCCCGACGCGTAGATTTTCAGGCTGCTCGGGGCGCGCTTCGATGCGGAACACGAGGCGGGCGCGCTCCTCGCGACTGTAGATCACGGGGGGCGTAAACTCGGCCTGTGCCGAGATGAAGCTGACGCGCGCGACCAAGCCCGCCTTGCAGCCGTCGCAAGTGACGTTGATCGGATCGTCAATCTTGAGGGTGGGCAAGGTCGCCTGCGGCACGAAGAAGCGCACCTTGGTGTTGTTCGGCGGCAGCAGGGATACGATCGGTCGCCCCGTCTGCACCATTTCGCCGGTGCGGAAGTAGACCTCCTGCACGCTGCCGTGCACCGGGCTTGCGACCTTGCGCCGCTCGAGGCGGGTGCGCGTCGAATTCAGCCTTGCCTCCGCCGAACGTAGGGTTGCCTCGGCATCGTCGAAGCTCTTTTGCGAACCGACGGCACGTTTGAGCAGCGCTTGCGCCCGCTCGTAGGTCTGCCGCGCATTGACGACGGCGGCCTCGTTCTCCGCCACGGCGGCGCGCTGCAGATCGGCATCCAGCGCAAACAGCGGCGAGCCGACGTCGACACTGTCGCCTTCACGCACGGACAAAGTTTCCAGCCGACCCTGTTCCTCGGCGCTGACGAAGATGAGCTCGGCCTCGACCCAGCCCTGAAATCCCAGTTCCGGCCGCTCCCGGCCCCAGTACTGAAAGGCGGCGAGAGCGAAACCGATCACGGCGAGGCCCGTCACGGCAAACAAGCGCTTGTGCTGCACGGTCATGGCGCGTTCTTTCCGGTCCCGGCGGTGAGCAAATCGCAGTGCGCGCTAAGCAGCCCGGCAACGTCGAGCGGCTCAATCTTGGAGAACAGGCCATCCCAAATGACGGCTAGCAGCAAAGGCGCAACGATGAGCTGGGGAAAGCGTGCCGCCGCATCGCTCGAAAACTCCCCGCGCGCCACCGCCTCGGTCGCGACGGTGCGCATCAGCGCCATGCCGCGCGCGACCACCTCGCGGTAGTAGAAGTTGGCGATGGCGGGAAAGCGCGGCCCTTCGGCGATGATAAGGCGCAACAGCAGCTTGCGCTTGGTCCCAAGCACCTCCCGCTGGAAAAGGCTGAAGAACATCGCAACGATTTGGGCTGGCTTCATATCCGGGGCGAGCGCAGCCGTGCCGACCCGCTCCATGATCGGCGTCACGGCACCGCGCACGAGGTTCTCAAACAGGGCCTCCTTGTCCTTGAAGTAAAGATAAAGCGTGCCCTTGGCGACGCCGGCACGGGCGGCGACGTCGTCGAGCCGCGCCGCCTCGTAGCCCTGGGCGGCAAACACCGTCAGGGCGGCGTCGAGGATGGCCTGCCGCCGCGCCTGCGCTTGCGGCCGACGGACCCGAATTTGTGCCGCCGCCGGCGGTGCGGCAGCGCGCCGCGCGCGGCCCGCCACCTGTACCGTCTCGCCACCCTTTGCCGTGCGCGCCCTGCGCGGCCGCTCCGTCATGGCCCGGCTCCGAATATGACTGACCCGTCAGTCAGAAATCGGGCCGATGTAATGGTGACGCAAGGCCAGCTCACGAGCTTGTGATCGCGCAGCGGGGCCCATGGGGCCACTAATTGTGGGCCGTCTCAATGTGGCCCCAATCCGGAGCGGCCCTAGACACTGACGGTGTTATTTTCCAAAGCGTGGGAATGCGTTGGAGCGGGATGTTGCGGTGATGCGGAAGATCGGGGAAATTCGCGGCTGGCCAATGTTGGTCCGCCTCGCGCTCGCTGGGGCGGCGCTGTTTGCAACCTTTCTTTTTCAAATTCCCCTGGAACGAGAGGTGCCCGGCGAGCCGTTCCTGCTCTTTTTCCTAGTCGTGATCGGCGCCACCTTGGCCTTTGGCAGGGGCGTGGGCCTGATGGCCGTCGGCCTCAGCGCGCTGCTTTCGATCTTCTTTTTCGAGCCGTTTGGGTCGATCGCAATTTGGCACGCCGCCGACGTCATCAAGATCGAGCTCTACGCCGGGCTCGCCGGGTGTTGTGTGGTCGGCTTTGCCTCGCTCGCCGACGCGCTGATCGCCGCCAACGAGAAAACCAAGGCCCTCGAGCAATCGGACCAGAACAAGTCGATGCTGCTGCGCGAATTGGCGCACGGCGTCGCCAACAATTTTGCCTCCGTTGCGGCGCTGATCAGCATCAAGTCCGCCTCCGTGAGCGACAGCAATGCCAAGTCGGTGTTGGATGATGCCATCGAACAGGTCACCGTGATGGCGCGTGTGCATCGCCGGCTGCGCGCCGACGGGCACGGCGTACTCCTCGACAGTGAAACCTTCATCCGCGAACTGTGCGAAGATCTCAAGGCCTCGGCGGCGCGCGGACGGCCGCTGTCGATCGAGTGCCGGGCGGACAGCCGACCGTTGTTGATGGATCAGGCCGTGCTGCTGGGCTTGATCGTCAATGAGTTGATCACCAATGCCATTAAGCATGCCTTTCCCGACGGCCGCCTCGGCCACATTCGCGTTGGCTTTGAGGCAATTGGCAACCGCGCGCGGCTTGCCGTGGAGGATGATGGCGTCGGTTTGGTCGGCCGCGCCCAAGGTGCAACCGGAATCGGACAGGAGCTCGTGCGCGGTCTGGCGCATCAGCTCGGCGGAGACCTCGAGGTGCAATCCTCAAAGAGTGGCACGTCCTTTCGCCTGTCGATTCCCTGTGACACGCCGACAGCATTCGCACCCCCCCCGGAACCGTCGGCAAGGCTGCTGCACTGAAGCGCGGCGGCGCCAGCGATGGCCGGCCGCCGCAGGGACGTGCAAGGCCGCCTGTTCAGGCCTGGCGCGGCGCGAGAGCGTCCGCGCTCAAGCCTTGTCGAGGCCAACCGGATTGTGCTCGAGCCGTTCGGCGGCGGCGGCGCGCGACCAGGGTCGATGATTGACCGCTCCCACCCTCCACAACCCGGCGATGCCCGGTGGGTGCAGATAGTCGAGGCGCGTGATCGAGCAGTTGTCGATGGAAAAGCTGAGCGCGGTCTGCGGCGGCGCACCCAACGCCAGCGCCACGGCGGCTCGAATGGTGCCGCCGTGCGTTACGGCAATAATGTCGCGGCCGCGATACTCGGCGGTAGCGCGCTCGATAGCCGGCGCGACGCGCGCCACGAGATCGGCGAAGCTTTCCCCACCGACGGGCCGCTCCTCCGCGGGCGCAAACCACAAGGTATGGGTCCCGACCTTGCGCGCGGCATAGAAGGCCTTGCGCTCCTGCCCCTGCCATTCGCCTAAATGCTGTTCGGCCAAAGCCGCCACCTCGACCGGCTTGATGCCGGCAAAGCGGTTGGGTGCGGCGGCTAGGATCGCCGCGGCGGTCTGTTTGGTGCGCAGCAGGTTGCTGGTCAGCCAGACCGCCTGGCGCGGTACCTCGCGCGCAAGAATGCCAAATATCTCCGCATCGCTGCAGTCACAGGCCAGGTCGCGTTGGCCATAGATAAAACCACCATCGGGCACGGGCGCATGCCGGATCCACCACCATCGCGTCTGCTCCGACATGGCGCTCAATCCATCGTCACAACGATCTTGCCCATGGCCTTGCGTTGCGCCAGCTGGGCAATGGCCTCGCCGGCGCGCGCCAGCGGATAGCGCTCGGAAATGCGGGGCTTAATGGCCCCTTTGGCATAAAGCTGCATCAACGTGGCAATATTAGCGGCGTTGGCCTTGGGATCGCGCCGCGCAAAGCCGCCCCAGAAGACGCCGACGATCTGGCAGGACTTCAGAAGCGTCAAATTGAGGGGCAGGCGCGCGATGCCGGCGGGAAAACCGACCACCAGCAAGCGCCCCTCCCAGGCGATGGCGCGCAGCGCCGCCTCGGAGTAGTCGCCGCCCACCGGATCATAGATGACATCGGCACCGTTCGGTCCACACGCCCCCTTAAACAGGTCCGACAAGGCTTTGGTGCCCGCCTTGTCGAACGGTCCCGGCGGATAGACCACCCCAGCGTCGGCGCCGTGCTCACGGGCAAGGGCCACCTTTTCCTGCGAAGAGGCGGCGGCAATGACGCGCGCGCCGAACGCTTTACCGAGCTCGACCGCCGAAAGGCCCACGCCGCCGGCGGCACCGAGCACAAGCAGCGTCTCGCCGGGCTTGATGTTGGCCCGATCCTTGAGGGCATGCATCGAGGTGCCGTAGGTCAAGACCAGCGCGCTGGCGATGTCGAAGGCCATGGTGGCCGGCATGGGTATGCAGTTGGCCTCCGCGATCACGAGCTTGTCCGCCATGCCACCATGACCACACGAGCCAATCACGCGGTCGCCGGGCTTCAGCCGTTCCACCGCCGGTCCAACGGCTTCGACCAGACCTGCGACCTCGCCGCCCGGTGCGAATGGGCGGGGCGGCTTGAATTGATAGCGATCTTCAATGATGAGCAGATCGGGGAAGTTGACGCCGCAGGCCTTGACGGCCAGCAACACCTCGCCCGCCCCGGGCGTCGGATCGGGCATCTCCTCCAACACCAGCGACTGTGGCCCGCCGACGCTTTTGCTCAACATCGCCTTCATCGCTCGCCAACTCCAGCAAAAAAAATCGCAGTCGGTCTCAGTTACCAGAAGACGCCCGCGCGCGTCGATGCCGTGAATCGGTGTTGTTCATGCGTCATGGCAGCTTTGCCCAAACCGGCGGGCCGTAGGGGTTGTGCCGCGATCACCGGCGCAACGCAGGCTTAGCCATGGGGGCCCGAGAGAGACGGCGAGGGACCAAAGAGAGACGGGGCGGGGCCGAGAAAGGCCCGGGTCTGCCCGACGCCGGCTGAGGCGGCGCGTTTCGTGCAGCCGGGGAATTTATGGGGTAGCACGCCTTGCGGCAGGCGAGCGGTCCGCCCTCGCCCCAGCAAGCCAGCGCGACATGATCCATGCCCTTGATCGTGTGACCCTCGCGGCCTCCTGCCGGCCCGAGGCGGCTCGCGCCTACGAGGCCCTCCTCGGTCACCGCGCGCGAGAGGGCAACGCGGAGCTTTTGAGCCAGCTCTCGTCTTGGCGCGTCCCCGACGTCGTTGGGGCGCATGCGCGCCGCCGCGCGGCGACCGTCGACTTATCGCAGCTGCGCTGCGGCCGCAGGCCCGGAACCGTGGTCTTTACGGTCCGCTCGCACCATGCCGGCCTTACCACCTTGCTGATCGGGCCGACCCCGGCGCGCCGGGGCTCACCCCCACGCCGGGGCGGCGGCGGCCGGCTTGAATACCCCCAGTTGTGCAGGCGCCGCCGTCACAACTTGCACCGACGGCCTATTGCACTAAGAAGGACCCAATGCCCGCCCGATTTGCAACGGGCTTGCGCAATCCTTAGCCCAGGACACGCATGAAAACCGAGACGCCGCGGCCCATCCACCTCAAAGATTATCGCCCGCCCAACTATCTCATCGATCACGTCGATCTTGATGTCTGGCTCGCACCGGAGCGCACCCGGGTCAGCGCCCGGCTCAAAATGCGACCCAATCCGGCCTTCGACGGGGAGCCCGGGGCGTTGCGACTGGACGGAGAAATGCTGGAGTTGGAGGCCGTGCGGCTCGACGGCCGCCAGCTCTCGCCGCGCGACTATACCAGTACCGACAAGGAGCTCGTGATCGGCAAGCCGCCCACCCGCGCCTTTGCCTTGGAGATCCTCACCTTCTGCAACCCGGAGGCCAACAAGGCATTGTCGGGTCTTTACCGCTCGCGCGGCATCTACTGCACGCAGTGCGAAGCCCAAGGCTTCCGTCGCATCACCTATTTTCTCGATCGACCGGACGTCCTGGCCACCTACACGACGCGCCTCGAGGCGGAGCGCGATGAGGCGCCGGTCCTGTTGTCGAACGGCAATCCGGTCGAGCAGGGCATGCTCGATGGTGGCAAGCGCCATTTTGCCGTCTGGCGCGATCCGCATCCCAAGCCGAGCTACCTCTTCGCCCTCGTCGGTGGCGACCTGGCCCACCTGGCCTCCGACTTCAAGACCGCCTCGGGACGTAAAGTTGCCCTCAAAATCTACGTCGAACCGGGCAAAGAGGGCCGCTGCACCTGGGCCATGGACGCACTCAAGCGCGCAATGCGCTGGGATGAGGAACGGTTCGGGCGCGAATACGATCTCGACGTCTTCAACATCGTCGCGGTGTCCGACTTCAATATGGGCGCCATGGAGAACAAGGGTCTTAACATCTTCAACGACGCCTTGGTTTTGGCATCACCGGAGACCGCCAGCGACCAGAGCTTTGCCGACATCGAACGCGTGATCGCGCACGAGTATTTTCACAACTGGACCGGCAATCGCATTACCTGTCGCGACTGGTTCCAGCTCTGCCTCAAGGAGGGGCTGACCGTCTTCCGCGATCAAGAGTTCTGCGCCGACCAGCGCTCGGCCACCGTGCAGCGCATTCGCGACGTGCGAAATTTGAAGGCGCGCCAATTTCCCGAGGACGGCGGACCGCTGGCGCACCCGGTGCGCCCCGACCGCTACATTGAGATCAACAACTTCTATACGGCGACGGTCTATGAGAAGGGCGCCGAGCTCGTGCGCATGATCCAAACGCTGCTCGGGCACGATCAATTTCGCAAAGGTCTAGATCTCTACTTCGAGCGCCACGATGGGCAGGCCGCCACGGTCGAGGAATTCGTGGCCTGCTTTGAGGACAGCTCCGGCAAAAGCCTGCGCCAGTTCATGACCTGGTACGCACAGGCAGGCACCCCGGAGCTCGTGTGCAAGCTCAAGTGGGATCGGCGCGCCAAGACGGCGGAGCTGACCATTACCCAACTGCTGCCGCCGACACCGGCGGAGGCGCGAAAGCGGCCGCTGCAGATCCCGGTGCGGCTGGGTCTCATCGGCCACAATGGCCATGACATCGACCTGGTGCTGGCGTCCGGCGACCCGCTCGAGGGTGGTCTCCTCGAACTCGGCAAACGCACCGAGACCTTCCGCTTCAAGGATGTCCCGTCGCGCCCGGTGCCATCGCTGCTGCGCGGGTTCTCGGCCCCCGTCAACCTGACCATCGATCACTCCGAGGCCGACCTCCAGTTCCTGATGGCCAACGACAGCGATCTTTACAACCGTTGGCAGGCGGCCCAGGAGTATGCAACCCGCGTCCTCGTCGCCGCCGTGAAGGCGGTGCGCGCCGACAAGACCCCGGCCCCGCCGGACGCCTTCATCGCCGCGCTCGGCATCACCGTGGCCAACCACGATCTCGACCCCGGTTACCGGGCGCAATTCATGTTCCTGCCGAGCGAAAGCGACATTGCCAGGGTGCTCGGCCGGGACGTCGACCCGCTCGCGATCCATCTCGCGCGCAAAACGCTGCGCAAGGCGATCGGCTCCTCGCTACAGGCGGTCCTGCGCGATCTCTACCAGCGCTACGAGGTCAAAGGTGCCTATTCGCCCGCGGCCGAATTCGCCAGTTGCCGGGCGTTGCGCAATGCCGCCCTCGGCTACCTGACGAGCCGTGGACGACGCGAAGACATCGCCCGTGTCGCGGCGCATTTCCAGCATGCGCGCAACGCCACCGACGAGCTGAACGCGTTGGCGATGCTGGCCGAGCTGCGCTCACCCGAGCGGACCCGGGCCTTCGCCCGCTACTACGAGCGCTGGAAAGACGATCATCTGGTAATCGACAACTGGTTCGCATACCAGGCCGTCTCCCCCCTCGCCTCGGCCCTGGCACAGGTCGAAAAGTTGGCGCGGCATCCGCTCTTCTCCCTCAAGAACCCCAACAAGGTGCGCGCGCTGATCGGCACCTTCGCCGTCGCCAACCCCGTCACCTTCAACCGACCCGACGGCAAGGGATATGCCTTCGTCGCCGAGCGTGTGCTGGAGCTCGATGGCTTCAATCCGCAGATTGCCGCGCGCCTATTGTCCGCCTTTCGCAGCTGGAAGATGCTGGAGCCGCAGCGGCGTCGCCTGGCGAAGAAGACGCTCGGCCAGATCGCCAAGACCAAACCGCTGTCGCCCGATGTGGTGGAGATCGTCGGCAAGATGCTGGAGTAGAGCCGCAACGGTCACAGCACGCCTTATTTTGGTCTTGATGCTGAAGGTAGGCCTCGACAAGCGATTCGCCTGTACCGCACAATGAGCCAATGATTCGGCACGTGTTCGGTGCCGAGTCGGTTCTGGGCAGCATTCATTCACAATCCGGTCGAGGGCTAGGGATGGCGCGGGGCACGTCGCCTCAGCCACGGAGGGCTTCGTCCATCGCATGGACGGCCGTGGCAGGCATGGTCATTGAGAGCACACAGGCGTGGCTGCGACGGGCGCGGGTTGGGCGCGGACGCCGACTGCAGATCCCGCAGATCGCCGCAACCGTCTATTTGGCCGGTATCGCCATGGTCACGCTGACGGCGTGGCAGGCGCCGGCCGCTGGCTTGAGTGATGTTGCATCCTCCATCGGCGCGCTGCACCTATTGTTGCTGCTGGGCATCGGCAGCGTCATGGCCCTCACAACCCTTGCCCGGAGCGAGCGGCTGCGCCTTGAGGCGTGCGCCACCCCGACGAGAGAGGCCCCCGGCGATGGCCTGGGCGAGCTGATGGCCCATATGAGCCATGCCTTGCGCACACCGCTCAATGCGGTGATCGGCTTCTCCGAGGTCATGGCGCGCGAGTTGCATGGTCCGCTCGGTAATCGTCGCTATCAGGAATACGCCCACCACATCTGTGAAAGCGGAGGGCGACTGCTCAAATCGTCGGAGGATGCATTGGCGGTTACCGAAGCCATGACGGCCTTGATGACCGATCGCACGCGCGGGCGCCGGGAGCGGGTGCTGGTGAGCGCGCTCTTGTGCGAGGCCTCCGAGGGCTTGGAAGCTGCCGCTGGGCTCAGGCTGATCGGCTGCCACGGCTTCGCCATCACCTGCGAGCGCCGCGCAACCGTGCAAGCCCTGCAGCATCTTTTTCGCCACGCCCAGGCTCTGCCGGGGGCCGCTAGCTTCGAGATCATTGCGCCAGCGGATCCGACCGGCGGTCTCGAACTCCGCGCCCCGGGGGCGGGGGGCACAGACAAGGGGTCTGGCGGCGGCCCGTTGCACATCATCCTGGCTCGCCTGCTGCTGCAGACGCAGGGCGCGACCCTCGAATGCGCGGGCGGCGAGGGCGGCTGGTCGGCGCTTGTTCGGTTCACCGCTCAGGGCTAGCGGGCTGGCGCGCAACGGCCGCTCAGAGAGCCGGGCGCTTGCGGGGCGGCCCGGCTATTTGGTCTGCTGGTTGCGGTCATTCACCTGCCGGTCGGGCTCGTCGAGCAGGTTCTGGCCGGACGGGCGGCGTTGCTCGCGCCAGGCCGGAAAAGCGCTGCGCTCCTGGGGCGTCAGCTCAACGGCAATTTTGAGATCGAGGTCCTGCACCGCGGCACGGGCGCGGTTGTAGGCGTCGGCCAGCCGGCCTTGTGCGGCCGCGAACTTCTCGCCGTCGAAGGGCTCGGCGGCAATTGTATGCATCACCTCCTCGCGGGCGGTACGAATGTCACGACGGAAGGGCCGAATGTGCTGACGCTGCTCGGCCGTCGCATGCCAGATCAGATCGCGCCGCTCCTGGGGCAGCGAGGCGGCATAGCCCAAGAGGTTGGGGGTCACACCCCGGATCGGCGGCTGATGCGCTTTAACCCTCCAGATCGAGCCCGCCACCAAGCCAACGATGATGAAATTGAGCGCCAAAGAGGCGATCAGCAGCAGCATGCTCCAACGCGGCAGCTGCCAAGCGCCCTTCCCCGCCCTGATGCCAGTGTCGGTCATAGCAAGTCCTCATCGAACGGGTCGAGCGCCTGCATCGAGTTGCTGTTACCGATGGTGATGCCGGTGAACTCCTCCAAAGCCGGTATGACCGGCTGCGGCACGGCCGAGGCGCCGAGGAAAATGCCCAGCATCAGACAGGCGGCCAACAGACCGGCCGCGCGGCCCGCCGGACTGCCGTTGAGCCAGCGCCGCCGATCGGCGAGCCGGGCCACCGAAGACGCGGTCGCGCCCGCCGTCGTAGCCTTCGAGGCCCCCTCACTGGCGGCGCTCGCGACCCCGTCGCCGGTCCGCACCATGCGCGGGGAGCGCTGGGCCGCGACAACGATGCGCTCGGCGAGTGCGGCCTCGCTGGCAAGGGAGGGAAGCGGGGCGCGTTCCAGGATGCGGTCGAGCGCCTCCGCCTCGAGCAGCAGCCGGCAGGCCGCCGGATCGCGTGCCGTCAACTGTCCCGCGCTCGCCCGCGCTTCCACCGGCCAGCGCGTGCGGTCACTCCCGTAGATCTCGAGCAACCGCTCGAATTCTGGAAGTGTCATGGTGTTGCCCAAGCTTATCATCTCAGCACCTGTTTTTTTGCATCCGTCCTAGACCTCGTTTTCGGGCATGAGGCTTTGCCACTCGTCCTTTAGTGACATCTTCAGCGAGCGGCGCGCGCGAGCTAACAGCGATTCGACGGCCTCGTCCGAAATTCCCAACACCTGGCCAACCTCGATTTGGCTCATGCCCTCGTAGTGAAACAGCGTCAGCGCCAGGCGCTGGCGTTCGGGCAACGCCTTGAGCGCCAGATCCACGCGCCCCTTCAACTCGCGTTCGCTCAGGTGCCGCACCTGGCCGGCAGGTTCCGCCTGCTCGGGCAGTTCGTCGACCACCGAGGTGCTGCGGCCGGCGCGTACCCGATCGATGCAGAGGTTGGAGGCAACCCGCCGCAGCCAAGGGCGTACGCCGCCAGGGCCCAGCTCCAGCCCCGCGGCATTGCGCCAAAGCCTCAGCATCGTCTCCTGTGCCACGTCCTCGGCCTCTGCGTCGTCCTTCAACATGCGCCTGGCAATGGCTAGAACGGTCGGTAAATGCCGGTCGACCAGACCACGAAAGGCCGGCGCTTCGCCGGCCGCCACCCGCGCCAGCAAGGACGCTTCTGCCTCGGCCTCTTCCGGCTCGGACCGCAGGACCGGGCCCGGCTCACTCTTGCGCGCTAGCACGCTCATGCCTCGCCAGCTGCCACCCCGAAGGCGACGCTTCCCAGGGGATCGAACCTCTTGCCCCCAGCAGCAGCCTACCTTAATTCGCAGGGGCCGATCGAGGGGGCGCAGGCTCACCCTTGAGTGCCTTAAACGCGGGGAGCGTAGGGGTTCCGTCGCACCCAAGCCCTTGAGCGGCAAGCCCATGCTTGCCGCCGCTACCCCACCTCGGGGCCACCGCGAGACGGGGCCGGATCGCCTTTTTGCTGTCGCCCGGCCTAGACCACCAACTGGTCGAACAGGGCGGCAATGCTGAGCTCACGGGCTGCCAATTCGGCCTCAAGCCTCGGAAAATCCGGGGCATCGCCGGCCCGGGCCAGCAGCAGTTTCAGGCCGTCCGGAGCCGTTTTCGGCGTGAACGGTCCGTCCTGGCAAAGGCGCAACACCTGCGTCAGATTGTTGAGGAGGCGGGCCGCCGGCAGCAGCGCATCGGCGGCCGGCAGCGGCAGGCAGCCGGCGCGTTCGAGGTTGCTTAGCGCCTGCCGGGTATTTTGGCTGAGTACGTCGGGCTGCTCGGCGGCATGCACGAGTTGCAGGTACTGGGCGATGAACTCCAGATCGACCAGACCGCCGCGGACCTGCTTGAGATCCCAGAGGTCCTTGCTGCCTTTTTCGCGCTCGATGCGGGAGCGCATGCTGCGCACGTCGGCGGCAATCTTGGTCCGATCGCGCGGCCGCTTGAGGATATCGGCGATGGCGGCCTCTACCACAACCTTGAGCTGGGGTGCGCCAGCAACCACGCGCGCCCGCGTCAAGGCCAAGTGCTCCCAAGTCCAGGCCTCGCCGGCCTGGTAGTGAACGAAGCTCGAAAGCTGGGTGGCAACGGGCCCCTTCTGGCCCGAAGGCCGCAGCCGCATGTCGACCTCGTAGAGCTGGCCTTCGGCGGTCTGGGCCGTGAAGGCGCTGATGAGGCGTTGGGTGAAGCGGGTAAAATACTGCGTGGGCGGCAGCGGCCGGGCGCCGTCGGATTGCATCGCATCGGCGTCGAAATTGTAGATCACGATCAGGTCGAGATCGGAGGCGGCGGTCATCTCGAGGCCGCCGAGCTTGCCCATGGCAACGACCACGGCGGCGCCCCCGGGCACCTGGCCATGCGCGCGCGCCATCTCGCGCTCGACCAATTCCTGCATGGCTTGGATCATACACTCAGCGAGCTGGGCATAGGCCCCGCCGGCCTGGCTGGCGCCAATACTCCCCGTCAGCACCCGCACGCCGATCAGGAACGCCTGCTCGTTGGCAACGAGGCGGGCCCGGTCGAGGGCGTCCTGGACATCACGCGCCTCGCGCAACTCGCCGGCAACGATGGCGGCCAGCTCCTCCCGGTTCGGCAGGTTGCCGAAAAAGCCGGGCGCCAGCACCGCGTCCAAGACGCGACGTCGCTTGCCCAAGATGCGCGCCAAACGCGGCGCCGAGCCCATGATTTGCGCGATCAGCTGGATCAGGCTTGGGTTTTGCTTGAGCAGGGAGAACAGCTGCACGCCGGAGGGAAGCTCGGACAGGAAACGGTCGAAACCGATGAAGGCCAGATCGGGGTTGGCCGTCTTGGCCAGCGCCTCGATCAGGATCGGTTGCATTTCCGTGAGCAGCTCGCGGGCGCGCGCTGTGCGCACGGCCGGGTAGCGTCCGTGATGCCAGCCGCGCACCCCGGCAATGACATCGGCGGCACGGGTGTAGCCGAGCGCGGCAAGGGCTGCGAGCGTGGCTGGATCATCGGCCTCACCGGCAAAGACCATGTTGCTACCGCCGCGCGAGAGTTCGGGGCTGTGCTCGAACAGGCGAACGTAGTGGGTCTGCACACGTTCCAGCTCTTCGGTCAGGCGCGCGGCAAAGCTGGCGCTGTCGGCAAAGCCGCAGAAATTGGCGAAAGCCGCGAGCTTCGAGGGATCGTCGGGCAGGGTCTGGGTCTGCTCGTCGGCCAGCATCTGTAGGCGATGCTCGACGCGGCGCAGGAACCGGTAGGCACGATCGAGGTCCTGGCGTGCGTTGCGCGTGATCCAGGCGCGCTGTTCGAGGCGCTCGAGGGCGGTGAGCGTCTCGGAGGCACGCAGCTCCGGCTGGCGTCCGCCGGCAATCAGCTGCTGGGTCTGGGCGAAGAATTCGATCTCGCGGATGCCGCCGCGACCGACTTTGATGTCGTGGCCGGCGACGCCAATTTTGCCAAAGCCACGAAAGGCATGGATCTGCCGCTTCATGGCATGAATGTCGGCGATGGCGGCAAAGTCGAGGTATTTGCGCCAGATGAAGGGCGCCAGATCATGCAACAGGCGCGCGCCCGCGGCGAGGTCGCCGGCAACCGCGCGCGCCTTGATCAAGGCCGCGCGCTCCCAGTTTTGGCCGAAGCTTTCGTAGTAGTTGAACGCGGCATCGGTCGATAGGGCAAGCGGCGTTGCGCCCGGATCCGGGCGCAGGCGCAGGTCGGTGCGGAACACGTAGCCCTCGCCGGTGCGTTCGTGCAAAAGGCGCACGAGGTCGCGCGTCAGGCGCACGAAGAAGGTCTGCACCTCGAGGCCCCCGCGCAGCTTGATGCGCGCCAGATCGTAAAAGACAATCAGGTCGATGTCGGAGGAGTAGTTGAGCTCGAAGGCCCCGTACTTGCCCATGGCCAAAACGATATAGCCATCGGGCTCGCCGGACAGCCAATCGCCGCGGTCAAGCGCCTGGCGGAACAAGAAGCGCACGGCGACGGCGACGGCGGCGTCGGCGGCCTGGGCAAGGCGCCTCGTCACGCTCATCACCGGCCAGACGCCACCGAGATCGCACAGCGCGGTCAACAGTGCGATCTCGGTCTTGAAGTGGCGCAAGGCGCGCATAGCATCGGCCATGTTCGCCGCGCCGGCGGTGGCATCGGTCGCCGCGCGGCAAAGCGCGTCGAAGTGCGCCTCGGGTGTGGCAAGGAGCGCGCCGAGCAGGCGCTGGGGATCGCGCTCGATCACGGCGGTCAGGAACGAGGAGGCGCCGAAGATCCCCGCCAGCAGGTTGCGCACGGGCGCAAGCTTCATGCTGGCCGCCAAGGGCGCCAGCGCTGCGTCCTGATGGGCGCGCTCGGCGAGCTCGGCCAGAACGCGGGCCGCCTGTTGGCGATCATGAACGATCGGTGCCTCGCGCAGTCGGTCGATGAGCGCGGTCTGCCCCTGTTGGTGCATCTCAGTGCTCCCGCAGCTGGCCAGCGAGCACCGGCACCGCGTGGTTGGGCCCGTCGACCGGCAGATTGAGGATGGCGCACAGTCCGGGCGCGTTGTCCTCCAAACGGATCGAGCCGCCATGCAGGTGGGCGACGGCCGCCACGAGGCTCAAGCCTAGGCCGCTGCCGGGTCGGGACCGGCTTTTCTCGAGGCGCACGAAACGCTGCAGCGCCCGATGCCGGTCTTCGGGCGCGACGCCCGGCCCGCGATCGCCGACGGCGATCTCGATGTCTTGCGCGACGCGCTTGAGAACGATGCTGATCGGGGCCGCTGGCGCCGCGCCGTTGGCGCGACGACCGTCCGGCGAATACTTGATGGCATTGTCGACCAGATTGGCCACGGCCTGGCTGATAAGCTCGCGATTGGCCGTCAGGGTTAGGCCCTGCTCTGCGGTTACGGACAGGCTGAGCCCCGCTTCGTCGGCCACCGGTTCATAGAGCTCGGCGACGTCGGCGATGATCGAGGCAGGATTGAGGCGCTCCATGCTTTCGGCAATGGCGCCACCCTCGAGGCGGGCGATCAACAATAGCGAGTTGAAGGTTTTGATGAGTTCGTCGGCTTCTTCGATGGTTTTGACCAAGCCGTCGCGGTAGATGCCGGCCCCCTCGCTGCTGCGCAGCGCCGCCTCGGCGCGGTTGCGCAGCCGGTTGAGCGGCGTCTTCAAATCGTGGGCGATGTTGTCGGACACTTCGCGCAACGCGCCCATCAGCTCCTCGATGCGGGACAGCATGGCATTGAGGCTCTCCGCCAGGCGGTCGAGCTCGTCGCCCGAACCTTTGAGCGGAATACGGCGCGACAGATCACCAGCCATGATGGTCCGGGCGGCGTCGTTGACGGTCTCGATCCGGCGCAAGACGCTGCGGCTGATGAGCAGGCCGCCGCCGACGCCGAGCGCGGAAAGAATGATGAGGCTCCATAGCCCGAGCCGGCCCATGGTCCAGGCGAACCGGCGCAAATCCTCGATCTCGCGGCCAACGACCAGGGTGAGGCCGCCCGGCACGTCGAACAGCACGCCGACGGCCACGCGCGGCTTGCCCTGGGCGGGTCCGGATTGAGGAATGTAGGTGAAGACGCCGCGTTGGGCACCGTCCCTGAGCTCGGGCGGCACCTGGCGCAGGTTGCCCGC
>Ga0134122_10000206_pt1 | contig 36400 bp, 35 predicted proteins | sample KB302_FD_96461 | JGI IMG/M metagenome (GOLD analysis project Ga0134122, IMG submission 96461) | Terrestrial soil microbial communities without Nitrogen fertilizer from Kellogg Biological Station, Michigan, USA - KB3-0-2 | ecosystem: Environmental > Terrestrial > Soil > Unclassified ... | reverse complement strand
TGTACCAGGCCTTCGCCTTCTCCAGATCATCCACTTGATAGATCGCCGTGCGCAGGCCGAGGAAGGGTTGATTGTCCATGCGTCTCAGGATATCAGCGCCAGGAGCCGAGTGGGCCGTCGTCTGGCGCAGAACAGTGCAAGCGTTTCACCTCACGCTGCACGCGTGCAGCGAAACGTGCGGCGTCTTCTATCCAGCCTCGAACCGCAGCTCCGGGTCGTGCTGCGCGCGGAAGAGGAAGCGCAGCACCCGCCGCGCCAGCTCCGCCGTCGCCTCCTCGCGCCTGACCGCTTCCTGGAAAAGCCGCAGGGCGACCAGGGCTTCGCGGTGGACTCCCTTCGCTGCAAACACCCGGGGCAGCTCTTCGGCGAGCGCCTCGACCTCGCCGGTGCGGCCATCCTCCAGCAGCAGGGTGGCCTCCTCCAGCACCGCCAGGGCCACATCGTAGAACATCCGCCGCTCCTCGAGCTGTCGCCGCGCCTGCCCGAGCCGCCGCAGGGCCTCGTCGCGCCGGCCCAGGCCCGCTGCGATGCGGCCCTCCAGCCAAGTGATACGGACGGCGTCGATCTCGTCTCCCAGCTCCGCGGTGAGGGCACGCGCCTCCGCGACGAGCTGCAAGGCCTCGGCGAATCGCCCGAGGTTGCAGAGGCAGGTCGCCAGGTTCAGGCGCCGGAGGTTCCAGAGGTGGGTGTCCGCCTCGCGGCTCACCAGGGGCTCGGCCTGCTCCAGGGCCTCGACGGCGCGCTCGTACTCGCCCATCACCTCCAGCGTAAAGGCCTTCTTGATCAAGGCGCGCGCCGGAGCACGCCCCACGGCCGCTGCCTCGTCGAGCAGGGCCAACGCCTCGACGAACCGGCGCTGCGCCCGCCGCAGCGAAGCCTCCAGGTCGAGCATTCGCCCGGCATCGAGCAGGCCGGCCGGATCGGAGCCCGATTGCCACAGACGCCGGGCCTCTGCGAAGGCGGCGTCCGCGGCCCTCAGCTCGCCCAGCACGCGCAGCACGTTGGCGGCAAATGCGGCGGCGTACGCCTGGATGCGGCGAAGCCAGGCCTTCGGCCCGCGCACCCGGCCGGCGACGTCCACGGCGAGGAGGCTCCAGCTCGCCGATTCTTGCAGGTCGCGCGAGGCCGCCCGCTCTGAGGCATGGCAGCACCGCTCGCAGAGGCCCCAGGTCTGATACGCCTCGGCCACCTGGACCACGGCCTGCCGGGCGTCCGGTGGCAGAGCCTCCAGCCGGCCGAAGAGCGTCGTGGCCTCCTCGCGTTCCTCGGCGCGGGGCGTCTGGTCGGGGAGAGGCAGGGTCAGCAGGCGCCGGTAGGCGGCGTGGGCGCGCGTCCGCACGTCGTCCGCCAGGCCCTCCAGCAGGTCGTCCGCGCTTCGGCCGCGCCGGCGGGAGGCCCTGCGGCAGGCCTCGTACAGGCGCAGAAGCACCTCCGCCTCCGCCAGGGTGATGCCCGCCCGGCCGGCCATGGCGTGCAGCGTCGCGGTGCTCGGAACAACCTCGCCCAGCTCGATCTGGGCGATGAGGGACTGGGCGACGCCGAGGTCGGCGGCGAGCTGCTCCTGGGTCGGTCCCGAGACCGCGCGGAGCAGGCGCGCCAGCTTGGTTTCGCGTCTCATCGTTTCCTCCGATCAGGAAACAGCCGAAAAATCACTCCGCGGCCGGCCCGAGGCACCTAAGATGGCGAGGGCGGCCCCGCGAACCAGGGGAGGTTCGCCGCCGGCGCCGCACCGGAGGGTCTCCCTCATGCGCCGTACTCTCATCGCCTTCAGCCTCACCGCGTCCCTCGCGACCGCTCCGCCCGGGCTCTTCGGCCGGCTCTGGCCGCTCCTCTCCGCACTCTGGGAGGCGCTGCCGGCGCAGCAGCCGCAGACCAAAGAGGGCTGTGGGTTCGACCCTAGCGGCCAGTGCAAGACCTCCGCGCCGCAGACCGATGCGGGCTGCGGGTTCGATCCCAACGGTCAGTGCCACCCCGGTTCATAACTCGAATCGCAGGTCCTGATCGTGGCGGGCGCGGAAGAGGAAGCGCAGCACGCGGCTGGCCAGATCCGGCGTCGCCTCTCCGCGCTCGGCGGCGGCGTAGAAGAGCTGCAAGGCGGCCAGGGCCTCGCGGTGGACCCCGTTGGCCGCGAACACCCGCGCCAGCCTCCTGGCCAGCGCCTTGAGTTCGCTCCTGCGCCCCTCCTCCAGTAGGAGGACCGCCTCTTCGAGGAGGGCCAGGGCCACGTCGTAGACCATGCCTCGCGCCTCGAACGCTTGGCGCGCCTCCGCGAGCAGCGCCCGCGCCTCCCACGGCCGGCCGAGGCCCGCCGCGATGCGTCCCTCCAGCCAGGTGATGCGGACGGAGTCGATCTCGTCTCCCAGCTCGGTGGCGAGAGGGCGCGCTTCTTCCACCACCTCCAGGGCTTCGCCGTAGCGGCCGAGGTTGCAGAGGCTGGCCGCGAGGTTCAGCCGGCGAAGGTTCCACAGGTGGGGGTCGGTCTCCCGCTCGACCAGCGGCTCCGCCTGACGGAGGGCCTCCACGGCGCGCTCGGGCTCGCCCATCACCTCTAGGGTGAAGCCCTTCTTGATCAAGGCGCACGCCGGGCTGCGCCCCACGGTCGCCGCCTCGTCGAGGAGGGCCAGCGCCTCGTCAAACCGGCGCTGAGCGCGCCGCAGCGAGGCTTCGAGGTCGAGCATCCGGCCCGGGTCGAGCACGCCGTCCGGATCGGAGCCCGCCTGCCACAGCCGCTTGGCCCGTGCGAAGGCGGCCTCTGCGGCCCTCAGGTCGCCACGCACGCGGACCCCGTTGGCGGCGAAGGCCGCAGCGTAGGCCTTGAGGCGGCGGCGCCACGGCTTCGGGCCACGCACCCGCCGGGCGATCTTGACGGCGAGGCGCGCCCAGGCCGCCGCCGCCTCCAGGTTGCGCGAGGCCTCCCGTTCTGAGGCGTGGCAGGCCTGCTCGCAGACGCTCCAGGTCTGGCATTCCTCGACGACGCGGACCACCACCGGCCGCACCGGCTCGGGGAGGGCCTTCAGCCGCGCGAGCAGCTCTGCGGCCCGCCGCCGGGCGGGCTCGACGTCGTGCGGCTCCGGGTAGCCTTCGGACGGCACGGCGCGGGAGAGCCGGACGGCCTCGGCGAGGGCTTCCCGGGTGAGGCGCGAGACGGCCAGGACCTCCAGCTCGATCTCGACTCTCTCGTCCTCCGTCAGATCGCCCTCCTCTTCCAGAGCCTCCAGGGATTCCAGGCACGCCGTGACGATGGGGACGGTCGCCGGCGTGCATGCCATGGCGGCCAGGAGGCTCTCGAAGAGGTCGTCCTTGATTTCGCCGCGGCGCGGGCGGCGCAGGAGCTGCGAGACGTCCTTCGCGGACTTGCGGAGGCGCGCCCCGATCTCCTTCTGGTTGATGCCGTACACGGCCGCGAGCACGGAGAGGAGCTTCTGCCGGAACGTCAGCCCCATCGGGAGCTTCTCCTTCTTGTGAGCGTCTTCCAAAAGCCTGAGTGCGCTTGAAGGCTCAAACGTGGCGCGGTGCTCGCGAGCGTTGCTGGTCCCGGCAACCTCTTCTCATGACGTGGCGACGAGTCTCCTTCCCAATGCCTGTCGGACGGATCTTTCAGTAATCCGCTGATGAGGATATCAGAGCACTGCTTCCCGCCTGAAGATCCTTCGGAGGCGGCCGGCGATGAAAGGAGGAGAGAGACAGGATGGAGGCGCTGGAGATTCCCACCCTGCTGACGGAACGGCTGCGGCTGCGGGCGTTTCGCCGGGCCGACATCGACGACTACGCCGCGCTCCATGCCGACCCGGAAGTCGTGCGGTACCTGGGGGGTGGCGTCTGGGACAGGGGGAGGTCCTGGCGGCACATGGCGTTCCTGTTGGGGCATTGGCAGCTCGGGGGCGCGGGCATGTGGGCGGTGGAGCACCGGGAGACGGGCGCCTTTCTGGGGACCATCGGCTTCGCCGAGCCGGAAGGCTGGCCCGGGTTCGAGCTGGCGTGGACGCTGGCGCGGCGCTGGTGGGGGAACGGCTACGCCACGGAGGGAGCGCGCGCGGCTCTAACGCATGCCTTCAATGCGCTGGGAAAGGAAGGAGTGATCAGCCTCATCCATCCGGAGAATCAGGCTTCGATCCGCGTCGCGGAGCGCATCGGCGAACGGCTTCGCGGCCGCGCCGATCTCCTGGGCCGGGAGATGCTCTGCTACAGCATCGACCGGGAGAGCTACTGAGAGCGGGCGAGTCCGAGGCGACTGCGCCTCGACAGTGCCTGCCGGGCGGCCGGACGCCTGAATCGGCCGGCTTGACCCCGTCCATGAGCGGTTTGACCCTCTAGGCAAGCGGTTTGACCCATGGGTCAGGCATCCGCCTTCCTCTCCTGAGCGGCTTGACCCGTGGAGCGAGGCGGCTTGACCCACGGGTCAAGTCGCTCAGAGAACCTCTGAAAACCCTTCCTCCCGTTGCGATGGCGAAGAGAGGTCTGCTTCCCGCCGCAGAGGTCGAAATGCCCCAGGAATTCCGCGTTGGCCGCGGGATCCGCGGTGGGAGCCATCAAACCGCCACTTGCGCGGGAAAGGCCGCCATCTCGTCCAGCGCGGCGCCGCGCTCGGCGAGAACCTCGCCGTAGGCCCCGAGGTAGGCCTCGACCATACGCTCGGCGGTGAGCTGGAGAGCGCGGGCGCGTGAGCCGGCGGCGAGCGAGGCGCGGCGGTCCGGGTCCGCGATCAGGCTGCCCAGCGCGTCCTTCAGGGCCTCCGGATCGTCCGGCGGCACGAACACCGCCCGGTGGCGCCAGATCTCCCGCAGGCTGGGGATGTCGCCCAGCACCAGCGTGCAGCCGGAGAGGGCGGCTTCCAGCACGGAGAGGCCGAACGGCTCGTACCGCGAGGGCAGGCAGTAGATGGCGGCGCGGCCGAGCCAGGCGGCGAGGACCCGCTGCGAGAGGCGTCCGAGGAGCCGCGTGTGGTGCGGGCGCACCTCGCCGCCGTCCGAAAGGTGGCCCTCGCCGGCCACGAAGACCGGCCAGGGGAGGCTCGGCGCCACGCGCTCCAGGGCTTCGAAGTTGTTGGCCTCGTCGTCGAGGCAGCCGGCGGTGAAGACGATCGGCTCCTTGGCGGCGGGCTTGAAGAGCCTGGAATCGCGGCCGTTCAGGATCACCCGCGTCCGCGGCAGGGGACCGTAGTGTTCGCCGAGGGCGGCGAGCATGGCCTGCGAGGGTGCGATCACCAGGTCGGCGGCTGCGAGGCCGCAGGCGACCTCGCGGGCGTAGCGGTCCCAGCTTGCGGGAGCCGGCTCACCCTTGACCGCCCGCCACCAGGAGAGCATGCACGAGTGCCCCACCATCACTCGGGGCGCGCTCCAGGGCAGGGAGCCGTGCGCGTAGCCGTTGAGATGGACGAGCTCGGGGCCGATGCGCTCCTCGAGGCCGAGCAGCCACTCGCCGGCCCTCTCCACGTCCCGCCAGGGATTTTCCATCCACTCCAGCTTGAAGGCGCTCTCGAACACCCGGAGACGGGGAATGCGGTCCGCCTTCTCGCGCTGCAGGCCGTTCAGCGGGCCGCCCATGGTGGCGAGCGCCACGTCGACGCCGCGCTCGGCGAGCCCGCGCGCCAGCTCGATCGCGTAGGTCCAGACGCCGCCGATGGTATCCGCGGTCATCATCACCTTGCGGGGCAGTGGGACGTTCTCGCTCATACCGGTCCCCCTTGGCACGAGACAGTGCTGCGTGAGGATGGATCTATCCAAAATTCGTGCCGTTCACCCTCCTTCTACGCAGCAGGACGGCCAAGCGCCGCGCCGCCGCGGCGAGGCCGCGGAATTCCGGCAGCGGGTTGTAAGGGTTGCTGGTGCCGGCGCACCTTTACACGCCGGACGATCCTTTACCGCCGCCCGCCCTGCGGCGGCTCAGGAAGGGAGACGTCGACTCGGGTGACCGGGCCGAACGTGCTGAGAGGCTTCTCCATGCCCTGGGACGGGCCCACGACCAGGATCGTGAATTCTTCCGGCCGCAGACGGCGGGCCGCCTGGCGCACCTGCTCCACCGTCACCGCCTCGATGCCGGACCGGTAGCGCGAAAGCCAGTCGAGGGGATAGCCGTAGTACTCCAGGAGGAGCTGGCGGGCCAGCACTTCGCGCCGCGTGTCGAAACGGAAGACGAAGGAATTGAGGAGGCTCTGCCGGGCCTTCTCCACCTCGTCCTGGGTCGGGGGGAGGGCCTGCAGATTGCGCGCCTCCTCCAGCAGGGCTTCGATGCCGGCGGCGGTGGTCTCCGTCTTGGTGGAGAGGAAGAGCGAGGCGACCCCGGGATGGTCCCACTCGCTGTCGACGCCGCCGAACACGGAGTAGGCGAGGCCCTTGCGGGTGCGCACATTGTTGAACAGGCGCGAGGCGAAGGAGCCGGAGAGCACGTGGTTCAGCACCTCCAGCGCATAGAAGTCGGGATCGCTCACCAGGACGCCGAGGTGTCCCATCTGGACGTACGACTGGGTGACGTCGTCCTTCTCGACGTAGTAGACGCCGGGGCTCGGCTGCCGGCGATAGGGGGCCTCGGGCGGCTTCCATGCCGGGCCTTTCTGCCAGTCGCCGAAGGCCTCGCGGATCAGCCTCAGGGCCTCCTCCCGCTGGAAGTCGCCCACCAGGCCGAGAACGATGCGGTCCGGGTAAAAAGACGTGCGATGCCAGGCGACGAGGTCGTCGCGGCGGATGCTGCCCAGCGTCGCGAAGGTCTCCGTGCGGCCGTAGGGGGAGTCGGCGCCGTAGACGACCTTGCGGAACTCGCGGGCCGCGACGCGGCCGGCGTCGTCGTTGCGCCGCGAGACCTCGGCGATGGCCTGGTTCCGCGCCACCTCCAGCTTGGCGTTATCGAAAGCGGGCCGGCGCAGCACGTCGGCGAAGACGCGGAGCACCTGGGGGAAGTCCGGCTTGAGCGAGGAGAGGGTGGCCCGGGTTTCGCCGTCGCCGGCGTTGACCTCGATGGCGGCGGCGCGGCTCTCCAGGAAGTCGTCCAGGGCGTCGCCGGGCATGCTCTGGGTGCCGCCGCTGCGCAGCACCTCGGCGCCCAGACCGGCCAGGCCGACCTTGTCGGCGGGATCGAAGCGCGAGCCGGTGCGGATCAGCGCGGTGGCATCGACGAGGGGCAGCTCGTGGTCCTCGAGCAGCATGACCACCATGCCGTTGTCGAGCACCACCCGCTCGGGCTGCGGAATGTCGAACGCCGGCAGCGGAGGATAGCGCAGCTCGCCGGCCCGGGTGGCCTGCGCCGCGGCGGCGGCCGGCAGCAGCAGGGACGCCGCGGCCAGGAGGACCGGGACTCGTAAATGGAATCGCATCATCGCCGGTCCTTTCTACTTGCCCGGGGCGGGCGTCTTGGTTTCCCGGTTGACGATCATGGTCACCGTGCGGTTGGAGGCCCGGAACGTCTCGGCCGCGACGCGGCGGATGTCGGCCTTGGTCACCCGGTTCAGGCGGTCGATGTAGCGGAACAGCTCGCGCCAGTCGCCGTAGAGGCGCTGGTACTCGGCGAGCTGGGCGGCGAGGCCCTGGTTGCTGCGCAGCGCGCGCACCAGGTTGGCCTGCGAGCGGGCTTTGAACTTGGCGAGCTCCTCATCCGTCACGTCCTCGCTCTTCAACCGCTCCAGCTCCTCGTGGATGGCCGCCTGCACCTGCTGATCGGTGACCCCGAAGGCCGGCACGCCGAGCACCGCCCACAGGTTCGGGTACTTCTGGCCGGGGAAGCCGGAGAACGACTCCACGTCCACCGCCAGCTTCTTGTCCCGCACCAGGGAGCGGTAGAGGCGCGAGGTGCGGCCGGTGGAAAGGATGTCGTCGATGGCGTCGTAGACCGGCTGGTCCGGGTGGGTCTCGGCCGGCTTGTGGTAGCCCTCGAGATAGAAGGGCTGCGACGGGTCCTCCAGCACGGTCGTGCGTTCGGCCACCTGCGGCGGCTCGACGGTGCGCAGGGGAGGCGGCACGGGACGGGCGGCGATGCGGCCGAAGTACTTCTCCAGGATCGGGATCAGGGTCTCGGCGTGCACGTCGCCGACGATCGCGGTGTAGAGGTTCGACGGCACGTAGTAGGTCTGGAAGAACCGTTCGGCGTCGGTGATCGAGATCGCCTCGAGGTCGCTCGGCGAGCCGATCCCCGGCTGCTGGTAGGGGTGGTACTGGAACGCCATGGTGACGAACTGCTCGACCAGGCGGCCGATCGGCCGGCTCTCGTAGCTCATGCGGCGCTCCTCGCGCACCACGTTCCGTTCCTCGTAGAACTCGCGGAAGACGGGGTGCTGAAAGCGCTCGGACTCCAGGAACGCGAAGAGCTCCACCTTGTTGGCCGGCAGCGAGTAGAAGTAGTTGGTCGCGTCGGCCCCGGTCGAGGCGTTCAAGCCGACGCCACCCTCGCGTTCGAGGATGTCGTCGAACTCGTTGTGGACGACGTAGCGGGCGGCCTGCTGCTGCTTTGCCTTGAACTCGGCGAGCAGGCTCTCCAATTTCTTGGCATCCGGCCGGGGCGACAGGCGCTCCGCCTCATAGGCCTGGTAGGCGGCCTCCAGGGCCTCCAGGGCCGGCTTCTCGGCCGCATAGTCGGTGGTGCCGATGTTGGGCGTGCCCTTGAAGGCCATGTGCTCGAACATGTGCGCCAGGCCCGTGATGCCCGGTACCTCCTGGGCGGAGCCGACGTCGGCGATGGTGGCGAACGAGAAGACCGGCGCCACCGGCCGCTCGACGATGACGAAGGTCCAGCCGTTGGCGAGCTTGTGGACCGTCGTCTTCGCCTCGAAGGACTTGAGGTCCTGGGCCGCCGCCGCGGTGGCGAGCGCGAGGAGGAGAGCGGCGAGGAAGGATCGAAGGAGGTTTCGTTTCATCGGGGTCTCCCGTGGAGAATAAGGAGATCTTAACCGATCGTCTCCGATTCGACCTCCAGCAGCAACGCCGGCGGGCGTCCGCGCCGTCGAGGCCCTCACTCCCCCAAACCCCCTCTCTCCCGCCCCCTCCCTTCCCACAACACCGGGAGAGAGGGGGCTTTAAAGATTGCTTCTTCTTGCTGTTCTCCCTCCTCTCCCGGTGTGGTGGGAAGGGAGGGGGCGGGAGAGGAGGGCCGGGGAGGTGAGGGGCCTCGGCGGCGCGGACGCCGGTTCGAGTTTCCAGCCCGGTGGAATCGGCCGGGGGGCCCGGTCAGCGCTGGATCGCCGCCCAGAATTGCTCGAACGGCAGCGTGTTCAGCACGTCCTTCGCCTCCAGGCCGGCGCGGCGGGCCTGCTCGACGCCGTAGCGCATCAGGTCCAGCTCGCGGGTGCGGTGCGAGTCGGTGTCGATCACCACCTTGCAGCCCAGCTCCCTGGCGAGCTTCACGTGGGTGTCCTTGAGGTCGAGGCGGTGGGGGTTGGAGTTCAGCTCGACGGCGACCCCCAGCTCGGCGGCCCGGCGCAGCACCAGGTCGAGGTCCATCTCCACCGGCTTGCGGCGGTTGATGTAGCGAGCCGTCGGGTGGCAGAAGATGTTGACCTCGGGGTGCTCCAGGGCCCGCAGCACGCGCGCGGTCTGCTGGTCGGCCAGCAGGTCGAAGCGGGAGTGGAGAGAGACCAGCACCAGGTCGAGCCCGGCCAGCATCTCGTCCTCCAGGTCGAGCGAGCCGTCACCCAGGATGTCCACCTCCATGGCCCGCAGGATGCGGATCTCGGGATGGCGGGCGCGCACCGCGTCGATCTCGTGCCATTGCAGGCGCAGGCGGTAAGCGTCCAGGCCGCCGGTCATCGCCAGCGCCTTGCTGTGGTCGGAGATGACCATGTACTCGTAACCGCGGGCGGCGCAGGCCGCGACCATCTCCTCGATGCTGTTGCGGCCGTCCGACCAGGTGGAATGCATGTGGAGGTCGCCCCGCAGGTCCTCCAGGCGGATGAGGTTGGGCAGCCGGCCGGCCGCCGCGGCCTCGATCTCGCCGCGATCCTCCCGCAGCTCGGGCGGGATCCAGCCCAGCCCCACCGTGGCGTAGACGTCCGCCTCCTCGCGACCGGCGACCAGCTCTCCTTCCGCCTCTTGGTTCTGCTCGTCGACGCGATAGACCCCGTACTCCGAGATGCGCAGCCGGCGCTCGACGGCCCGGCGGCGGAGCTTGACATTGTGCTCCTTGGAGCCGGTGAAGTAGACGAGGGCCGCGCCGTAGCACTCCGGCGGCACCACCCGCAGATCCACCTGCAGCCCCGAGCCGAGGACGACGGTGCTGCGGGTGTCGCCGGCCATCAGGATCTTGTCCACCTGGGCGTAGCCGCGGAATCGCTCCATGACCGGCATCGGATGCGAGGCGATCGCCAGCAGATCGATGTCCCCCACGGTCTCCCGGCGCCGGCGATAGCTGCCGGCCACCTCCAGGCGCTCCACCTCGGGGATCTCGCGCAGGTAGGCGAGGAGCGGCTCGACGTTGCGCTCGGCGTCGGTCAGCAGGAAGCGGCTGCCGTGCAGGCGGTATTCCTGGATGCCGGCCAGGATCTTCTCCTGGCTCTTGGCGCCGAAGCCGGGGATGGCCGCGATGCGGCCCTCCTTGGCGGCGGCCTCCAGCTCGTCCACCGAGCCCACCTGGAGCTCGTCGAAGATCTTCTTCGCCTTCTTGGGGCCGAGCGCCGGCAGACGCATCAGCTCGATCAGCGAACGCGGCACCTCGGCCAGCAGCTCGTCGCGGAAGCCGAGGGTGCCGGTCTCGACCATCTCGCGGATATGGTTCGCCATCTCCTTGCCGATCCCCTGCAGGTCGGTCAAGCTCTTGCCTTCCTCGACCCACTTGCGGAGCGGCGTCGTCAGGCTCTCGACGGTGCGGGCGGCGTTGCGGTAGGCGCGGATGCGGAAGGTGTTGGCGTTCTGGATCTCGAGGATGTCGGCGACCTCCTCGAAGATGCGGGCGATGTCGGGGTTTTCCACGGGGTCTCCCGGAGCGTTCAGCCCCATGATCTCCAGGAGCGCTATAGTAGCCTGTGTCGGAGGTCTGTTATGGCGGAAGCGACTCTTGAGGACAGTAGGCTCAAGGAGCTGCTGAAGGAGGCTGTGGCCGAGGCCCTTCAGGAGGTATTGGAGGATATCGCCTTGGCTCGCGCGATCCAGGAAGGGATGCGGACGGAGACCGTTTCTCGGGACGAGGTCTTCAAGGTCTTCGAGAGCGCCGAGTGAGGGTCGAGTTCAAAGAGGGTTTCGCCAGAGATCTGCGGAGCATCCGGGACAGGAAAGTCCTGGAGCGCATCAAGCAGGCCATCCAGAAAGTCGAAGCCGCGAGCCACCTCGAAGAGATCCATCGCCTCAAGAGAGTACGCGGATGCCCGAGCTCCTCTCCGAGGTCACCATCTACACCGACGGCGGCGCCGATCCGAACCCCGGCACCGGCGGCTGGGCGGCCATCCTGATCGATCCGGCGACCGGCAAAGCCAGGGAGATCTCCGGCGGCGAGGGGCGCGCCACCAACAACCGGATGGAGCTGACGGCGGCCATCCGCGCCTTGGAGGCGTTGAGGCGGCCCTGCCGGGTCCACCTTTTCACCGACTCCCAGTATCTGCGGAAAGGGATCACCGAGTGGCTTCCCGGCTGGATCGCCCGCGGCTGGCGTCGAAAGGCAGGAGAGCTGCAGAACGAGGATCTCTGGCGCCGGCTCGCCGAGCTGATCGAGAGTCACGAGGTCCACTGGGACTGGGTGCGAGGACACGCCGGCAATCGCTGGAACGAGCGGGCCGACGAGCTGGCGACGCAGGAGATCCGCAAGCGGCGGGGCGGCAGAACCGCCGCCGCTGCTCCCGAAGCCGAGGTCTTCCTGCGGGTCTCCTGCGCCGGCCGGAAAGGAGGCTGGGCCGCGCTGGTCCGCCAGGGCGGCGGCGAGACCGTGCTCTCCGGCGGCCTCGGGACCACCACTTCCAACCAGCTCGACCTCCTGGGAGCGATCGCCGCCCTCGAGCGGCTGCCGCGCGGCACCTCCGTGGCCGTCCATACCGGCTCGGACTACCTGCGCAACGGAGCCGCCCGCTGGCTCGACGGCTGGAAGCGGCGCGGCTGGAAGACCCAGGAAGGCCAGCCGGTCCTCAACCGCGACCTCTGGGAGCGGCTGGAGGCCGCCATGGCCGGCCGCCGCGTCACCTGGCCGGAGGTCAAAGGACTGGATCTGCCGGAGCTGAAGGAGCTGGGGAAGGCGGCGAAGGAGGCGGCGGGCACGATCCGGCCGGTCTGATCGTTCGGGCGGGAATCCGTGCCGTTGAAAAGTCCTGGGTCCTGGGTCCTGGCCAGACCTCAAGACCCAAGACCCAAGACCCAAGACCTCAAGACTCTTCCAGACCCAGCGCCGCATCACGATACACTCCCCCCATGGCCACCAAAGCCAAGGACGGCCCGCGCCCGCTCGCGAGCAACAAGCGGGCGCGTCACGACTATCACGTGCTGGAGACCTACGAGGCCGGCATCCGCTTGAGCGGCACCGAGGTGAAGTCGGTGCGCGAAGGGCGGGTGCAGTTGAAGGACAGCTTCGTCGAATTCAAGGACGGACAGGCTTGGCTGGTGGGCGTCCACGTCAGCCCCTACAGCCACGGCAACCGCGAGAACCACGATCCTGAGCAGGTGCGCAAGCTGCTGCTCAAAAAGCGGGAGATCGACCGCCTCTTCGGCCGCGCTCAGTTGAAGGGGCTGACGGTCGTCCCCCTTTCGGTCTATCTGAAGGGGAACTGGATCAAGGTGGAGATCGCCCTCGTCCAGGGCAAGAAGCTCTACGACAAGCGGCAGGCCGAAAAGGTGCGTGAGCTCGACCGCGAGGTCGAGGCGGCGGTCAAGGGCGGCAAGTGGTGACGGGCGCCCCTACAGTACCTTACTCCATCCCGACTTCCTGCCGCCGGCGCCGGCCGCCGGTGTCCTGGATGCGGTCCAGGGCCGTCTGACCGCCATATCGCGCCACGATGCGGTCGTCGTAGTCGTCCGCTACGGTGGCCACCGCCGTGATCGCCCGCAGCAGGTCGCGGGGATCGAGGCTGCGGCCGAAGAGCGAGTGGGCGAAGAAGATGTCGTTGCCGACCACCGAGAAGTGGCCGCACGCCATCTGATGGTTCAGCTCCAGGAGCCCGGCCAGCAGCTCCTCTTCGATCTCCACGTCCTGCACGCAATAGGACATGATGACGATCATCGTCTCTTCCGAGCCGTAGGGCTCGAGCGAGATCTCCAGCACGGTGGTGCCGTAGCGCACGTAGAAGTGATCGTTCTCCGGATCGTGATAGGGCTCCTCGAACAGCTCCCCGAGGTACTCCTTGAGCTTTTCGAAGGTCTCCTGATGGACCGGACTTTCGAACATGTTCCCTTACCTCCAGGCGGCCTACTCTAGCAGCAGTCCGGCCCGCGGCGGGCGTTGACACTCCCCGGCGTTGCGGCTAACGTTAGGAGAGCCGCGAAAGACCCATTCCGAGACCCGCATTTCCGCAACTCTGGGGTTTGCTCGGAGCGCAAAAGTCCGCGGGTCAACCATCTCTCATACGACAGGAGGAGATCCATGCAGAGGCGAGGCAGTTTCCTGGGGAGGGCCCTGGCGTTCGCCGCCCTCGTCGTCTTGGCCGCGGGACCGATCCAGGCGGCCGGGTTCAGCATCTTCGAGCAGGGCAGCAAGGCCATGGGCATGGCCGGCGCTTTCACCGCCCAGGCCGACGACCCGTCGCTGTTGTTCCACAACGCCGGCGGTCTGGCGTTCGTGACCGACCGGCAGTTCTCGGTAGGAGCTACCTGGATCCACGGCACCACGGCGGACTTCGACGGCGCGCCGCCCTTCCCGGGCGCGGGCTACTCGGCCGAGCAGAAGAAGCTCTCCGAGTTCCCGCCGCACCTCTACTACGTGCAGCCGATCAACAGCACCTGGAAATTCGGCTTTGGCGTCGAGACGCCGTTCGGCCTCGTCACCGAGTGGAAGGATCCCGACCACTTCGCGGGTCGCTTCCTCAGCACCAAGGCCTCGCTGGAGGTCATCGACCTCAACCCCACCCTCGGCTGGCAGGTCACTCCCAACTTCGGCATCGGCTTCGGCGCCATCGGCCGCTTCTCCAAGGTGGAGCTGAACCGCAACGTGCCGTTCAACAACCCCTTCACCCAGAGCATCATCGACATCGGCCGCCTGAAGCTGGAGAGCGACTTCGACAGCGGTTACGGCTGGAACGCCGGCATCCTGCACAAGGTCAACAACAGCTTCTCCTGGGGCCTCTCCTACCGCAGCAAGATCAAGGTCGAGTACGGGGGCGACGCGCGGATCGACCGCATTCTCACCGGCAATGCCCAGCTCGACGCCATTCTCGGCGCCCAGGTGCCTTTCGACCGCGACCTGCCGGTGGAGACCGAGATCGAGTTCCCCGACGAGGCGAGCTTCGGCCTGGCCTTCGCGCTCTCCCCGAACCTGCTGCTGGAGACCGACTTCAACTGGACGGGCTGGAGCAGCTTCGACGAGGTGCCCATCAACTTCACCGGCGGCGCGACCAATTCGCTGCCGGACACCGAGATCCCCCAGCACTGGAAGGACGCCAACAATTACCGGGCGGGCCTGCGCTGGACGACGAGCTCGACCTCCCAGTGGCGCTTCGGCTACGTTTTCGACGAGACGCCGCAGCCCGAGGAGGCCGTCTCGCCCCTGCTCCCCGACGCCGATCGCAACGGCTTCACCGTGGGCTACGGCCACACCGGCAACATCGGCTTCGACCTCAGCCTCATGTATCTCGACTTCAAGAAGCGCAGCCGCAACCAGAGCTTCCCCGGCGAAGGCCCCTTCTTCGGCACCTACGACACGAAGGCTCTGCTGATCGGCCTGACGCTCAACTTCTAACTCGAGACGGACTCAAGGAGACACGAAGATGCAACGTCTCAAGATTTTGGCGGTCTTCCTGACGCTCGCCCTCCTGCTCGCGGCCGGCGCGGCGTTCGCCCAGGTGAACACCGGCTCGGCCAGCTTCACCCGCTACGTGGCCCTCGGCGACAGCCTGACGGCCGGCTTCGAGAGCGGCAGCATCAACCGCCGCTATCAGGACAACAGCTATCCGTCGCTCATCTTCCGGCAGGCCTCCGGCCGCACCTCGGGCTTCGAGCAGCCGCTGGTCAGCGAGCCGGGCCTGCCGGGCATCCTGCGGCTGAACAGCCTGCTGCCCGCGCCCTCGATCACTCCCACTCCCGGCCAGGGAGCGCCGATCAACCTCAACCTGGCGCGCCCCTACGACAACATGGCGATCCCGGGCGCCCTCCTGCACGACCTGCTCACCAAGACGCAGTCGAGCAGCGCCACGGACCCGACGGACCTCATCCTGCGGCGCCTGGGCTTCACCCAGCTCCAGCAGGGCTTGTCGCTGCAGCCGACCTTCGTCACCCTGTGGATCGGCAGCAACGACGCGCTCGGCGCCGCCACCTCGGGCATCGTCATCGACGGCGTGACGCTCACTCCGGCGGACCAGTTCGACGCCGAGCTCCGCGCCGTGGCCGCCGCCATCGCCTCCACCGGGGCCAAGATGGCGATCGCCAACATCGCCAACGTCACCAGCATCCCCTATGTCACCACGATCTCGCGGAACGTGACGCTGCCCAGCGGCCAGACCGTCACGCTGATCGGCCCGAACGGACCGCTGCAGGCGGGCGACTTCGTGCTGCTCCCGGCCAGCGCCGCCATCGCCCAGGGCCGCGGTCTTTCGCCCGCCAATCCGCTGACGGATGCCGACGTGCTCTCCGCCGCCGAGGTCGCCACCATCCAGGATCGGATCAACCACTACAACGCGACCATCGCCGCCGTGGCCAGCGAGCGCGGAGCGGCGCTCGTCGACGCCAACGCCACGCTGCGCGAGCTCGCGACGACCGGCGTACACGTCGGCGGCGTCACCTACCGCAGCTCTTTTTTGACCGGCGGCGCCTTCTCCTATGACGGCGTCCATCCGACCCCCTTCGGCTACGCCTTCATCGCCAACCTCTTCATCGACGCGATCAACGACAAGTTCGGCGGCGACATCCCGGAGGTGAGCCTCCTGCCCTTCGTCTTCGGCACCCAGGCGGCCACGCTCAGCGCCACAGCCTCGGACAAGGCCGTCAGCGGCGTCGCTGGCGGGTTCGTCTTCACCAACGAGGCCCGGCGCAACCTGCTGCTGTCGCTCGGCGTGCCCAAATGGATCGTCGACGGCCAGCCGGCACCGCCCAAGCCGCGCCGTCCGCGGCACAAGGGGTAGCACCCCCTCTACAGGTTCCACCTTTCTCCCTCCTCTCCCTTTGGGAGAGGGGGGTCGGAGAGCAGAGGTGCTGGGGAGTGAGGTTTCGCCGTTTGTCACGAAATTTGATTTCCAAGCACCTTGATTTGGATCTATACTATGCCGTGGTCTCATTCCTTTCGTTTGTTGGAGTGTTGTCTTAAAGCCACCGGGCTGGACCTCCCGGAGGAGAGGACGGAGGCGCATTTCATGTCGGAGGTCCTATGCGTGCGCGCAAGGAGAGGAAGTATCTGCGCGAGCCCCATCTGTGGCTCGCCGTAGCGGTCTGGCTGTGGGCCGGCCAACTCGCCTGGGCTCAGGTTCCCGACGGCTCGCCGGTTCCTGACGGGAAAAACGGCTCATTGGGGTTGCGGGCGGGAGAAGAGGTCCCCTCGGAGCGGATCCAGGAGATCTATCGGCGGATCCTGAAGGACTGGTCCGGCGGCGAAACAGACCGGGCCCCGGACGAGCTGATCGAGCTCGAAGCCGCGGTCGTCGTCGAGGGGGACCTCGGCACCCGGAAGACCCTCCTCAAGGCGGAGCAGGCGGTCATTCATCAGGTCGGGGCGGCGGACATCGAAGTCCTGGTGCCCATCGCCGTGCTCCATCACGAGGCCTATCGGCGCCTGCTCGACCGGGGCTGGCGCGGCCGGGCGACGGCGTTGATGCACACCCGCAACATGGCGCGGGATCTCGCCGTCCTCTACCGCGAGCAGTCGGGCTCGGAAGGGGCGGCCCTGGTCTCCAGCCGGCTGCTCACCAGCCTCGGGGGACTGCTGCTGCAGTCGGCCCAGCAGCTCCCGGCGGCGGAGATGTTCCAGGAGGCCGTCGAGCTGGACGGCCGCAACACCTCCGCCCTCCTGGGGCTGGCCGTCATTTACGAGAAGAACGCTCAGCCGGAGAGCGCCGTGAAGTACTTGCGCCGCGCTCTCGAGACCGATGCGGGCAACCCTGAGGGCAGGCTGCGTCTGGCGCTGAACCTCAAGCGGCTGAAGCAGGTCGAGGAGGCCCGCAATCTCCTGCAGGGGCTGGTGGACGAATCCACTCCCTCCTGGGTCACGCCGCTCGCCTACCAGGAGCTGGCCCGTCTGGAAAGCGACGAGGAGAAGGCCGGCGCGGCGGAGAAGGTCCTGCGCCGCGCTCTCGAACGCTTCCCCGACGACGCGCGGCTCACCGTTCAGCTCGCCGCCGTGCTCGACCGCAAAGGAGAGGCGCGGGAGGCGACGATCCTGGTGGAGAAGATTCTCGCCTCCCCTTCCTCGCGCGAGGCTTCCTCCGCCCGCTACCTCTACAACGCGGTACGGCCGGAGGCGTTCGCCGAGGCGAGGTCGTTCCTGGCCGAAAACTCGAAATCCCGCCTGCCGGTGCTGGCACAGGCCCTGACCTCCCAGGCCGAATTCTCGGGAACGAGGGCGGGACGATGATCCGGCGCGCGACGTTCGTCACCGGATTCCTTGCCCTCCTGCTCGCCGGCGCAGCCTCCGCCGAGGTGGTGGTGCGCATCCTCAGCCCGACGCCGGATCAGTCGGTCTTCGGGCCCCTGGACGTCAAGGTCGGCGTGCAGGCCCCCGAGCCCATCGACCGGGTCGAGGTCTTCATCAACGGCAAGTTGGTGGGTGCGACGAAGACTCCGCCCTTCCGCGTCCGCGTCGACCTCGGCGACGACAACATCCGGCGTGAGTTCCGCGCCGTCGCCTACACCAAGTCCGGGGCCACCGGCAGCGATGCCATGGTGACCGTCCCGGTGCAGATCATGGACGAGCTGGACCTCAAGCTGCGGGCCCTGTTCGTAAGCGTGATCCGCGACGGCGAGCGCAACCTCGCCCTCAGCGAAGGCGACTTCCAGATCTTCGACAACGGCGCACCGCAGGAGATCGTCACCTTCGGCCGCGACGAGCTGCCGCTGACCGCCGTGCTGCTGCTCGATACCAGCGAGAGCATGCGCGAGAAGGAGCTGGACGCCGTCCGCCGCGGAGCCAAGGCGTTCCTCGACGGCATGAAGCCGGCCGACGAGGCCATGCTGGCGCTGTTCTCCGACCGCCTGTTGCGGCTGACGCCGTTCACCTCGGACAAATCGGCTCTGGGCAGTTCCCTGGCCGGCGTCAAGTCCGCCGGCGGCACAGCCGTCAACGACTTCCTCTACCTGTCGCTCAAGGCCCTGGACACGCGCCAGGGGCAAAGGGTGGTAGTTCTCTTCTCCGACGGCTCGGACGTGCACAGCGTCCTGCCCGCCGCCGACGTCCTGTGGAAAGCGCGGGCCGGACAGTCGCTGATCTACTGGATCCAGCTCGGCGGCAAGCACCGGTCCTTCACCTCCGCCTGGCGCGACTACGCGGCCAACGACCGGGAGTACGAGGAGCTGGAGGAAGCCATCCGCGAGAGCGGCGGCCGCATCCTGCCGATCGAGCGCATCGGAGAGCTCGAACAGGCGTTCCGCGACATCCTCCAGGAGCTGCGTCAGCAATACGCCCTGGGCTACTACCCGAACAACTCCAAGAGCGACGGGAAGTGGCACAAGATCGACGTGAAGGTCCGCGGCTTCGGCGAGCGGGTACGGCATCGCGAAGGGTACGCGGACTACTAGCAGCCCTCACTTCCCCACCCCCTCTCCCGCCCCCTCCCTTCCCCCCTCACCGGGAGAGAGGGGGCTTTGAATTCAGAATGACCCTTGACTCTCACGTAACGTGAGGCTTTATCCTCCTTTCCTGGCCACCTGGAGGTGGCGAAAGGAGGAACGGCATGCGGCCTCCGCCCTGGAAAGTGGGCGAGCTGGCCAGACGGACAGGGGTGTCCGTGCGGGCGCTCCATCACTACGACGAGATGGGTTTGCTGTCGCCGTCGCAGCGCACGGCGGCAGGTTACCGTCTCTACACCGGAGGCGACGTGATCCGCTTGCAGCAGATCAAGTCGCTTCGCAACCTGGGATTCTCCCTGGAGGAGATCCGGCGGTTCCTGAGCCGGCCGGACGTCTCGCCCGAAGGCGTGCTCCAGCTCCAGATCGCGCACCTCAAGGAGCAGATCGAGCTGCAGCAGCGCCTCTGCGAGCGTCTGGAGATGATGGCCGGGCGCTGGCAATCGCAGGAGACCGTCTCCACCGAGGAATTCCTGCAAGTCATCGAGGTGACGAACATGTTGGACAAGTACTACACCCCCGAGCAGAGAGAAGAGCTCGAGCAGCGCCGACAGGCGCTCGGCGACGAGAGGATCCGTCGGGCCGAGGACGAGTGGAAGGAGCTCATGGAGCAGGTGCAGGCCGAGATGGACAAAGGCACAAACCCGGCGGACGAGCGGGTGCAGCAGCTCGCCCGGCGCTGGACAGGACTGGTGCGCGAGTTCACCGGCGGCAGCCCCGGCATCGAAAAGTCCGTAGCGCGCGTGTGGAGTGAGGAGACGAACGTCGCCGGCATCGACACCGCGAACATGCGGCGGATGATGGAGTACATCGGCAAGGCACAGACGGCAGCGAAGGCGCCTTCCTGATTCTGACCGGTTTGCCCGCCGAAGCCCCCTCCTCTCCCAGTGGGAGAGGAGGGCTGGGGTGGTGAGTGGCTTCGAAGGACACCCCGGCGGGTTTCAGGGAGACCGCCGGAGCGAGATTCAGTCCACGGTCCCGTTCGGACTGATCGTGCAGTCGCCGCTGCCGGTCTCGACGTAGATCGAGGTGTGGCCGTCGCCACGCTTGGCGCCGACGACCTTGCGGCCCGAGCGGCGGAGGACGGCGTCGGCATAGCCCACCTCCAGCTCGCCGCTTCCCTGGTCCGACTCGATATCGAAGGAGGCGTCGGGGCCCCCCTTGATCCGGATGTCGCCGCTGCCGGTCTCGGCCGAGATCCGCCGCGCTTTGGCGAGCGAGGTCTGCACCACCACGTCCCCCGAGCCCGTCTCCGCCGCCAGCTCCTCCAGCTCGACCGCGATGACCCGGATGCCGCCGGAGCCGGTGTCGGCGACCACCTTGCCGGCGACGCCGTCCTTGACGATCACGTCGCCCGAGCCGGTGTCAATGGAGAGCTTGCCGGCGGAGACCTTCTGCACCGTGACGTCCCCGGAGCCGGTGCCCACCGTGCCGTTGCCCACAAAACGCCTGACGATCACGTCCCCGGAGCCGGTATCGATCGAGGTCTCACCCTTGGCGGAGCCTACAACCACGTCGCCCGAGCCGGTGTCGATTGAGAGCTGGCCGCTGTGGGAAGAGATCTGCACGTTGCCGCTGCCGGTGTCCACCGCCAGCGTCCCCTCGAGATCACCGCCGTTGACGGGACCGACCACGTTGCGCACCGCGACGTTGCCGCCGGCCGGCAAAGCGATCCGGAGGTTGGCGAAGAGCGTCGGCGCCGAGCCGCGCTTCGAGCTGTAGATCCGCACCCGCTCGCCGCGGTAGGTGGCCGAGGTGTGGCCGATGTCCTTGAGGAAGCTCAGGAACTCCGGCAGGTCGTCGTCGTCATCGTCCCGCTTGCCGCTGGGATAGACGTACGAGCGGTATTTGTCCACCGGATAGGAGAGCGCCCACTCTTCGCGCCCCTTGCGGTCGTGGCTCTTCACCCACTTCATCCCCTGGAGCAGCCGCTGGGTCTCGGCGGTGCTCCCGGCTTCGGCGTGGATGGTCGCGTCCACGACCACTTCGTTACCCCGACCCCGCACGATCTCGATGCGGCCGGCGAGGTTGGCCAGACGGATCTCTCCGTTGAGGGGGGGCAGGGCCTGGCGGAAGGCCCGGGTCTGTGTTTCGGCATGAAGGGCCGGGATCGTTGCCACCCCGGCCAGGAGCGTCAATGCCGCGGCGAACGCGGGCACTCTGGAAGATCGTTTCATGGCGTCTGCCTCCGTCTCTCGATACTCGTCGATCACTACGAGGGGGGCGAGGGAAAGGTTGCAGGTTGCCGGCAGGGATGCCGGCGCTCCCAGGTAACGGCAGGATAAACTCCATCCGCTTTTCCCAACCTCCGGAGGACGCATGCGCCATCCGTTCATCGCCTGGACCCTGGCCGCCATCACGGCGTCAACCTTGACAGCCGCCGCGCAGGAGAAGCCGGCCCTCACCGTCGAGTCGATCTTCGCCAAGGATGCCGCCGGCCGCCGGACCGCGCAGCACGCCTGGTCGCCGGACGGCAAGCGGCTGACATACGTCTGGAAGGAAAGTGAGAAGGCCGCTCTTTGGAGCCTCGATCCGGCGACGGGCGAGCGTGAGGTCCTCCTCGAGGAAGCAGGAAACCTCGAGCTCGACCAATACGCCTGGTCTCCCCGCGGAGACTCGCTGTTGCTGGTTTCGAAGGGAGACCTCTACCTCTTGCCCCTCGATACCCGGAAGCTCCGCCGGCTGACTCAAACGGAAGCGGAAGAAGCGGACGCGAGCTTCTCTCCCGACGGCTCGCGAATCGCTTTCGTGCGCGGCTTCGACCTCTACGCGATCGACGCCGCGAGGGGCCGCGAGACGCGGCTGACCAGGGGCGGCGAGGAGAACGTCACCCTGAACGGCGTCAACGACTGGGTCTACGGCGAGGAGATCTGGGATCGCCGGCCCGAAGGCTACTGGTGGAGCCCGGACAGCAAACGCATCGCCTATTACCACTTCGACGAGACGCCGGTCGGCGTCTATCCCCTGGTGGACGACACGCCCCTCTATCCGAAGGTGACCTGGCAGAAGTACCCCAAGGCCGGCGAGCTCAATCCCCGGGTGAGGATCGGCGTGCTCGCGCTCGCCACCGGCCGGACCCTCTGGCTGGCGACGGGGGATCCCGACTCTTATCTGGCGCGGGTCGCCTGGACCCCCGGCGGTGACGCCGTCGCGGTTCAGCGCCTGAACCGCGAGCAGACCCATCTGGACCTGCTGCGCTGCACCGCTGCGAGCGGCAACTGCTCAACCCTGCTCGCCGAGACCTGGCCCACCTGGATCAATCTCGGCCGAGACTTCCGCTTCCTGCCGGACGGACGGTTCCTCTGGGGCTCCGAGCGCAGCGGCTGGCGGCGTCTCTACCTCTACGGCGCCGACGGCATGCCGATCCGGCCGGTCACCCCCGAAGGCTGGGCGGTCACCTCCCTCGACGCCGTCGCCGAGGATGGCTCCTGGGCGGTGGTCACGGGATTTCCGACGGTCGGCCTTGGAGCCGTGAACCGGCAGGTTGCGCGCCTGCGTCTCGATGGCGACGGCTGGGAGGCGCTCACGTCGGAGCCCGGTGCCCATCAGGCCCTGGTATCGGCGAAAACCGGCGCCTGGGTCCACTCCTGGAGCGACGCCGACACGCCGCCGCGCGATGAGGTACGGCCGGCCGCCGCCGGCGCCGCCGCCGTGACCCTGCCCTCCGGCCCGCCGGCCTTCGATGCGGCGGCGCTGCCGAAGTGGGAGCTCTTCACCATTCCCGGCCCGGACGGCTCGCAACTGCCGGCGCGGCTGCTCAAGCCCGCCGGCTTCGATCCCTCCCATCGCTATCCGGTGATCGTCTACCACTACGGCGGCCCCGGCTCGCAGGTGGTCAACAACGCGTGGGGCGCTCGGGACACCTGGCACAAGCTGATGGCGCAACGGGGCTTCGCCGTGCTCGCCGTCGACAACCAATCGTCCCTCTTCTTCGGTAAGGCCGGCGAGGACCGCGACCACCGCCGCTTCGGCACCGTGAACCTCGCCGCCCAGCTCGCCTCGGTCGACTACCTGAAGAGCCTCCCCTGGGTGGATGCCTCCCGCCTCGGCCTCTGGGGCTGGTCGGGCGGCGGCGCCAACACCCTCTACTGCGTCCTCAACCGGCCGGGAGTCTGGAAAGCGGCGGTGGCCGGCGCCCCGGTGACCGACTGGAAGCTCTACGACACGATCTGGACCGAACGCTACCTCGATCGCCCGCAGGACAACCCCCAAGGCTACCGCGACTCCTCGGCCGTCACCTACGCCGCCAACCTTACGGACCGGCTGCTGATCATCCACGGCCTGGCGGACGACAACGTCCACCCGCAGAACACGATCGTGATGAGCGGCGAGCTCGTCAAAGCCGGCCGCCAATTCGACCAGGCCTTCTACCCCGGGCAGAAGCACGGCTTCCGGGGCGAAGCGCTAAGTCACGTCTACGAGCGGATCACGGAGTTCTTCGAGAGGGAGTTGATGCCGGAGGAGGTGCGAGGCGTAGATTGAGGTCTTGGGTCTTGAGGTCTTGGGTCTTGGGTCTTGAAACTCCCCAAGACCCAGGACCCAGGACGCTTACTCCGAATACCGCTTCAGCACGATTGACGCGTTCGTGCCGCCGAAGCCGAACGAGTTGCTCATCGCGTATTCGAGGTCCACCGGCCGGGCCTGGTGGGGCACGAAGTCGAGGTCGCAATCCTCCCCCGGCTCGTCGAGGTTGATCGTGGGGGGAATGATCTGGTGGTGCACCGCGAGGGCCAGGATGCCGGTCTCCAATCCTCCCGCCGCTCCCAGCAGGTGTCCCGTGGCCGACTTCGTCGAGGAGACCGCCAGCTTGTAGGCGTGCTCGCCGAAGACCGTCTTGATGGCCCGCACCTCGGAGAGGTCGCCGAGGGGCGTCGAGGTGCCGTGAGCGTTGATGTAGCCGATCCGCTCCGGCGCGAGGCCCGCGTCCGCGAGGGCAACCCGCATCACCCGCACGGCGCCGTCCCCCTCGGGGTGGGGGGCCGAGATGTGGTAGGCGTCGGCACTCATGCCGTAGCCCACCACCTCGGCGTAGATCGGCGCTCCCCGCCGCCTGGCCGCCGCCATCTCCTCCAGGACGACGATGCCGCACCCCTCGCTGATGACGAAGCCGTCGCGCTGCGCGTCCCAGGGGCGGGAAGCCTTCTCCGGCTCGTCGTTGCGGTGGGAGAGCGCGCGCATGGCGCAGAAGCCGGCCACCGACAGCGGCGTGATCACCGCCTCCGCGCCGCCGGCGATCATGGCGTCGGCCTCGTCCGCCTGGATGAAGCGCAAAGCGTCGCCTATCGCGTGCAAGCCCGTGGTGCAGGCGGTGGCCGGCGAGGTGTTGGGCCCCTTGGCGCCGTGGTGGATGGAGACCTGTCCGGCCGCCATGTTGACGATCAGACCGGGAATGAAGAACGGCGAGACGCGGTCCGGCCCCTTTTCCAGCAGGGTCTTGTGCATCGACTCGATCAGCGGCAGGCCGCCGATCCCCGAGCCGATGACAACGCCCACCCGGGGCGCGTTGCCCTCGTCGATCGTGAGCCCTGAATCTGCGAGCGCGAAACGGGAAGCCGCGAGCGCGTAGTGGATGAACGTGTCGCTCTTCTTGACTTCCTTCTTGTCGAGATAGTCGAGCGGATCGAAGCCCCGCACCTCGCCGGCGATGCGGGAGGGGTAGCCGGTGGCGTCGAAGCGGGTGATCGGACCGATCCCGCTACGCCCCTCGAGGAGGGCATTCCAGTTCACGGCCGTGCCGACCCCCAGGGGCGACACCAGGCCGACCCCGGTGACGGCGACTCGGCGCGGCTCTGTCTTCAAGGCTGGATCGATAGCTGAGGCGTCGTGGCGAGGGCCCTAGTTCTGGTCCCCGGCGTTGTTCTGGATGTACTCGACCGCCTCGCGAACGTTGCTGATCTTCTCGGCCTCCTCGTCAGGGATCTCGATGCCGAACTCCTCCTCGAAGGCCATCACCAGCTCTACGATATCCAGGGAGTCAGCCCCCAGGTCTTCCGTGAAGCTGGCATCCAGGGTGACCTCCTCCTCGTCGACCCCGAGCTGCTCGACGATGATGCTCTTGACCTTTTCCGCAACTGCCATCGATCTTCCCTCCTTGATCTGGATCGGCCGGGGCGCACCCGCCGCACGATCCGTGGTTCTAGCATAAAGCTCTGCTAAGAGTCCATGTTATTTGCCGCAGCGGATCTCTATGAGGGGCTGTTCAGATGTACAGCCCCCCGGACACGTTCAACGTATGGCCGGTGATGTATCCCCCCTCCTCGCTGGCCAGGAACAGCACCGCCGCGGCCACGTCAGCCACCGTGCCCAGGCGCTTCAGGACGATCGCCGACGTCAGCTCCTCACGGGCCGCCTCGGGGAGGCTCTCCGTCATGGCGGTCTGGATGAGACCGGGGGCCACCACGTTCACCGTGATGCTGCGGCTCCCCAGCTCGCGGGCGAGCGACTTGCTGAAGCCGATGAGGCCCGCCTTCGAGGCCGCGTAATTCGCCTGCCCCGCGTTGCCCATCATCCCCACCACCGAGGAGACGTTGATCACCCGCCCCCAGCGGCGCTTCATCATCCCCCGCACCATTTCCTTGGTGAGCGCGAAGGCGCCGGTGAGGTTCGTCCGCAGCACCCGCTCCCAGTCCGCGAGCGACATGCGGACGAGGAGGTTGTCGGCGGTGACGCCGGCGTTGTTGACCAGGATGTCGATCGCCGCGTAGTCCTCCGGCAGGCTCTTCAGGCGCTCGGCGAAGGTCTCGGGCTGCGAGACGTCGAGGACCAGCGGCCGGGCGCAGCCGCCCCCGGCGTCGATATGGGCCGCGAGCTCCTTGAGCTTCTCCTCGTTGCGGGCCGCCAGCACCACGCGGGCGCCCTGCGCGGCCAGAAGCTTCGCGACGGCCTCGCCGATGCCCTGCGAGGCGCCGGTCACCAGCGCCGTCCTGCCGTCCAGCTTGAACATCAACCCTCCTCCTCAGACCGCGAAGCCCTCACCACCTGTCGTAGCGGCGGGCCTACGTGCCCGCCGTCTTTATCGCCCACCTAGAAACGGCGGGCACGTAGGCCCGCCGCTACGTTCTATCCCTCAGATTCCTCCTCCAGGAGCTGCCGCAGGTGCGCGGGGTCCGAGATCGCCGTCGCGCGCGCCGTCTTGACGATGCGCCGGTTGAGGCCCGAAAGCACGCTGCCCGGCCCGACCTCGACGAAGACCTCCACCCCCAGCTCCTCCTCCATGCGCAGCACCGACTCCATCCAGCGTACCGGGCTGTCGATCTGCCGCACCAGGGCATCGCGCGCCACCTCGCCGCTCGCTACCGGCACGGCGTCGACGTTCGTGATCACCGGCACCAGCGGATCGCGGAATTCCGCCGCCGCGAGCAGCGGCGCCATGCCCTCGCGGGCGGGGCGCATCAGCGGCGAGTGAAAGGGCGCCGAGACGGCGAGCAGCGTCGCCTTGCGCGCTCCGCGCTCCTTCGCCAAAACGACGGCGCGGTCCACCGCCGCCTTGTGGCCGGCGATCACCGTCTGCCCCGGACCGTTGAGATTCGCCACCGCGCAGACCTCCGGGTGCTCCCCGGATTGCGCGGCATCCGCGGCAACCCCGGCGACGGCGATGGCGTCGAGGCCGATGATCGCCGCCATGGCCCCCCGGCCCACCGGCACCGCCTCCTGCATGAGCTGGCCGCGGCGGCGCACCAGGCGAAGCGCCTCGCCAAAGCCGAGGGCGCCGGCCGCCACCAGCGCCGAGTACTCGCCGAGGCTGTGGCCGGCCGCCGCCACCGGCCGCAGCTCGGGGGCCAGCTCGCCGAGCGCGCGGTGGACGGCGATCGCGGCCGCGACGAGGGCCGGCTGCGTGTTCGCCGTCAGGTTCAGCTCCTCCTCCGGACCCTCCCAGCACAGCCGGGAGAGCGGGAAGCCGAGAGCCTCGTCGGCCTCTTCAAAGGCTTGCCGCGCCGCGGTGCTGGCCTCGGCCCAGACCCGGCCCATCCCCACCTTCTGCGAGCCCTGGCCGGGAAAGACGAAGGCGATCTTCTTGTCGGCGAGGCTCATCAGGCTTCGGCTCCCCGCCGGCCCCTCAGGTGCCGCTCCTCCTGGCTCCGCAGCTCGGCGATCTTGTCGCGAATCTTGCGGTCCAGCCTGGCGTTGGAAAACTCGATCGCCCGGCGGATGGCGTTCTGGACGGCGCGGGCGTTCGAGCGGCCGTGGCCGATGAAGCAACCGCCGTTGATCCCGAGCAGGGGAGCGGCCCCGTACTCGGTGTAGTCGGTGCGCCGGCGGAAGCGCTCGAAGGCCCCCTTGGCCAGCAGGTAGCCCAGCTTGCCGCCGGGCGCGCCGGCGATCTCCTCGCGCAGCATGCGGCGGATGAGCTCGGCGAGGGCCTCGGCGCTCTTGAGCACCGCGTTGCCCACGAAGCCGTCGCAGACCATGACGTCCACCTTGCCGCTGAAGACGTCGCGGCCCTCGACGTTGCCGATGAAGTTGAGACCGGTGGTCTTGAGCAGCTTGTAGGCCTCGCGCGTCAAGTCCGTCCCCTTGCCCTCCTCTTCGCCGATCGACATCAGGCCGATGCGCGGTGACAGGGTGCCGAGGACCTCCTGAGCATAGAAGTGTCCCATGACGGCGAACTCGCGCAGGTGGACGGGCTTGCTGTCCACGTTGGCCCCCACGTCGAGAAGCACGGTGCGGCCGGCGGCGTTCGGCAGCACCGCCGCCAGGGCGGGACGGTCCACGCCGGCCACCGTGCCGATCACCATCTTGGCGACGGCCATGGCGGCACCGGTGTTGCCGGCGGTGACCATGGCCTGGGCCCGCCCGTCCTTCACCAGCTCGGCGCACAGGCGCAGTGACGAGCGCCGCTTCTTTCGGATCGGCGTGATCGCCGGCTCGTCCATGCCCACCACCTCCTCGGCGTGGACGACCTCGATCCGTCCACCGGCGTCGCCGTTGCGGCGCAGCTCCGCCTCGACGCGGGTCCGGTCCCCCACCAGCAGGACCGAGCAGCCGTCCTCCAAGGCGGCGCGAAAAGCGCCCTCCACCGCGCTCTGCGGCGCAAGATCCCCACCCATGGCGTCAACGGCGATCGGCATGCTTGGATCCCCGCCGGTCGAAGCCGGACGGGCTGGACTGGACTTGGCCGGGCGATTCTACAGGTTCTCTTTGCCCTCGATCACCTGCCGGCCGCGGTAGTGCCCGCATTTGGGGCAGGCGCGGTGCGGCATCTTCACCTCGCCGCAGTTGGGACAGGTCGAGGTGGCGGGACGCTCCAGGGCGTCGTGCGCCCGGCGCCTGTCGCGGCGGGCCTTGGAGTGGCGTCGTTTCGGATTGGGCATGGTCGTCGAGCCTCTTAAAAAGTCTTGGGTCTTGGGTCCCGGGTCTTTCGCGAGCCCCGGCTGCCGTCACTTTCCTTCTTCGAGCCGGCTCTTCAGGGCGGCCAGCGCCGACCAGCGGGGATCCGCGCTGGACTCCTCGCAGGAGCAGGCCCCGGCGTTCCAGTCGGCTCCACAGGTCGGGCAGAGCCCCCGGCAATCGGCGCGGCAGAGCGGCTTCATGGGGATGTTGAGCTGGAGCTGCTCGACCAGGATGGGATCCGTCTCGAGGCGCTCGTCCTCGAGGTACAGGATTCCCAGGTCCTGCTCGCTCAGCCCGTGCTCACTCTCCTCGTCGGCATGGCGCTCCACCAGGATCATCAGCTCGACGTCGGACTCCGCACGCTCGACGATCGGCTTCAGGCACCGGGTGCAGCTCAGTGTCTGCTCGTAGGAGAGCCGCGCCCGCAGGAAGAATCCCGGGTCGGCGAACACCACCTGGCCTCGCCACGCCACCGGACCGAGATCCAGCAGCTCCGGCCGGTTCAGAGTCTCCGTAGAAACGCTCTGCGTCTCGTCCCAGTTGAAAGGTTCGTCGCGAACCTGATCCAGCCAAATCTGCATACAACACCTCCAACCGGGCAACCGCGAAGGCTAAGGGATTCTTCCCCCGGCTGTCAATCGCAACCGTGCAGGCGGAGGAGGAAGGAGGACGGCGAGCGGGTCGCCGCCAGGGAGATCCGGTCGCAGCCGGCGAGCGGACCGAGCAGCGTCTCCCAGTCGCGCCAGCCAGCCACCTGCCGGCGCTCGATCAGGGGGACCTTCTCGAAGCCCTGGCGGAGCTTGGTGATCAGATCGAGAGCGGGGCGCGGACGCAGCCAGAGGCCCAACACCAGGCGGCCGTCTAGACCGTCCCCGGCCGGCGGCACGAGCGCCGAGATCGCCGGCGCCAGGGCCTCCGCGCGCCCGAGGCTCGCGGCGTCGAGGGCAACAATGTCCCACCCGGCCGCATTCCCCCGCGGCAGGTTCCTCGCCAGGAGGCCGGCGAGCCCCCGCGCCGGCAGCGCCCAGCGCCTGCCGCCGGGAGGGTTGAACACCGCCGCTCCCGGCAGGGTGCCGATCGGTCCCAGCTTCAGCCCCCCCTCGGCGTCGAACAGCGCCATGGCCGCCGGCGGCAGCGGCCGGGGGGAATCGGCGGGCCAGGCCGGTCCGGCCGCGGCCAGCAGCACCGGCGCCTCCCCGCCGGCAACGGTCGGAGGCTCGGGCGCCGGTCCGCCGCCCGCCAGGGTCACCGCGAGCTCGCCCCCCATTCTCTGCAGGACGTAGTCGCCCGCAGGGAAGTCGGAGACCTCCCGCTGCAGGTGGAGAATCCCCAGGCTCGGGGGGAAGCCGGCCGCCGAGCCTTTCCCCTGGCGCCTCAGGTTCGGCTTCGGTCCGGACTCCACGGTCCAGAATCCATTGCGCCAGGCCACCCGCAGCAGCCGCTCCTCGACCTCGGCCCTGCGGCCCCGGGTCTCCCGCACCATCCCGCCCTCGAGCCAGGGATTGTCCGCCAGGCGGCCGGCGAGCCGCGCCATCGCCGCGAGGCCCGGGTAGACCCGCGCCACGAGGAAGAAGCGCTCGCCGTCGAGGTCCGAGCAGGCGACGATCTCCCGCGACGGCGGTACCGCGAACGGTCCGAACGACGGCATCACCGGCGCCGGCAGCTCCGCCACCCGCGCCGCGGCCGCCAGATACTCCGCAGGGTCATCGATCGAGCCGCCGAGGGCGCCCAGGTTCTGGTGCGGGAAAGGTATCCACAGGCAGGCGCCATATTCGCCGGAGGCGAGCAGCCGGGCCGGCAGGCTCCCCGGCTCCGGTGCTCCGGTCCGCTCACGGGGCCAGTAGGAGATGAGGATGTAGCCTGCGGCCAGAAGGAGGAGAAGCAGGCCGAGGGCAACACGGAAGAGGCGCCTCATGGGGCGGGGAAGGTACCACGAGTTCGGGATGGCGGACAGGAGGACGAACGCGGTTGCAGCGGCCTGCCCTTCGAGGCCTCACCCCCTGGCCCGAATCGAGACTCCGCTCTGTCGGTTGCACGATCCTCCGCTTTTCGAATCGAGAGATCTTCGGAGCTCGTGAAGCCGTTCTCGCCCGAATCCTCGAAGCCGCCACACGCCTTTGCCACCCACAGGACTAGCGTCTGCGTTCCCCCTCTCCAGCTTCGCTGGAGAGGGGGCCAGGGGGTGAGGTCTCGAAGGGCAGACCGCCACAACCACGCACGTCTTCCTGTTCGTCCACCGAGGTTATCCTTTCCCCTGATGCCCACCGACGCCCTTCGGCCCCGGCTCCGGATCTTCCACGGCGACCAGATCGCCCTCGGCCCCGGCAAGGCGAACCTGCTGGAGGCCATCGATCGCGCCGGCACCCTCGCCGAAGCCGCCAACCTTCTCGGCATGTCCTACATGCGCGCCTGGAAGCTGCTCCAGACCATGAACGCCTGCTTCAGGGAGCCTCTCGTCGCGACCTCACGCGGCGGCTCGGAGCACGGCCACGCCTCCTTGACAGCCACCGGCCGCGCGGTCCTCACCCTCTACCGCCGCATGGAGGAATCCGCCCGCGAGGCCGCCGAGCCCGCCTGGCAGGAGCTGCAGGAGCACCTGGTGAAGTAAGCGCTACGTTATCGTTGACGAAATATAACGCCCCTGCTAGCCTCCCCCTCCGTCGAACGAAAAGGAGGAGGAGCGATGCGCCGTATCCTGCCCGCTCGGTTGGCTGTTCTCTGCCTGTGCCTGCCTGCCCTCGCCGCGGCGCAGAGCCTCGGCACCGTCAAACCCGCGGGACGCGAGCCGACGCTCGCCATCGGCGGCCTGCTCCAGGTGCAGCTCGACGTCGGCGACCGCGGCGACAGCCGGTTCACCAACGACAACGACCGCTTCTACCTCCGGCGGGCGCGTCTCAACGTTACCGGCAAGTTCCTCGAAGAGTTCGACTTCCGGCTGGAGATGGACCTCGCCGGCAGCCTCTCGAACAGCTCCGCCTTGCGGGCGCAGATGACCGACGGCTTCATCACCTGGAACCGCTACCCGGCCGCCAACGTCCGCGCCGGCCAGTTCAAGACGCCGTTCGGCTTCGAGCAGCTCTACGGCGATCCGCGACTCATCACCATCGAGCGCAGCCTGGTCAACGACCGGCTCACCGCCAGCCGCCAGATCGGCGCCCAGGTCGGCGGCGACCTGCTGGAGAAGCGGCTGAGCTATGCCGCCGGCGCCTTCAACGGCAACGCCGTCAACAACAACTTCAACGACGACGACCGCTTCTTCCTCGCCGGCCGCGTTTCGGGGATACCTTGGCAGGGCAAGCTCGGCGGTCAGCCCGCCACCTGGTCGGTGAGTGGCAACGGCTTCTCGTCGCGGGACGCCAACGTGCCCCTGGCGGACCTCGGCCTCGATTCCACTCCCGCGACGCCCGACCGCGACGGCATCTTCTCCGGCAAGCGCACCGGCACGGGGCTCGACACGCAGCTCGTGGCCGGCCCCGTGGAAGTGTGGATCGAGTATCTCCGCGTCCGCTTCGAGCCGAGCTCCGGCGTGCCGCGCCGCCGCTTCGACGCCGACGGCTGGTACGGCCAGGGCTCCGTCTTCGTCGTCCCCAAGCGGCTGCAGCTCGTCCTCAAGTACGAGACCTTCGACCCGAGCTCCAAGGCAGAGAACGACGCCACGGACACCTCCACGCTCGGCGCCAACCTCTACCTCAAGGGCCACGACCTGAAGCTGATGCTCGACTACCTGCGCACCGACGTTCCGGGACCGGCCAGCAGCGCCCATAGTGACGACAAGGTCATCGCCCGCCTGCAAGTCAGCTTCTGAACGAGAGGAGACGCACCCATGCGCAGAAGATTCGCAACGGTCCTCCTGATCGCCGCGCTGGCCTCGACGGGAGCGCGGGCCGCCATGGCCGGAGAGATCCTCGTCTTCGCCGCCGTCAGCCTGACCGACGCGCTGCAGGAGATCGGCACGGCCTACGAGAAATCGGGCGGCGACAAGATCGTGCTCAACCTCGCGGCCTCCAACCTGCTGGCGCGGCAGATCCAGGAAGGCGCGCCCGCGGACCTCTTCCTCTCCGCCGACGAAGCCAAGATGGACCAGCTCGAGAAGCGCGGCCTGCTGCTCGCCGGCACGCGCAAGAGCGTCCTCTCCAACACCCTGGTGATCGTGGTGCCGGCGGACTCCTCCCTGAAGATCGCCTCGCCCAAGGACCTCGCCGGCTCCAAAGTGCGGGCGCTGGCCCTCGCCGAGCCGCAGAGCGTGCCGGCGGGGATCTATGCCAAGGAGTATCTCCGTTCGCTGAAGCTCTGGAGCGCCGTCATCGACAAGGTGGTCCCCACCGAGAGCGTTCGCGCGGCGCTGGCGGCCGTGGAATCCGGGAACCTCGACGCCGGCATCGTCTACAAGACCGACGCCGCGATCTCGAAGAAGGTCCGCGTGGCCTACGAGGTCTCGAAAGCGGAGGGGCCGAAGATCTCCTACCCCTTCGCGGTGATCGCCGGCTCCAAGCAGCGCGAAGCCGCGCGCAAGTTCCTCGCCTACCTGGAGTCCCCGGCCGCCCTGGAAGTGTTTCAAAAGTACGGGTTCCTGATCGCGAAAGGGCCGTAGCCGCAAGACCCCCCGCGATCAGATTGACAAAACGCGGACGTCAATTCTAACCTCTTGAATCATTCTGTGATTCAGGAGGGAGCACCTTGGCCGCCTACAATCTGCAACTCTACGGCATTTCGGCGCCGATCGCGCTATACTGCTTTCGGCTCTTCTGGAAACGCCGGGAGCGTGCTGCAGACACGCCCCCGGCGGTCAACTACTGTGGGCTAGCCGCCTCTAGTGGTCACCGGGGGAGCCGTCTTTCTTTCCCGACTCCAACGGCTTGACTTCACTGACGGACTCCGTCTCCTCGGTCTTCTTGCGGCTCCGCGCGGTGGAGGGCCGGATCCCGAATTCCTTGAGCCGCTCGTCCGACGGGCTCAGCCGGGACTTGATGAAGTTACGGATCTTGGACGCCAGCCCTTGGCCGGTGCCGATTTCCTGAACCACGCGCTGGGTGCTGGCCCGGCGGAGGGCCGCTGCCTTCTCCTGCTGAAGCTTGAGCTCCCGTGACAGAGCCAGGGTGGACTCCAGATCGGCCTTCAGAGGCTCGATGCCGGGCATCAGGTCCGGATTGTTGTTGCAGGCGCCGATGAGGCCTTCCCAGTCGCGGAAGGTGGCGCCATGTGCTGTGATTCTGGGCATTTTCCTTTCCCTTTCTTTTAAGTGGTTTGTGGTTGATGGTCAGCCGAGCAGCTTGGCGAAGCCGAGGATCCCCTCGGACAGCGCTCCCATGCGGCGCCGGCTGCGTACCGAATGCAGCAGGACGACGGCCTCGGTCCCCTTGATGCTCACCGCCGCCGGGATTCCCAGGGTGCCGGCGAAACCGGCCACGAAGGCGGCGTACGACGCGGCCACCTCCTGCGTGGCAAACTGCCGGCAGCGCTCGATGGCCTTGCCTTTGGCAACCAGCCGCCAGCCCGGCAGTAGCGGCATCACTCCAGCGGCCTGCCGGCTCGTGAGCCGGGCCGTCAGGCCCTCCTGTACCCGCTCCGACTTGAGGTTCTGGACGGCCCACCAGAGCGGCGGCAACGGATTCAGTGCCGTCTCAGAGGTTGGGATGATGGTGTTTACAACTTCGATCGTGCTCATGCACAGCTCCTTTCGGAAACCTGAGGCCTTCATGACCTCAGGAGATCAAGCCTCATCGGATCGCGTCAGAGCTCGGCTCCCATGTTCACCGGCGCAAACCAGCCGGCATGCTTCCCGTAGCCAAGCAAGTAGTTCTTCCCCGCTACGGGTTGCCGTATTGCGATATTGCCTACTTTTACCGGCATTTTTGGTTCCCCCTTTCAGACTGTATGCAGAGTTTGCGGTAGATCATTAGCCCTTGTCAAGCCCCAAAATCAACTGAAATGGAAGAATCATCGACGCTATTCGGATTGACTCAAGGGCATCCTTTCCGGCAACCAATCGCCTCAAATAGGACCGATATCGCCGCACGCCGAGAGGAAAAACGGCAACAATTCCGGATTTAGCTGGTAAGATTTCGTTCTTGCGTGCCTATCTGAGGGCACTGCTCGTACAGTCGTGGGCGGACGGTGCCGTGGCGGCGCCCCTTCCAACCCGCGGCAGGAGGAGAGATCGATGAGCCTGAAACGCCCGCGGCGAACCGCCGCCATCGCGGTCCTCGCCGCCACGTTCCTCTTCGCCGCTCCCGTTCACGCGGCCACATGGCAGGGGCTGACGGTCACCCCCGGCTGGGTCGGCGAAGCCCTTCAGTGGCTCGCCGGCCTGTGGACGGGGAACGCTACGGCAGCCGAGGCGAAACCCGCCAGAATGAAAAGTTCTACCGCCAATGGTTCGGCCCATGCCACGGCGCCGGGCGGATCGGACACGATGAGCTCAGATCCAGAGATAGGCTACGGCATCGACCCCGACGGCGCTTAGGTGCCACTGGCCCCCTTATCTCTCCGGCCCGCCGAGGAGGCTTTCCGTAGGGGGGGCTCTCCCTGCCCGAGCCAGTCTTCAAAAGCTGCCTGAACCGGTGCTCTTTCGAAATAGAGGAAGCGCCGCTCTTGTTCACAGAAATCGAGGTACCCGGAAATTGCTGGCTCTCGGTTCCCGCTTATGTGAGAATAACTTTCAGGAGGAATCCCAGAGTGGACCATCCGAGCCGTGCCGAGCTGGCGACCCTTTGCGGCGAGGGCCTGTCTCAGAAGCGGACCACAGAGGTGGTGTGTCACTTGCTGTTCGGGCGCTGTCCGGAGTGCTTGGCCGCCGTCGAGCCACAGCTCAGCATACTGCTGGGCCTCGCCACCCCGGAGGACGCCGCCTACGACGCCGCCATCGAACGGGCGGTCGCCACGGCGTTGAAGATGGAGCGCCACCTGCGGCAGCAGCGGACGCAGGCGGCCCGGGGCGTGAAGGCTCTCGCGGCCGGACGCAAGCTTCCCAGGGACCTGGAGTGCCTGGCGAAGATGATGGCCCTGCTCGAGTGGAGCTGGCAGCTCCGCCACGACGACCCGAGGGAAATGGTGCAGCACGCCTGGTGCGCGGCCAATACCTCCCTACAGCTCAACCCCCTCTTCTACGGACCGCAGCGGGTGTGCGATCACCAAGCCCGAGCCCAGGCTGAGCTAGGTAACGCTTACCGAGCGGCGAATCGGCCTCAGGACGCCGAACAAGCCCTGGACCAGGCCCGTAGGCTCTTCGAGAGGGGCACAGGCGACGAGCTCCTGGAGACGCGGCTGCTGGAGCTCGAAGCCTCGCTCTACGCCGATCTGCGGGAGTTCTCCCGTGCTGCGCAGAAGCTCCTGAAGGTCTTCAAATTCTATAACCGGCAGGGAGATCTCCACAGCACCGGCCGGACGCTGGTCAAGATGGGCCTCTACGCGGGCTACGCCGGCAACGGCGAGCTGGCCATCAAGCGGCTGCAGCAGAGCCTGGACATGATCGACGCGAAGCACGATCCCGGGCTCGCCCGCGCCGCCGTCCATAACCTGATCCTTTTCCTGGTGGAAAGCGATCGGATCCCGGAGGCAAAGAGGCTCCGCCTCGTTCATTCCCGCCACCTTCTGCACTCCGGTGGGCGCGTCAACCAGGTCAAGTTCCGGGCTCTGGAGGGCTGCATTGAAACCGGACTCGGCAATTACCAGCGGGCGGAGACGATCTTCCGCGAGGTGAGAGAAGGCTTTGAGGCGGCCGGACTGCCTATCCTTGCCGGCATCGCCGCGCTCGATCTCGCCGCGGTCCTGCTCCGCCAGAGTAAAGCGGCAACGCGGACGATCTTCGAAGCGGCGGAGATCTTTTACCGGCTCGGCATCCGGCGCGAGGCCCTGCAGGCCATCAGCATGCTGCGGGACTCCTTCGAGATGGGCGTCGGCAATCTGGAGATGGTCCTCGAGGTGGCGGCCTTCCTCCGGCGCCTGGAGATCGATCCGGTCCTGCGCTTCGAGGCGAGGTCCTGGAACCGACGCCCGGAGTAAGGCGGCTCTTAGTACGCTGGGACGGAAGTTCGGTCACGTATTCGGCCAAGCGCGGGCTCAAGATATCCGTACAGAGCGGATTCTCGAATGCCGCCCCTTGGATGCCTCGAAGAGGCGCAATCTGATTAGCCTGGGGCGCCCAGCCCCAGGTAACGAGCGGTCCGATTCCCCAAGCCCCGAAGGGGCGGCACCTCAATCGAGAAGGTACGCCGGATCCAATTCGATCCCATGTTTCCTCAACAAGGCGATCAGCTCCT
>Ga0134122_10000205_pt1 | contig 36409 bp, 40 predicted proteins | sample KB302_FD_96461 | JGI IMG/M metagenome (GOLD analysis project Ga0134122, IMG submission 96461) | Terrestrial soil microbial communities without Nitrogen fertilizer from Kellogg Biological Station, Michigan, USA - KB3-0-2 | ecosystem: Environmental > Terrestrial > Soil > Unclassified ... | reverse complement strand
CGCGCTCATGCCGGAGCGCCGATTCTGACGACTGAACGGTCGACTGCTCGGGCATTCGGGTAAATCCGGTTCTCCAGCCTTCGATCGGCGGAATCGGAGGAAAAGACGCGGAAGCCGCCAAGGCAGCGCACCGCCACTCCGATGGTCTTGTCACGGTCCTCGTCCGCACAGCAGGTGGGCACGATTGCCTCCAGTTCAAAAGGCGCGCCCCGCTGGCGGGGCCGCCGTCCAGCCGACGCGACCGACCGGGCCGGGACGAAGCCGGCTCGTTCAATTCCATCTTGGAAAGTCGCGAAGGCCTGGTTTCGCAACAGCGATCGGGAGATGCCCCGTCGCGGCGATTGGCGCCCTAGGCCGTCGCTGGTTGACTACGAGCGAAGCGGCCCAGAGCCTGAGAACGTGCGGTGCTGCTGCCCGGATGAATTTCAGAACGTCGGGCTTTTAAAAAAGTGGCCATTGCGCCTTCAACATGGTTCCGATCGCTAGGATCTTCAAGGAACGAAGGCCTGCGAATACGTTGTCATACTATCGCAAGCCTGCCTTGCCACTTGCATCATCTACCTGCTATTGTCTTCTGGCAAATGAATATTATTGTACATTGAGATCAAAATTGTTTATATCATTAAACCCGGTTTTGCACCGCAGCTGGATCGCAGCATGACCGGCGCCCGCATAAGCCCGCTGGCCGGCAAGCTGCTCGACCCCGCCGATCTGATCAGACCGGCCGACCTCCTCGGAGCCTATTTTTCCGGCGTTCCCGATCCGTCGCAGCCAACGCAACGCATCCATTTCGGCACTTCGGGCCATCGCGGCTCGGCGTTCCGCAATTCGTTCAACGAGCCACACATCGTGGCGATCGCCCAATCGATCTGTCTCTACCGGAAGCAACATGGAATAGACGGCCCGCTCTACCTCGGCATCGACACCCACGCCCTTTCTCCGCCGGCCTTCGTCACCGCGCTCGAGATTTTCGTCGCGAATGACGTCATGACAATGGTCGACGCCGGCCACGGTTACACGCCGACACCCGTTATCTCGCACGCCATCCTCGCTTACAATCGCGGGCGCACGGGAGGGCTCGCCGACGGCGTCGTCATCACGCCGTCGCACAATCCTCCGGAAGATGGCGGGTTCAAATACAACCCGCCGACGGGCGGACCGGCGGATTCGACCGTCACCGGCTGGATCGAGGAGAGTGCCAACCGATTGCTCGAAGCCGGGGTAAGCAACATCCGGCGTGTCCCCTATGAGCGAGCGCGGCTTTCGCCCTCGGTTCGCCACCACGATTATATGGGCCCTTACACAGGTGACCTCGCAAGCGTGATCGACATGGAGGCGATCCGGGACTCCGGACTGACGCTGGGCGTGGATCCCCTGGGCGGCGCGAGCGTGCATTACTGGGCGGCGATCATCGACCGGTACGGCCTCAACGGAGAAGTCGTCGAAGACAAGGTCGACCCGACATTCGGCTTCATGCCCGCGGATTGGGACGGAAAGATCCGGATGGATTGCTCGTCTCCCTACGCCATGGCTCGCCTGATCGGCCTGCGCGACCGCTTCGACCTCGCGGTCGGCAACGACACCGACGCCGATCGTCACGGCATCGTTACCCCGACGGGCGGCCTGATGAGGCCCAATCATTATCTTGCGGTCGCGATCGCTTATCTGTTCGACCATCGCCCGCGATGGGAAGCACGGTCCGGAATCGGCAAGACGATGGTGAGTAGCGCGATGATCGATCGTGTGGCGGCGCGCCTGGGGCGCGGGCTCGTCGAAGTTCCGGTCGGGTTCAAATGGTTCGTCGACGGGCTGTCCTCGGGCGCGCTTGGCTTTGCCGGCGAGGAAAGCGCTGGCGCGTCCTTGCTGCGCCGCGACGGGTCGGTCTGGACCACCGACAAGGACGGCATGGCGCTCGCCCTGCTGGCGGCCGAGATCAAGGCCTGTTCGGGCCGCGATCCAAGCCAGTTGTATGACGAGCTGACACAGGAGCTCGGCGAATGCTGGTACGAGCGCATCGATGCCCCGGCGACGCAGCAGCAAATGGACGTGCTGCGCGACGTCTCCACCGACCGGATTCGCGCCACGGAACTGGCCGGCGAGCCGATCGAGACCAAGCTGACCGCTGCGCCTGGAGGCGGCGCTCCGCTCGGCGGAATCAGGATTTCCGCCGAAAGCGGCTGGTTCGCAGCGCGCCCGTCCGGCACCGAGGCGATTTACAAGATCTATGCCGAAAGCTTTCGTGGGCCTGACCATCTCCGCCGGATCCAGCAAGAAGCCCAGGCGATCGTCGGCAGTCTCTTCGGCGAGACGGCGGCGGCCAGCGAAAGCAAGGCGGCCGAGTTAGCCCCGCACGAATAGCCGAACTGGGCAGCTGCGGCTCGATAGCCGCAGCGAGGGAGGCTCACTTCCCGACGGTCGTCACAAAAGGCGCAATCGGTCACATGACGGACGCGCTCCGCCAGGATAGCGATTGGATATGCTGCTCGTCGTAGACAGCGCGGCAGGGGCGCTTTCGATGACTCGGCCAGCGCCATGGCCAGGCGCCATCAGCGCCTAGGGCGCATCATCCGAACCAATCAAACCGCCTTCACCTTCCAGTCGGGCGATCTGCCTTACGTCGCTTCGCGTGAACTTCAGTCGCACGCCCTTACCCAGGTTATCTGATTCCGGGATGATCAGGACGCCGAAGTGATCAAGACCCCGTTTGATGGCCGCGATCTCCGCCTCGGACCGCACCCGCGCACTCCCCTTGGCCTCCAAGCTCGCCATCCTCTCGACCGGAAGCCCGCAAGCCGCGGCCATGTCCGCCGTGCCGACGCCGACCAAGGCTCGTCCGGCGGCGATGAGTCGGCCGGTAATCTGAACCTCGGCTTTCATATACGAATGCCGATCGTCTGCAGGCCTGCGGTCCATATCTGACTACTCTCCGTCGTCTGCGACCGTTGGACCGGACGTATGGCAGAATTGAGCGGCTGTCTTTGCGTAGTCGCTTGGGGTCCGACCCAACGGCTTATATTCCGTTTTGACGGCGAGGGCGATTGCCATCTGGTTCTGATTTCGGCCGCGGTTCGCGGGCTAGCTAAACACCATCCCACCGTCGATGAGAACAGACTGGCCGGTCATGTAATCGGAGTCCGGGCCTGCGAGATAGGACACTAAGGCGGCGACGTCGCTTGGTTCCGACATGCGCTGAAGCGCGATGCCCGTGGTAAACTGCTCCATTCCCCAGTCGAACGGTTTGCCGGCATTATCGGCGACATCCTGCGCGATCTTCTGCATCATCGGAGTGTTCACGATGCCCGGACAATAAGCGTTCACGGTGATACCGAACGGCGCGAGATCGCGTGCGGCCGTCTGGGTGATGCCGCGTACCGCGAACTTCGAGCCGCAGTAGATGGCAAGCCCGGGGTTCCCAACATGGCCGGCCTGAGAGCAAGCGCTAATGATCTTGCCGCCGTGGCCCAATTCCTTGAAGGTCTTCACGGCAGCCTGGATGCCCCACAACACCCCGCCCACATTGATGTCGAAGGTCTTGCGATAAATCTCGGGCGTGATGGTCTCGATCAGGGTTGTCGGCGCGACGCCGGCATTATTGATCACGACATCGAGGCCGCCCAACTGCCGCGCAGCATTTCTACAGCGGCGAAGACCGAGTTGCGATCCGCAACATCGATTTCAACCGCGCAGGTCCTGCCGCCCGCGGCCTCGATCCTGTCGGCAACTGTTTGAGCTCCCGCGAGGTTAAGGTCGGCGCAGGCGACTGCAAAACCATCCTTCGCGAGGCGCGCCGCAATCGCCTCCCCGATGCCTTGAGCGGCACCCGTAATGAACGCGATCCTTCCGGACACTCGGCTCATTTCGGTGCTCCTCTCTCCGGAGGATAAGCCAATGACCTCGACGCTTGTTCCGTCTTCGAGCTCATGCTCGCGCGCGCCGCGTGGTGATCTTCCATTGTGTCAGCGCGCAGAATCCCCAACTGGGGAGTCGCGGGAGAATTTCCTTGGCCGAATCCCACCACGACCATGAAGTCCGCGAGGCCGCCGGGAATCACGGAGCCGTCGCGACCGACCCCGTTTGCGGGATGAAGGTCGACACGCGGGGCGCGAAATATCGCTACGAGCTCGGCGGGACGCCCTACGTCTTCTGCAGCGCGGGGTGCATGGAGAAGTTCAAGGCCAGCCCCGATCAATATCTGAACCCACCCGAGCTCGACCCGGCTGCAATGATGCCGGCCATGGGAGCGCTCGAGGAAGCAGTCGAGGGCACGATTTGGACCTGCCCCATGCACCCGGAAATCCGCCGCGACGGACCGGGCCACTGCCCGATATGCGGCATGGCGCTGGAACCGCTCGAGCCCACAGTCGATGAAGCGCCCAACCCCGAACTGATCGACATGAGCCGGCGCTTTTGGATGAGTGTTGCGTTGACGCTGCCGCTGGTCGTTCTGGCGATGGGAAGCGAGTTGCTCGGCTGGGTACCGCTGCCGATGCGTTGGATGGTTTGGACGCAGCTCGCGCTCGCAACTCCTGTGGTGCTGTGGGGCGGCTGGCGCTTCTTCGATCGCATGTGGGTGTCGCTCAAGACGCGCAACCTCAACATGTTCACGCTGATCGGCCTCGGCGTCGGAGTTGCCTACGGCTACAGCCTCGTCGCCGCCCTTGTGCCGCACATTTTTCCCGCATCGCTTCGAACGATGGGCGGCATGGTGCCCGTCTATTTCGAAGCCGCTGCTGTGATCACGACGCTCGTCCTGCTCGGCCAGGTGCTGGAGCTCCGTGCCCGTTCGGCAACCGGCAAGGCAATCCGTGCACTGCTCGGCCTCGCACCCCGGTCGGCGCGGCGAGTGAATGCCGACGGGAGCGAACGGGACATTCCTTTGGAGCAGGTCCGCGTCGACGACCTGCTGCGTGTTCGCCCCGGCGAGAAGCTGCCGGTCGACGGCGTGGTTGAGGAAGGCCGCAGCTCGGTCGACGAATCCATGATCAGCGGCGAGCCGATGCCGGTGGAAAAGGAGCCTGGCGCCAAGGTCATCGGAGCAACGGTCAACGGTACGGGTAGTTTGTTGGTGCGCGCGCAACGGGTCGGCCGGGAGACGATGCTCTCGCAGATCGTGCGCATGGTCGCGGCGGCGCAGCGTTCCCGTGCGCCGATCCAGAAGCTCGCCGACAAGGTGTCGGCCTGGTTCGTGCCCTCCGTGGTCCTCGTATCGGTCGTTGCATTCATCGCCTGGAACCGCTTCGGCCCGGCGCCGCCGCTCGCACATGCGATGGTGAACGCGATCGCGGTGCTGATCATCGCCTGTCCCTGCGCGCTCGGCCTCGCCACGCCGATGTCGATCATGGTCGGAACCGGCCGCGGGGCCACCGCCGGTGTCCTGGTCAAGAATGCCGAAGCGCTGGAACTGATGGAGAAGATCGACACGTTGGTGGTCGACAAGACAGGCACGCTGACTCTCGGAAAGCCGACGCTGGTCGCGGTCGAGCCGGAGAACGGCTTCGAGGATTCCGAAGTGTTGCGGTTGGCCGCAGCTCTGGAGCGGGGGAGCGAGCATCCACTCGCGGCGGCGATTGTCGATGGCGCCGAGGAGCGTCGCCTTGAACTGCCGTCGAGCGAGGACTTTCAGTCGCGCACCGGCAAGGGGGTCACGGGCACCGTGTCCGGCCGCAAGGTGGCACTCGGCAATGCTGCGCTCATGAAGGAACTCGGAATCGACGCTTCCGCGCTGGAAAGTCGGGCGGACGGACATCGCGGGGTGGGCGCGGGCGTGATGTTCGTCGCGATCGACGGAAAGGTCGCCGGCCTTTTGGTCGTCGCTGACCCGGTGAAGGAGACCGCGCGCGATGCGGTCGCCGAGCTCCAGCGCGACGGCATCCATGTCGTGATGCTGACTGGCGACAACCGCCGAACTGCCGAGACGGTCGCGGCCCGGGTCGGAATCGATGATGTGATGGCCGAAGTCCTGCCCGACCAGAAGCGGGCGAAGGTGGATGAGCTTCGGCGCCAGGGTCGCCGCGTGGCCATGGCGGGTGACGGCATCAACGACGCGCCCGCTCTCGCCGCGGCTGATGTCGGAATAGCGATGGGCACCGGCACCGACGTCGCGATGGAGAGTGCCGCCGTCACATTGGTGAAGGGCGACCTTCGCGGCATTGTCCGCGCACGGCATCTCAGCCGGGCGGTCATGCGAAACATCCGCCAGAACCTCTTCTTCGCTTTCGTCTTCAACGCGGCAGGAGTCCCGATCGCCGCGGGGGTGCTCTACCCATGGTTCGAGATCCTTCTTTCCCCCATAATCGCTGGCGCGGCCATGTCGTTGAGCTCGGTCACCGTGATCGGTAACTCACTGCGGCTCAGGGGAGCGAAGCTGTGAAGCTTGCCAGATGGCACCGGAGGTTAGCGCAGGTTCGGCCAGCATCGGGAGAGCGGCTTTTGTCCCGGCCGTGCCGCGCCTGCGGCTACCGGTGACGTCTCGGCGCTTCGAGCTTCGCCGCTAATTGCCCCACTCGGCGACAATCTGCCGCGTCTCCGGATCTTCGATCCAGACGCGGTCGAATTCTACGGAGACGATGCAATCGGGCTCAAGGTCGCGGCTCTGAGCCTGGCATGCGATCACCCGGCCGGAGGCAAGCTTTCGCAGGCGGCCCGAGAGTACGAGATTGTAGCCTTGCGAAGACGGCTCCTCGTCTTCGCCCAGAAGCTTCATTGTTTCATAGCCGCGTTTCTCTCGTCGCCCGGTCCGCGAATCCGTTTCCGTGAAGAACTGGGCGATGCCGATTCGGCGGCCAGGAGCGGCCGACGGACTGCGCGCAGCTGTGTCATCCTGTGATGCCGATGCACGCTTCGACAACGGCGCGGCCGGCTTCGGCGCCGGCGCAGCCGGACAGCCGTCGGCCAGCAGCCAAGGCCGGCTGACCCAGAATCCTTCAACCGCTTCAATTGCCTCGCCGGCGAGCGCCTCTGTTTCCGGATCGTCGAGGGTCAGGTCCGGAGCCGCGCGCACCCGAAGCGTCCGCGCACGAGCATCATAACGGACGACGAAAGCGTCACGGCTTGTCTGCGGTTGCGGGTCTGCCGGCATGCAGCCGAAGCGGATTCGAAGTTCGAAGGCCTTCCCGTCGAGATGGCGCTGCTCTTCGGAATCGTCGCGGGCGAGGCCGGTTGCGCTGACTGCCCTGGCCGCGGCGAGCAGCAGGGCTGCTCGATCCATCGGCGGTTCCGCCACAGGCAGCCGCGGCAACGGCGATGTCTCATTGACCGTCTCGCCCTGCACGACATTCTCACCATGTCTCTGCTGGCAGCCGGCGAGTACAAGCGCGGCGATGAATATCGCGAGCCCCAATGCCCTGCCAGGGAACCTGAACATGCGCTCGACGATAGCATGGTCTGGGCTACGCGCGACTTTGGAAATGCGGTGCACGCCTGCCCGTTCGGACCGAACCCAGGACAGAGACTCATGACGGCGAGCCAGATTGTCACCTTGCTGGTTCTTGTGGTGGTGGTTGCCGCGCTGATCTGGGACAAGCTCCGGGCAGACGTCGTCGCGCTTGCCGGCGCGGCGTTTCTCCTGATGACCGGCGTCGTAAGGCCCGTTGAAGTCCAGAGCGCGTTCGCCAGCCCGGCGATTGTCGCGCTCGCATCGCTCTTCGTGATTGCCTATGCGATGGAACTCGCGGGTCTCCTGGACGAGGCGATCCGGCGCGTCGTGAAGCTTTGCCGGCGCATCGGCCATGCCGGCCTCTGGGTGCTCATTGCTTTGGCCGGCCTGGCGTCCGCCTTTCTCAACAACACGCCGATCGTTGTGCTGAGCGCTCCTGTGGTGCGCGACGTCGCCAAGTCGCTCGGCGAGTCTCCCAAATCCTATCTCATCCCGCTCTCCTATGTTGTGGTGCTCGGCGGCTGCTGCACCCTCATCGGCACGTCGACCAACCTCCTCGTCAACGACATGGCATCGGTCGCAGGTCAGCCGCGGTTCGGAATATTCGAGATCACGCCGGTCGGCCTTGCGGTCGCGCTGGCCGGCGGCCTCTACCTGTTCCTGTTCAGCTCCCGCCTCGTCAAATCGGAAAAGAACGGACCCGGGGCCGGCACCGCTCGGCCGACGAATGCGGCGAGGGGCTTCCATGAACCCGGCCTTGCCGGCGGTCTCGTCGGCACGGCCGAGCCTTTCACGAAAGAGGTCGAGCTGCGGCCCGTCCCAGCCCTCGTCTCATCGCTCGTATTCGTCGCGGTGGTCACTCTTGCCGCACTGGATGTCGCGCCGATCGCCGCATGCGCATTTGCCGGCGCGGTGCTGCTTATCCTGCTCAGGGTGATCACGGCCGACCAGGCCTATAGCGGGTTGAGGCCCGACGTGCTGATGCTGATCGCCGGCATGGTCGTTCTCGGAATTGCCCTTGAGGAAACGGGGCTCGCGGCGTCGGCCAGCAAGGCCCTGATCGGAACGATGAAGGACATGAGCCCGCTCGTCGCGCTCGTCATTCTCTACGGCGTGACCCTGTTCGCCACGGAGCTCCTGTCGAACGCGACTGTCGCGGTACTGTTCACGCCCGTCGCAGTTTCCATGGCCGAAGCCTTCGGGGTCAGTCCAAGACCGTTCCTGGTGGCCGTGATGATCGCCGCAAGCGCCGCCTTCGCGACCCCGTTCGGCTATCAGACCAACGTGCTCGTCTACCAGATGGGTGGCTACAATTATCTCGACTTCGTGAAGGTCGGCCTCCCGTTGAACCTGATCACCTGGGCGACGGCGATCGTCGCGATCCAGATCTACTTTCCATTCTGATCGCGCGGCCCGGCACCGGGCCGGGTGGGATTCCGTGGCACGCCGCAACAAGGAGTCTGAAAGGCGCGCGGCTATTTGTCCGGCTCGTTGTCCTGCTCGGTGCGTCGAAGCATTTTCTCGGTTCGCTCCAGCATTTGGCGGCACTGACGCAATGCCTCAGCGACCAGCCGGTTCGCCTCCCCTAACCGCGTCGTCTCCGAGTCTTCGGACTTCATATAAACGCTGCCTCCAGCGGTGACGGCAGGAGGCGCGTTCCCAGGCGAGGACGGGCGTTCTGCCTTCGCAAGCGGTTTCCACCCCCTACAGCCGGGCTTGACTCGGGGCGTCGGCCGAGTGCCAGCTAACACTGCCCCTCGAAATGTGAAGTCGCTCGACCTCACCAATATGAAAAGGATGCGCTGGGGAGCCGGAGGATCGCGATTGGCACCTCAGCGGAAGGCCAGGAACTCGTTGAAAACCTTGCGGCCAGCTTCGGTCAGGCGAATCGAGATTGCCCGTCGGTCCGACGTCGACTGGCAGCGCGTTATGAAACCCTTGTCCCCCAGATAAGCCAACCATCGCCAGGCGGACGCACTCGGGACACCTGCCGCGTTCGCCAGAACAGTCATCGAAAAGCTGTCCTGCTTTGCTGAAAGGACATAGAGCGCCAGCAAGAGATCGAACCCAGGCTCGCCCAGCATTGCGCCGCCCAATAGTTCCACACGAGCCTTGCGCATGCGCATAATTGCTTTGGCCCTTTCGAGCATGGCTGCAGTTTCCGCATCCGGATCGGAGATTACCTGAGCAAAGAGCGGCGGTATTTGCACCTCTTCGAACGAGTTCGCCTCACTGTGCGGGCTTGATTCTCCGTCGCGGTTCAGGAGGTCCCAGGTCCAGTCTCCGGCCAGCCGGGCCGACCAGGCGACATCGACGTTCCAGCCGACGAAGCGGCCGTGGCCCGCATGGGCGCCGAGGGCGCGTCCAACCCCGAAGATCTCGCGGACCGATCCGTCAGGATGGATCGCGCGAAACCGTTCGGCGTAGATCTTTCCCTCGATGAGGGAAGTATGGAGTGCCTGCCGGACGACCGCCAAATCGTCGGAATGGATGCGGGGCACCCACTCCTCTTCCCTGATCGGTTGAGCGACTTGCGGCGGGAGGCCGAACATCTTCCGACTGCGCGGGCAGAGGTTCAGGATCCCGGTCGCGATATCGAGCGCCCAATGGCCTGCCGCAATCGTCGAGCCCATCGCCGCACTATGGCAAAGTGGCGCCCGGAATCACATCCCGGCGAGAGGTTCTTCTGTTCGGTGGGTCGGCCGACTTCGGGCGACCGGAACTAGAACGAGCTACCAAGCGTCGGGCGAAGGCAGGTCGAAGCTGTCCGGCCGGGCCAGATTCCATGCATGGCTGTAGAAGGAGCGCTTGCGCCTTCCCTCGACAAGCTCGCCGGGCTCGAGGAAGACATGAAGCTGCGAGAACAAGCGGATCTCGGCGTCCCCGACGCGTCTGACCAGGTGATGGGGACGAATTTGCGCGGGATGCTCAAGTCCGGCAGCGGCGATCATTTCGGAAAGCGCGCGCATTGTACTGCGATGAAAGTTGGCGACGCGCTGGGCCTTGTCCTCGACGACCAGCCCGCGCTGGCGAAGCGGGTCCTGCGTGGTCACGCCCGTCGGGCACCTGTTGGTATTGCAGATCAGCGACTGGATGCATCCCAGGGCGAACATGAAGCCCCTCCCGGCGTTGGTCCAGTCGGCTCCGAGCGCCATCAATGCAGCGATGTCGAACGCGCTCACGACCTTCCCGGCGGCACCGATCCGAATGCGATCGCGGAGGCCGGCTCCGACGAGCGTGTTGTGGACGAACAGAAGGCCCTCGCGAAGCGGCACGCCGATATGATTCATGAATTCGAGCGGCGATGCCCCGGTGCCGCCCTCGGCTCCGTCGACCACGATGAAGTCTGGAACGACCCCGGTTTCCTGAATCGCCTTCACAATGGCCATGAATTCCCATGGAAGACCGATGCACAGCTTGAACCCGACAGGCTTGCCTCCCGACAGCGCCCTCAGCTGAGTAATGAAGTTCATCATCTCGATCGGGCTGGAGAATGCCCGGTGGCGAGCGGGGGAGAGACAGTCCTCGCCCATCGGGACGCCGCGGGTCACGGAGATTTCATGCGTCACCTTGGCCGCGGGGAGAATGCCGCCGTGCCCGGGTTTCGCGCCCTGGCTGAGCTTGATCTCGATCATCTTGACCTGATCGGAGACGGCTTTTGCAGCGAAGCGCGGGGGGTCGAAATTGCCGTCGGCGCTCCGGCACCCGAAATATCCGCTGCCGAGTTCCCAGATGAGGTCGCCGCCATGCTGTTCATGATACCGGCTGATGCTCCCTTCACCGGTGTCGTGCGCGAAGCCTCCAAGCCTCGCGCCCTTGTTCAGCGCCAGGATCGCATTGGCGCTCAACGAGCCGAAGCTCAGCGCGGAGATGTTGAAGATCGAGGCCGAGTAAGGACGCTCGCACTGGTCGCCGCCGATAAGGATGCGAAAACCCGCTGGGTCCGCGAGCGGCGCAGGGCGCGCCGAGTGCGCCATGAACTCATAGCCACCCTGATAGACGTCGAGCTGAGTGCCGAAGGCGCGCTCGCTTCCTTCGTCCTTGGCGCGCGCATAGACCAGTGATCTTTGGCTCCGCGAAAAAGGCGACTGCTCGTTGTCGCCTTCGATGAGATATTGGCGGATCTGCGGCCGGATGGCCTCGAACAGCCACCGGAAAATACCCGTGATCGGATAGTTCCTGCGCACCGAATGCGACCGTTGGACCAGGTCGTAGGTGCCGAGAAGAACCAGCGCTCCGGCCCCGGCAACCACAATCCACAGCCAGCGATGAGCGGGCCAGTAGAATGCCGCTACGACGGTTGCCGCCAAGGCTAACGCGAACGGAACATAACGCAGCAGCGAAATTCGTGTCTCATCCCGGCGAGGCATTGGAGCGATTCTCCCAATACGGTGAAGCATAGGATCAAAATCCGTTGTGCGCCCGTCGTATTCAGGAAGTCCGCCAGATCGGGTGGCGGAGGATGCCGGCGTCGAGCCGGCAATCCAACGTAAAAAAAAGGGGCCTCTTAGCGTGTGCCGGCAACCTTCGATTGCCGCCGCTCGCCGAGTGCTATTGCGATCTGGCAGATTGCCGTCACCGCGAAGCTTGCGGCCAGCAGCAGAGCAAATCGCGCGACGACCTGAGGCGTTGGCCCAAACAGCGTCACTACGAGCATCGCGATCGGCAGGTGGGCGAGAAGCGCCAACCCGAGCATCACATCCGTCCCGCCGCTAAGCGCGACCAATCGTCCGAGCCTCGGACTGCCGATCCGGAAGGCCATGACGAGCACCCATGCGCCCCGCAGGAACAGCCATGCCGTCACAATATTCGCGACTGGAAAATAGCCCGCCAATGGATTTGCGAGGAACAGCAGACCGGCGACGGCTGTGATCAGGCCTGAGCCCATTGCGGCCCGACCAAGGGCATCTTGCCCGCGCTTCCGCCCGAACGCGAATTCGGCAATCCCGGCCAGCAGCAGCAGCCACCCGACAAGACCCGCTCTTGGCAGCCATTCCAGCTCGGGAAGAAAGAAAGCAATGAGCGCAAGCAGGAGCGTCAGGCAGCCCGATGCCAGCGTCCAGCGCCATTCGCGCCTCGCCACGCGGACGCCTGCTTCGTCCCCCGTCACAACGCGTCTCCTTCAGCTCGGTCTCTGGGAAGAGCGCTTCATGCGGCGGAATGATCCCGGGCGGACATTGCGAAGGCTTCGCTCGTTGTAGAAATGACCAAGGGATATTCGGGTGCCTGCAAAGCTGAAGCCAGTTCATCACAAGGCCGACCCCAGTTCGGCGCGGGAGGGGCAAACCTCAGCCGATGCCAGGCGGCACCAGCGCCAAAGCCATCTTCTCGACGATGCGCTGCTCGAAACATTTCCCACAAGCGAGGCGATCAGCATTGTTCATCTTCAATAACGTGGCGCCTCGCTGCCTCCCACCTTGTCGGGCTCCGAGTCTGTGAGGTGGCCGTAACGTTCCAACCCAAACTCCTCTGGATAACGAGATCGGCGCCCTACTGTTACCGGGATGCGAAAGGTTTCCAGCACGAGGGTTTGCGTACGCTCGCCGTTCCGGTGTCGCGCGTAACGGCCAGCGTCGTGACGCCGCCAAAGCCCGCCGATGCGATCATATTCACAAGTGCGCATGCCGTGCACAATCGCCCTCGAAACCGGGCGCATGATCTCCCGGTCTTCACGCTTGGCGACTATGCCGAGGAGGCGGCGCTCATCCGGGGGTACAGGAATTCGCGAACGGCCCGCGACCCGGTGCGACTGAGGGAGCTGATCGCGTCGACAGTCCGGCCCGGGTCACGCCTGTTGATATTCACCTCGAATGACGCCGGCACGGCATTTTCCGAAGACCTGGCCCAGTCCGGCTACGAGGTCGACCGCCAGGTGGTTTATGAAACCAGCACGTCGACCGATGATCAGCTTCGGCCCGCGCTTGAAATTCTCGACGAGATCGACGGAATCGCCGTTTATTCCCCAAGAGCTGCTGAGCGGATCGCCGGCCTGCTGGGCCGGCCCGGCTCAGGATGGCGGGGCACGATCTTCTGTCTTTCACAAGGCTGTGCCGATCGGCTGAGCATTCCGGACGGTCCAATGATCCGCGTCGCGGACGAACCCAGCAAGGGCGCACTGCACAATGTGGTCCATCAAACATGGCGGCATTAGCGAAGGAGCCTTCCTTGCCAGGAAGACGGGCAAGCGGAAGCGGCGATTGCTGCGCTGGCTACATGTTCGTCTGATCGGCCGGAACGTCACGAGGCACGCCGGCCGCGCCCTCCATTTCGCCCTTCTGTGGGACGTCCGCTCCGACGCCGTAACAGGTCATAGAGATGGACCCCATCGCATAGCCCCTCACCAGCGGCTCAGCGGCGCCCTCGCCCGCTGCCGCGAGACCCGCGGGGTAAAGCAGAGGGATGAAATGATCGGGTGTCGGAACTGCCATCGCATAGTCCGGATGCTCGCTTACCTTGAGGATCCCGCCCGGATCGTTTGCAAGCTGGTCGACGACGGCATCGTCGAACCGCCGTGCCCAGTCGAATGCGGCGTCCGGGCGATCCCATTGCACGCGCCCCAGATTGTGGACGACGTTACCGCTGCCGAGGATCATTACGCCGTGTTCCCGCAGCGGTGCGAGCCGCGAGGCGAGATCAAGATGATAGTCAAGCGGACGAAGCGCATTGATCGAGAGTTGCACGACCGGCACGTCCGCGCCCGGGTAAAGATGCGCAAGCACGCTCCAGGTGCCGTGATCGAGTCCCCACTGGTCGACGTCCAGGCCGACCCAGCGCGGCTTCACGATTTCCGCGACCTCCTCCGCGAGCCGCGGATCCCCGGGCGCCGGATAGTCGAAATCGAACAATTCCTGCGGGAAGCCGTAGAAATCGTGGATCGTCCGCGGCCACGGCATCGCGGTCAGCGCAGTGGCGCCGAAGAACCAGTGCGCGGAGATGACGAGTAGCGCCCGCGGCCGGGGGAGCTTCTCGCCCAGCGAGCGCCAGGCGTCGGTGAAGCCGTTTCGTTCCAGCGCGTTCGTCGGACTGCCATGGCCGATGAACAGGACCGGCATTCTCGTCATCTCGAGCTCCCTCTGGGCGCGATCGTTCCTGGTGCACGCGAAGACGCCTCATCAATCCGTTACTCCTCCGGAGGGAGGACCATCAACACGCGCTCGATGAAGAGATGGAATTCGACCATGTAGTTGCTCAGAAATTCGGCGGTGCGCTAGCTGCAGAGCGGCAGGTCGCCAAATCGGATTTCGGAGAATTCCATGCCCGGTGGTGCGAGGCGGATCAGCGCCTTGGCCAGCTAGCGGTTGATCGACTGGGTCGCGAGGCTGCCGACAAAATAACCCACCTTGTAAGTCTTCATTACGCACATCCCTTCGTGCGAGCACCGGGCATTCGGACAACCATTGCTGGGCCGTTCAGTTGCCGGAGCGTCGGTCGCAGGGCACTGCGTCTGCTTGCGGGGCGTTTGATGGGCCCTAGTCGCATGCCCGCGCAACTTCGCTCAGGCGCGGCGTCGGGAATGAAGTCGTTGGCGGCCGCGACGTGCCGCGGCCGTTTCTTTGAAAGGAAGGAAATCCGGGTCGCGGCGATCGCCACCGGCGAATTTGACTCTGTCGCGCGGAAGTCGCCGGACCGCGTCAGGAAGCGACAGCCCAGGCCCATATCACGGCGCCGATCGTCAGGACCCCATAAAGCACGAGCGCCGCATATTGGCGGAATGGTGCCCTGACCTTCGACCGGTTATCGGCGTAGAAGCGGTCAAGCTTGGGGCCCAGCCTCCTGTCCGAGATGATGAGCGCGGAATCGAGGGCCGAGAAATCGCGATATAGGTTGATCAGCCGCGCCAGCTCGACCTCGCTGAGATTGGGATAGCGGTCGATGAGCTTGGTGGCTTCCTCCACGGCGGGACGCCGCGGTGGCTCCGCCTCGCTGAATGCAAATTGTCTTGCAGCAAAATCCTGAAACATGGTGCTCGTCCTAGAAAGTAGCGAGCCGGATGCGAAGGACTGCGGCGGCCGACTGTTCGTCAGCACCTCATTTGCGAAACGTCCTTCTGTAACGCCCTGGGCCGGCTACGGCTCGCGGGAATAGACCCGGCCGAGGGCCGGCGGGCGCGACGTGCTGCTCCCGGGATGTATCTGTGCCATCTTGTCCATACCTCTAATATGGGGTCTTGAGCCGATATTTTAAACGTTTGGCAGCCCGTTCGCGCGCTGCCTGGCGCGGATCTGCCGTTCTCGGCCTTTTAAAGCGAGCTGGGACCGATCACTTCCCAGAACAGCCAGGCGGCGAGGAGGAATGCGGCGATCATCGCCACGACTGCTGCTGCTTCTCCGAAGCCCACCCGGAAATGTCTCCTATGATCGTTCATGAAGGCATCGAGATTGCGCTTCAGCTTTTCGTCCGAAGTGAGCAGCCCGATTTCGAGGTGGCGCCCGTTTTTCATGAATTCGAGAATCTTCCGATTCTCGTTCTTCGAAACGTTTGGGTAGCGCGCCAGCAGTTCGGCCACTTGCTCACGCGGTGTCAGCCATGGACCGATGTCGACGCGGCCAGTGTGCGCGTTCATTTCAATTCTCCTGGAAGGCGACGTTGGGAAGCGGGCGAGATTGCCCGGCACTAGGATGTCGCAGTGCGAACGGTTCATTCAAAACGCGCATCGGCGCGCGCTTCCTCTTCGATGCGTTCTCAAGGCGCCGAGCGATTGCTCGCGCACGAGGGAACAGTTCTCCGTTCAGATGTTCGAAATCGTCATCCGAGGCGAAGAACATGAATCCGCCGGGCACTCGCACGGCTATCCCGACGACGCGCCGATCGAACTCGACGGCGAAACGCTGTGTAGACACAACTCGTCTCCTGACGAGCGGGCGCACGCGCGGCAGCCGCACTGGCTGGCGCCGTTCGCAAACCACTCGTCTGCTTTAGGCTTAAGGAAAAGCGCCCCGCTTTGAAGCGAAGCGCAGCTCGTCAGGAAAACGCCCCGGGCGCGTCAGCCCGCTTCGCGGGCGAGCGCCGAGGGCCTAGAATCGTGCCGTGCTGCTCTCGGGATGGAGCTGCGACCGATCGAACTGAGAATGCCCAGTCATGACTTGAATATGGCCTGCCGCGATGGGGTATCAAGGGGTCCGTCGGCGAACATGGCGGGTCACCGTCACGACCAACGTGCCTATCGGTTACATACGATCGTCAACGCGAGGTCGAAGCAGCATCGGTCCGTAGGTGATCAGGAAGATCAGGAACGCTCCGACCCAGGCAAGTCCGGCAAGCTCGATCCCGCCCATATAGTCGAACAGGCCGAACGGAGCGGCGACGCGAAGCACGGCTCCAAGCGTGACGAGCAGGTACAGGAAAACGGTCGCCCGATCGGCTTTGAGTTCGCGCCCCGTGTGACCGAGCGTCGCGCGCGTCATGACCGCGAGGATCATTGTCGCCATCGCTCCCGCTGTGAGCGCATGAACGGCAGCGGATTCCGGGACGGCCGCGGTAAGGATCGAGCCGCCCAGCAAACCGAGACCAATCGGCACCCACGCGTAACCAACGTGCAGGATCAGCACCAGCGGATCCGCCGCGGCCCTCAAGCCTTGCCAGCGGCCGAGGCGCATCGCCTGGAAGATCGCGGCCACGGTCAGGATCGTTCCTGCCAATCGGTTATGCGGCGACGCGGTCCAGGTGAACATCGCCGCGGCGGTCAACGCGATCACCGCGAAGTCGAACCTGCCCGGCTGTGCTGGAAGCCGGTCCTTGATCGATTGCTTTGACAACCAGTTGCGAGTGAAGGACGGCACGATCCTCCCGCCGACAAGCGAGATCATGAGAACCACCAGCGTTATGCCTGCGCGATAGCCAAGTCCCGCATCACTCAGAATCCCGGCCGCGCCTGCATAGTCGAGTGCGTTGGCGATGCCGAATAGGAACACCAGGCCGACAATCGGCAGATTGCGACTGCTGGTCGAGACCACTTCGCGAGCGAACAGGCAGGCGAGAAGAATGTAGAATCCGACGTCGAGTACGGCGGCGGTTGCGATGCCCGAAACGCTCGAGAAGAGAAGCGCGAGCCGCGCTGCAAGCCAGAGAGTGAACAAGGCCGCAAGAGGCGAGCCCGCGATCGGCAAGCGCCCTGTCCAGTTGGGAATGGCGGTCAACAGGAATCCGCAAATCACAGCGCCGACGAAGCCGAACAGCATCTCGTGCCGGTGCCAGGCGAGCGAATCCAGCGCGGAGGGCAATGCCGTCGCCCCGCTCAACACCGCCAGCCACAGCACGAGGGCAACGACCGCCCAGGCCGCTCCGCCGAAAAAGAAGGGCCTAAACCCACCTCTTAGGAAAGGAGGGGATGCCGCGAGGCGCGCGCGCCTCAGCGCCAGCATCTGTTCTCCGCGTGTTTGCATGGCTCAGCTCAAATCGTTCCGATAATCGGGCGGGCGTTCTCGTCGCGAGGGTTTTACGTCCTTCTCAGGCGACCCGAAAGGTCGCGAGCGATCCACGAAGTCTGCGTTGGCTAACGGCGAGGAAGGGCGCGATCGCGTCGACTGGCAGGATGCAACCGCGGATCGGCACGTTGAGCTGCATTTCAAATGCGCGCAGACGACGCGAGCAGGTCAGCCGCGATATGCAGACCATGCCGAACTCGCGCTATCACGCTTTCATCGACCCTGGTGGAGTAGACCAGATAGGAGGAGTAAGAGAATTCGGGACTTTCGGGCACCAGCTCCAAACGGCCTTCCTCGAGGAACGGCCGAACGACTGCCGTCCGGAAATAGCCGCTGCCGCCTTGCGCGAGCACATATTCGAGCGCCAGCGGTCCATAGCTGATAGAAACGACGCCAGTTCCAACGTCAGGAAATGCGGCATGATAACTGGCCGCGAAATCCTCCCCCCAATCGATATTCACATGATCCTCCGGTCCAACTGGACGATCACCGTGCGTGGTCCTCACAAGGACAAGTCTCTCTTCGAACAGCAACTCGGCAACGATGCCCGGCCGAACCGGAGCGGCGTAGAGGATCGCCACGTCCAGGGAGCCTTCCTGGACTTGCTCCATCAATCGTTCGGCGGAATCGATGTAAGCGCTGATCGCGATTTCCGGACATTCGCGCCGCATCCACAGCAGCCAGTCCCGCATCAGGGGATTCCACTGGCTAAGTTCCGCACCGATGGTAACAACGGTCTCGCTTCCGGGCGCCACAGCGGCAGCCCGGCGAGCGCGGTCCCACACCTGGACTAATGATGTCGCGAAGCGGAAGAACTGCTCGCCCGCGGGTGTCAGCCGGGCCCCGGCCTTGTTGCGGATGAACACCGTACGGTCGAGATTCTGCTCGAGGACGCGAATTCGCGCGCTGACCGCGGTCTGGGTCAGGTTGAGATTGGCCGCGGCGTTGACGAAACTGCCGGTCTTCACGACTTCGAGGAAGGTTCGCGCGACGTTGATGTCCATGACTTGCCTCGCTGATGTGGCGTCAGGAAAGCCGTCCGATACCGCAAAATTTCAATGGCTATCCAGCAATAAAATGCGTTCGCCTTTCTTGAAACAAAGACGCACTCCATCATCTGGAGTCGACAACCAGACCCTGTCTCAGGCATCGACTCCGAAAGGGAGATCGCCGCCATGCCGTCGACTGCCGGTGCCAGGTCTGCCGGCCCGCAGGAATCGAGAGCAGACGCGACCGATCCCTTGCGTTCGTTAATCGACTTGCGCCGCGTCCGAAGCGCGCGGGCCGTCCAGAAAATCAGCGCGCTGGGAGAGATGACCGGGGGGGTCGCCCACGATTTCCGCAACATCCTCGCCGTCGTCGCGAGCGGCCTCAGAGTTGCCGAGGAGAATGCCGGAGACCCCGCGAAGCTGACGGCGGCGCTGGCCGCCGCCCATGAAGGAGTGGAACGGGGTTCGAAAATGATCTCGCGTCTCCTGGCATTCGCCGGCCCGCAGGAACGGGAGGCGGGTCCCGAAGAGGTGAACCGGCTGCTCGAAAAGCTCAGGATGTTCCTGAAGTTCGGCGCCGGATCGGGCATAAGCGTGATTCTCGAACTTGCGTCCGATCTTCCAGAATGCCTCGTCGACCCGCCACAGTTCAACGCCGCGATCCTCAATCTCGTCGTCAATGCCCGCGACGCCATGCCGGAGGGTGGTGTGATCCGGATCAGCACCACGGCGATCAGGGGAATGAGTCTCGGCCATCCGTGCACATATGTCCGCATCCGGGTCCGCGATCAGGGCACGGGCATGCCGCCCGAAGTCATCGAGCAGATCTTTGATCCCTATTTCACGACCAAGGGCGACTGCGGCACGGGTCTCGGGATCCCGCAGGTGCACGCCTTGTCGCAAAAGGTCGGCGGTTTCGTTCGCGTGGACAGCAAAGTCGGCGAGGGGACATCGTTCGACCTGTTTCTCCCGGTCCACGAGGAACGGCCGGCGCTCCAGGTCGATGCGCGACGGCAACTCGATCGCTGAGCCGTTGAAGGCGGAGCAGGCCCTGCCGCGAGAGCATCGCCCCAGGCCCAAAATGGACAGGGAAGTCCCACCAATGCTCGCCACCCTGGACACTGACGATCTGAGCGCTGTGCGCGAACTTGAACGACTCCGGATCGAAGCGACACGACAGAATGACAGGGGCCTGCTTGAGCAGCTGCTCGATGAGCAGCTCATCTACATCAACAGCGTGGGCGAGGTCTTTGACAAGGACCATTATCTAGGAGGCATCGAGACCCGGTCGCCGAGCTACGATCGCGACTTCGACGTGATCGAAACAGAAGTCCAGGTGCTCGACGATGTGATCATTCTGGTGGGAGTCATGCTCGGCCGCTCGAGCCTCGATGGAGAGCGGCCGAGCTTTCATTTTCCGTGCATCGGAGTGTGGCGAAAGGACTCCGGCCGATGGCGAATGCTCGGCTGGCAGGCATCGTCGGGCGGCATGGCTTTTTAATCGCGAACTGCGTCGCCGGCCGTGGTGCGGGCACTCTGCGGCCTTGTTTTGCATCCAATGGGGGTCAGGGGCGCGACTGCGCGCCGAGATTTGCTTCGGAGGATGAAATGAGCGCCGATCATGTGCGACTTGAAGGACCCGATCTCAGTCTCGGCGTGGAGTTCTCGGCGATCCCCGACGGGGACATGCTGAAGGCTCATGTCGGCGATCAGGCCGTGGTCCTCGTCAGGCGCGGCGATGAACTGTTCGCAGTTGGCGCGAAATGCACGCATTATGGAGGACCACTGGCTGAAGGCGTGGTGGTCGGCGAGACGATCCGTTGCCCCTGGCACCATGCCTGCTTCAGCCTGCGTAGCGGCGAAGTCCTGCGGGCGCCCGCGCGCGACCCGCTACCCCGTTGGCGCGTCGAAGTCATCGACGGCATTGCCTATGCGCGGGAAAGGATCGAACGAGAGCGCCGGTCGACACTCAGCGCAACTCAAACACCCGAATCCATCGTGATCATCGGCGGCGGCCCGGCCGGGAATATGGCTGCCGAAACGCTTCGCGACGAAGGCTATGCCGGCCCGATCACCATGCTGAGCGCGGATGCGGCGCTCCCCGCCGATCGCCCCAACCTGTCCAAGGACTATCTGGCCGGCAGAGCATCCGAGGAATGGACGTTGCTGAGGTCCGCGGACTTCTATCAGGAGAACGGCATCGACGTCCGGCTGAACACGCGCGTGGCACGGATCGATACCGGGCAATCTGCAATCGAACTGACGGACGGCGAGCCTTTGAGTTACGGCGCGCTCCTGCTTGCGACCGGCGCCGAGCCGGTCCGGCTCGACGTTCCCGGCGCGGACCTCGATCATGTTCATTATTTGCGCACGCTCGGCGACAGCCGCGCGCTCATTGCAAAGGCCGAAAGGGCCAGGAAGGCGGTGATCGTCGGCGCGAGCTTCATCGGTCTCGAGGTCGCGTCGTCGCTCCGCGCCCGCGACCTCGACGTCCATGTCGTGGGCCCGGAGGCGATCCCGATGGCGCGCGTGCTCGGGCCAGAGCTTGGATCGTTCATCCGGTCGGTCCACGAGCAGCATGGCGTGACCTTTCATCTCTGCCGGACCGCGACCTCGATCGACGAGCATGCCGTAACGCTGGATAATGGCGAGCGGATCGACGCGGACCTCGTCGTAGTCGGAATCGGCGTCCGTCCGGCGATTGCGCTCGCCGAAAGGGCCGGGCTCGCGATCGACCGCGGAGTGCTCGTCGACCGGTTCCTCGAGACCAGCGCACCAGGCGTGTTCGCCGCCGGGGACATCGCCCGCTGGCCGGATCCGCACAGCGGCGAGGCCATCCGCGTCGAGCATTTTGTCGTCGCCGAGCGCCAGGGCCAGACCGCGGCGCGCAACATGCTCGGCCGGCGTGAACCGTTCGATGCAGTCCCCTTCTTCTGGACCGAGCAGCATGACTTCGGAATCGCCTATGTCGGGCATTCGGAGAAATGGGACGAGATCCTGATCGACGGCTCGATCATGCAGCGCGACTGCGCGGTCACCTATCTGCGCGAAGGCCGCAAGCAGGCCGTGGCCGTGATGCACCGCGATCACGAAGGCCTCCTCGCCGAAGTCGAGTTCGAGCGCGCGCTTGGCCGGGCGGACGGCCGCCGAACTGCCCGCCAGCTTACGGAGGTCGCTTGAGTCGTCAACCGCTCGATCGCCGCATCCAACGTAAGGCTGAAGCGCGCCTACGAGCCGCCCGAAAGAGCGGACGGCACACGGATCCTCGTCGACCGGCTGTGGCCGCGCGGCGTCAGCAAGGCGAAGGCCAGGCTCGACGAATGGTTCAAGGAGATCGCGCCGAGCGCCGAGCTGCGCACCTGGTTCGGCCATGACCCGAACCGCTGGGACGAGTTTCGTCGCCGCTACCGCGCGGAGCTCGCGCGCCATTCAAACATACTGAAGGATTTCCGCCGCCGTGCGCGAGAGGGCCCGATCACCCTCGTCTATTCGGCCAAGGACGAGGTCCACAACGACGCCGTCGTCCTGCGGAACGTCATCCTCGGCCGATCGGATCCGAAGAGGAGTGCCTAGATGAGCGGTGAACTCTATCCGACGGCGACCCGCGGTCTCACGAGCTTGCGTCGCGAGCTCGTGCCTGACGCAGCAGCGGCATTCAACGACTTCGGCAAGGTGGTATTCGCCGATGGCGCACTGCCGACGAAGATGAAGCACGTCGTCGCCGTCGCCGTCGCGCACGTCACGCAATGTCCTTATTGCATTCACGGTCACACGCGCGCGGCGCTGCGCGAGGGCGCTTCGCAGCAGGAACTGATGGAAGCGATCTGGGTCGCTGCGGAGATGCGCGCCGGCGCCGCGTTCGCCCATTCGATCATCGCAATCGCGGAAATGGAGGAAGCAGGATCCGACGCAGCGAACGGTCATCCGCAGCACACGCCGGCAACAGGAGAGCATCATGGCCACTCAATCTGAACTCGAAAGCGTGTGCGAAGTGGTCGGCGTGTTCCACTCGGCCGAGGATCTCGAAACTGCCATCGACGAGCTTCAGAGTTCCGGCTTCGATCGCGCTGAACTCAGCCTGCTTGCGAGCGAAGCTGCGGTCGCGGAAAAGCTCGGCGGCTATTATCAGCCGGTGAGCGAGATGGCGGACAATCCGGATGTCCCCCGCGCCGCCTTCGTCTCGAGCGCGGCAATCGGCGATGCAAAGGGAGCATTGATCGGCGGCCTGGCCTATGTCGGTGCAACCGTTGCGATCGGCGCGGTCGTGATGTCGGGAGGCGCACTTGGGGCGGCCATCACCGCGGCGGTGCTCGCCGGAGGCAGTGGCGGACTGATCGGCTCGGCGCTCGCGCATTGGGTCGGCCATCACCACGCGGCCTATCTGCATGACCAGATCGAGAATGGCGGACTGCTGTTGTGGGTGCGCGCCTGGAACGAGTCCGATGAAGCGCGCGCGCTCGAGATCATCACGAAGCATGCGGCGGACAAGGTTCACTCGCGCAGCGTCTGTGCTGCTACAGCCTGAGCTTTGCCCGGGTGCCCGCGGGCGGGCTGCTCGGCGGTTCACGGGCGCCGCGCGACACGAGAACGCGGACGCCTAGGCCGGCACCTTTTCCGCCGACGCTTCGTAAATCTCGTCGATCGCCGCTCCGAGCGCGCGATCGAACTCGGCGTCGCTCTGGTCGTGGCGGAGGCCGGACAGCAGGGCGCGGCTGAAGCTCGCGATCATGCCGGGATTCCTTGCCAGCTCGAGGCACGCTTCCTCGCGGCTGAAGCCGCCGGACAATGCCAGGACGCGCAGAACCCTGGGATGCTCAACGAGCGGCTTGAACAGGCCGGCCTCGACGGGGAGCGTCAGCTTGAGCATCACACGCTGACCTTTGAGAATCCCGTCGAGGGCGGCCAGAATCTCCTTCAACAGGATGCGTTCCGCCGCGTCGCGCCCGAGGCTCTTGATGCTCACCTCGGGCTCGATGATCGGGACGAGGCCGTGGCTGAGCACCTGCCGCGCGACTTCGAACTGTTGGCTCACCACCACCGCGATCGCTTCGGAGTTGGCGAGGTTGATGACCGAGCGCTCCTTGGTGCCGAACATGCCGAGCCGCTTCGCTCGCTCGAGCAGGCCGTCGAGCCCGGGGATCGGCTTCATCATCTGCACGCCACTGGCTTCGGCTTCGAGTCCCTTGTCGATCTTGACGAAGGGGATGATACCGAGATCGATCAGCGCTTGAGGCGCCGGCTTCCCGCCAATAGTGCCGTCCATCGTCCGCTCGAACAGAATGGCGCCGATCACCTTGCCTGATCCGAACGACGGCGAGGTAATGATGCGCTCACGCATCCGGTGAATGAGGCCGAACATCTCTTCGTCGTTCGACCAGGCGCCTTCCTCGACGCCATAGCTCTTCAAGGCCCTGGGCGTGGACCCGCCCGACTGATCGAGCGCGGCGATGAAGCCGTCGCCGCTGCGCATCTTCTGCATCATCTCAGACTGGTTCATGCCAGCCCGGACTCACTCGCTGACGGGTCGATGTGCCGAACCGGCCGGCGAGCTCGCGTCTCGCCTTCTGGAAACGGGCAGGGCGCAGCGGCGCGATGCCGCTTCTCGTCGCGATCGGACCCGATAACAGAGAAGTGCCTCTCCGTGCCCTGGACAAGCCATATCGTCTCTGCTGCCTGCTCGGGCTCGGGCCTCAGCACCAGCTCGACTTTGTGTTTCGCCCAGTCAGCGAGGCCGCCGACAAGGCGTTTGACCCAGCTTCCTTTTGTAGCGGAGGGAAGATCCGGCGCGTACGCACGCGATCCGTGATAATCCATCTGGCCGCCTAGTTTCATTTCCGATCTCCTTCGGCCCTGGAGCTTGGGGATATCGGTTGCTCCAGGAGCATTTCATGAGATGGGGCTTTGCCAAGCAACATGCAAACGAATAGAATTGCGCATTTCGAGCAAGAAAATGCATAATAAATTGCCCGGCCCATATTGTCCGCCCTGCGCTCAGGCGCCCTCGAGATGAAAGGCGAAGCCCAGGGGCCGCCAGTCTACACCATCGGTCATTCGACACGGCCGACTGACGAGTTTGTTGATCTCCTCGAGGCGGCGGACGTGACATTGGTGATTGACGTCCGGAGCATCCGGGGGTCGCGAACGAACCCCCAGTACAATGCTGAAATCCTGCCTCAATCGCTGGCGGAATTCGGGATCGGATACACGCCCATCCCGGAGCTCGGGGGCCGCCGTTCGCGACAGAGATCCGTTCCGCCGGAGACGAACGATTATTGGCAGAACCGCGGCTTCCACAATTATGCCGATTTCGCGATGTCCGCGGAGTTCGAAGTCGGCCTGCGTCGGCTTCTGACGCTGAGCGGGGACAGGACATGCGCGGTCATGTGCGCGGAAGCCGTCTGGTGGAGATGCCATCGACGGATCATCGCCGACTATCTGCTGCTCCGCGGACGCGTCGTGCTCCACCTGATGGAAAAGGGGCGCGTCGAGCCGGCCTCAATCACCCCCGCCGCTTTGATCCGGGGGAAGGTGCTCGTCTATCCTTCGCCGGCGATCGGTGCGCCATGATCGAAGGCTTTCAGTCGATCTTCGGCAGGGTCGTATATTGGTGGAACGGCGGCGGGCTCGGCAGAGTCCATTCGAGGGTCTTCGCGCCCTCACCCCACGGATTGTCGAGCGCTTTCTTGCCGGCGGCAAGCGACCAGAACAGGTTGATGAAGAAGACGGCGACGCCGGCGATGGTGATCATGTAGCCAACCGTCGCAACGTAGTTCCATCCGGCGAATGCCGGCGTGTAGTCGGGGATTCGCCGCGGCATGCCGTCGAGCCCCAAAAAGTGCATCGGGAAGAAGATCACGTTCACGCCGATGAACATCAGGAAGAAGTGAATCTTGCCGAGCGCCTCGTTGTACATTCGGCCCCACATCTTCGGGAACCAATAATAGAAGCCCGCGAAGATCGCGAACACCGCGCCGAGGCTGAGCACATAATGGAAGTGCGCGACGACGTAGTAGGTGTCCTGCATGTAGGTGTCGACGCCCCCGTTCGCGAGCACGACGCCGGTCACCCCGCCGATGGTGAACAGGAAGATGAAGCCGATCGCGAACAGCATCGGCGTTTCGAAGGTGAGCGAGCCGCCCCACATGGTGGCGATCCACGAGAAGACCTTCACTCCGGTGGGCACGGCGATGATCATTGACGCGGCCGTGAAATACATCTTCTCGTTCACGTTCATGCCCGTCGTGAACATGTGGTGCGCCCAGACGACAAACCCGATGAGGGCGATGGCAACCATCGCATAGGCCATGCCGAGATAACCGAACACCGGCTTGCGGCTGAAGGTCGAGACGACCTGGCTGACGATGCCGAAGCCCGGCAGGATCATGATGTAGACTTCCGGATGGCCGAAGAACCAGAACAGGTGTTGGTAGAGCACGACATTGCCTCCGCCCGCCGCATCGAAGAAGGTCGTCTCGAAGTTGCGGTCGGTGAGAAGCATGGTGATCGCGCCGGCGAGCACCGGAAGCGAAAACAGCAACATGAACGCAGTGACCAGCACCGACCAGACGAACAGCGGCATCTTGTGCAGCGTCATGCCCGGCGCGCGCATGTTGAGGATTGTGGTGATGAAGTTGATCGCCCCGAGGATCGAACTGATGCCGGCCAAATGGATCGAAAAGATGACCATATCCACGGCCGGCCCGCTCGAGCCGGACGTGGAAAGCGGTGCATAAAGAGTCCAGCCGGTCCCAGCACCGTCGCCGGCGCCACCCGGCACCAGGACAGAACCCATCAAAAGCAGGAAGGCAGGCACCAGCAGCCAGAAGCTGATGTTGTTCATGCGCGGGAAGGCCATGTCCGGCGCGCCGATCATCAGCGGCACGAACCAGTTGCCGAAGCCTCCCATCATCGCGGGCATGAGCGTGAAAAAAATCATGATCAGCGCGTGCGCGGTGACCAGCACATTCCAGTGGTGAGTCCATTCGTCGAAATTCGCGGTTCCGGACCCGAGCGGCCACGCGTGATTGAGGATCTGAATGCCCGGTTCCGCAAGTTCCGCACGCATGATCCCGGAGATGCCGCCGCCGATCACGCCCGCGACGATCGCGAAGATCAGATAGAGCGTGCCGATGTCCTTGTGGTTGGTCGACATGAACCAGCGGACGAAGAAGCCCGGCTTGTGGTCGGCATGATGCTCCGTCTCGTGCGGCTCGTGCGGCTTGAGCGAGAGTGTGTCGGCAGTGGTGCTCATCTGACTTTGCCACCGGTTGGAAGCGATTGCTCACTCAAGGCAGGCAGCAACGCGACCTGCCGGGTTCGTCCAGGGGTGTTATTGCGCGGCGAACCTGTGCGGACGGCCAAGTCGCGCCTGGTTGTCCGTTTTCGTGAGACGTCGAATCCTCGACCGCAGCTATTTTGCGACACTCAGCGATCCCGTCATCCCGGGATGATAAATGCAGTAGAAAGCGATCGTGCCCGAATGCCTGATCACGGTCTTTCCGCTGGTCCTGGGCGGCAGCACCAGGTTGAAACTCTTGTCGCGCGCCGTCGCCGTGTGCTTGAGGAAATCCCGATTGACCCAGATGACGGTGTCGCCCGAGCGAATTCCGGCCGGCACGGGACCGAACTTCATCTTGTCGATGACGATCGTGTGCACCCTGGGTGCGGCTGCCGCCGGGCTGGCGGGGGGCAAGGCCAGGACGGCAGCCGCTACTGCAAGCGACAGTGATCGAACGGGTAGGAACCGTCGCACCGTCACCGCAGATTCTTCTCAAGTTGCTCGGCGTGCTTCTGGTGCTCCTGGAACAGGGTGAGGCCTGTCTCGAGGAGCGACTTGAGCTCGGCATTGTGGGCTCCCGGGATCAGCGTCGCGCTGAGCGCGCCGTTCACGGTCCGGTGGAACGCAACTTCATTCTGAATGTACGCGCGGTCGAAGGCGTCGCCGCTGAGTTTGCCGAGCTCGCGAGCCTTTTCCCCGGCCTGCTTGGTCAACGCCTCACTCGTCGTATTGTCCTGCGGAATGACGTGAAGCTTCTTCACCAGGGCCAGCGCCTGCTCGTTGACGGCGCCATGGTCGCGAACCATCGTCTCGGCGAACGAACGAACCGCCTTGTTGTGGGACTTGGCCAGGGCCTGCTTGCCCGCCTCCACATCGAGCTGGCCGGCCGTATAGGCGATGTGAGCGATCTGGGCGTCATTGGGAGCAGCCGCATTCTGAGCGACGGCTGGACCCGAGAGCATGAGCAAGGCGGAGGCCCCGCAAAGGACGAGCTTGTTGAACATGACGGTCTCCTGCCTTGTGGGTGGTTGGCAGTCGTTTGATGCTGATCGACCCGTCAGGTTCCCCAGATTTGCTGGACAGTCAGGCATCCCTGAGCCGCGGCAAGTCTCATGTTCATCAAGAGCGTGGCGATGCGAAGACGCTGAATCACCTCAAAACATTCGTCGACAACGCCCAATAATATGCGTTTGTCTTCCATATAGAAGGAGAGCAGGCCCATCTTCTCGCTCGCGCAGATAGGCGAGGATGGAGTGACATGCCGTGACGCAATATCAGGAAACGCGGCCCGATGAGGCGCCGTTCGACGAACCGGTTGAAGAACCCCCGGAGAATCCGATTCCCTACGCGAGTCCCTACCCCACCGAGACTCCCGGACGACCGGTGGATCCGAAACCGGCCAATTCTCCGCCCGAATTCTGGGAACCCGGGCCCACTGAGCGGAGACAAGCGGCCTCCTGGCCGACACACGACATGCTGCGCCTAATTTGATGTAGCGGAATCTTGCTCCTGATGCCGTGAGCGAGCCCGCTCGATGGCGGAGCGAAGCGCCGGCAGCACATCCTCGCGAAACCATGGGTTCCTTCCCTCCCAGATTCTCGATCTCCACGATGGATGCGGAAGCGGGAAGTAAGCGGGGAGATAAGCGCGGAAGTTTTTCACCCGCGGCGTGATCGCCCCCGGCCCAAGGACATGGCGCTGCGCATAGCTTCCGACAAGCAGCGTAAGGCGCACATTCGGCAGCAACTGCAAAAGTTGATTGCGCCATAAATGCGCGCATTCCATTCGTGGAGGAGCGTCACCGCCATTCAGGCGCCCGGGATAGCAGAAGCCCATCGGGACGATGGCGACGGTGCGCTCGTCGTAAAACTCATCGCTTGATAATCCCATCCAGTCGCGCAACCGGTCTCCAGACGCATCGGAGAACGGTACGCCGCTCTGATGCACTTTCAATCCGGGAGCCTGGCTTGCGACGAGGATGGTCGCGCTCGCGGACAATTGCAGGATCGGCCGCGGACCGAGCGGCAGGGCGCCGGCGCAGGCGCTGCAGGCCCGGACCTTCGCCAGCAATTCGGCAAGCACTTCCGATCTGCTCTCCTGGTGAGCTTTCATCGGCATTGCCAGACCGACCCTGGCTCGTTCTGATCGAATGATTGAGCCTCATGAGCATCCATGAAGTTCGAAGGTCCAGGGCAAATCGCCATCGGATCGCGGAACCATGTTCAGGACCCGGCCGCAAACGAATTTTATCAAGGCTTTCAAGCAAATGAATTGATAGGACCGCGAGGGCTCGCGGCGGCCGTTCCCAATTCGGGCTGATCGGTTGAAAGCCACGGAAGGCACCCCATCTTCAGGTCATGCACGGCTTGTCATCATTCAGGCGGTTTCTCGCTCATTCAGGCCAGCTGCTCGCGGGCGCCTAGCCCCAGACCCCGGAAGCAATTGCTCGGCGGGTTTGGGGGTTTCCTACCAAAACAACCGATGTCCTTTGCAGCGCCGCACCGGCGCGCATGGCATCCCACTCAGCCTGCATTCGTGAGCTTCAAAATGAACAAGATTATGCACTCAGGAACGGCGAAGCCGCCGATCCACATTTCCGAAACCGACTATGCACTGATCGCCAGTCACGCGATGAGGCTGGAAGCGACAGCTCCCGCGATCTCGAGAATGCTGCTTGACGAGATCAATCGAGCCGAGGTGTACTCGCGCGACGAACTTCCCAACGATGTCGCCACTCTCGGATCGGCAGTCACATTCGTCGACGAAAGCACGGGTGTGCGGCGACGGGTCCAGATCGTATTGCCGGCCGACGCCGACATCGAGCGCAGCTCGCTTTCCATCCATTCCCAAGTCGGCGCGGGTTTGATCGGGCTGAGGGCCGGCCAGTCCATCGAATGGCCGTACCCCGACGGGCGACCCCGAACCTTGCGCATAGTGGACGTCGAGCAGAATCCAGCGATGGGCCGCCAGCCGCCGCGCGAAGCCCCGCAAGAATCTGCCGGAGATTGGTTGTGACGAGATCGGGCTTGCAGCAGCTGGAGGCCGAGCGTCGCGCAGCGAGGACACACCCGCATGAGACCCACGGGAACCTCCCGGAAATCCCGTCATCCAATGCGGGTGAACTGGTCAGCCGGAGGCGCCCGTGGAGTTCGTCGAAGGTCAGGTCGAAGAGGTGGATTTCGAGCCCGTGGAAATCGGGCGCCCGCCGGCCTGGCCGAATCGATCCGACGTGGAGCAGGCAGTCCGGACCCTCATCGCGGCGGCCGGCGACGATCCGTATCGCGAGGGACTCCGCGACACGCCCGCGCGGGTAGCTCGCGCTTATGGCGAATGGTTCTCCGGCTATTCGGCCGATCCCGTGAAACTGCTCGGCCGCGTCTTCACGGAAGCTGACGATTATGACGACACGGTGCTGCTGCGCGACATACCCTTCGTCTCGACTTGCGAGCATCATCTGGCGCCGATCATAGGCAAGGCACACGTCGCTTATCGTCCGGACGGACGAGTGGTGGGCATATCCAAACTGTCGCGGCTCGTGCACGCGTTCGCGCGCCGGCTTCAGCTCCAGGAAAGGCTGACCAGTCGGGTTGCGCACACGCTCGAGGAGGTACTCAAGCCCAGGGGCGTGGCGGTCATCATCGAGGCAGGTCACGCCTGCATGTCGACGCGAGGTGTCAATCAGCACGGCGTATCGATGGTCACCAAATGCTGGCTGGGCGAGTTCAGGGAAAATCCGGAACTGCGGCGAGAGCTGATGGAATCGATCGGTGGAGGCTGCTGAGCCAGCCCGGGAGGAGTTGGACGCGTGAGCGCGCTCTCGAAATTCGACTATGAAGCCATGGACGATGTGAACCTGGCCAGGCTAATTACCGCGCGGGACGAGCAAGCCGTTCGCGTCGTCACCACGCGCAACAATCAGCGAATGTTTCGTGCCGCATGGAGCATCCTGAAGCATCGGGCCGATGCCGAAGATGCGGTCCAGACGGCGTATCTCCGGGCCTTCGCGGCGATCGGAGATTTCGAGGGCCGCTCATCGCTCTCCACCTGGCTGACGCGCATTGTCATTAACGAGGCGCTTGGACGGAGGCGATCTGCGAACCGCAGGCGTGCGCAGCTCGACGGCTCTTCTGTGACAGTTCTCGATGATTACCGGGAAAAGCTCATGCGTGGATCAACAAGCGGAACCTCGCCGGAAACCGAGCTTGCACGGGTGCAGGTCCGGCGCCTGCTGGAAGAAGCAATTTCAGCGCTGCCTGCGGACTTTCGGCTGGTCTTCGTTCTTCGCGAGATCGAGGGAATGACGGTCGAAGCAACCGCAGCGGCACTCGGCCTCAAGCCGGCGACCGTCAAAACGCGATTCTTGCGTGCCCGGCGCCGGCTACAGGAAGCGCTCGCGCCGGAACTAAGCGCCGCACTCGCCGACTCCTTCGCCTTTGCCGGTGGCGATTGCGAGGCATTGACCGAGCGGGTCGTGCAGACCTGGTGCAGGCCATGAGCAAATACGTATGGCCGCAGATACTATCGCAGAAGCGATCGCTCCGATGTCCGCAATGGGTCCGACACTAGATCCTAGACGTCGGCCTCGAGCTCCTTGAAGAACCCGGCGATGGCGTGCTCGTCGCGCCGGTAGAAGGTCCAGCGCTTGATCCGCTTAGGGATCAGGAAGCCGGCGTCGACCAGCGCCTTCAGGTGCTGGGCCGTGGTCGGCTGCGCCAGTTTGAGCCGCTCCTCGATGAAGATCGCGCAGACCCCATCCTTCACCAGGTCGCCGTCGACCTGCGGCGGGAAGTTCTTCACCGGCTCCTTCAGCAGCGACAGGATCTGCAACCGATGAGGGTTGGCGAGGGCCTTCAGGCGTCGGGCTTTGTTGTCGCTCATATCGTCCTATTGCAATCTTACGATAACATGTCTAGGGAGGCGCCGGCAAACCGCTGGGGAGCGGAATGACAGGGGCGCTCAGACGAAGGAGCTGCCTGATGACCACCACGTCCACCGACCGGCTCGTCCGGTCCAAATGACGATCGAGGCGATCCGCTCGGAGAAACTGTCTCCGCCCGTCGGTCCCTTCTCGCCCGCGATTCGTTCGGGCGATTTCCTCTTCTTCAGCGGACAGGTCGGCCAGGATCCGGCGACCGGGAAGCTGGTCGGCGGCGGAGTCGAAGCGGAGGCGCGGCAGTTGTTCCGCAACCTCGCAACCCTGCTCGAGGCGGCCGGCAAGTCGTTTGGCGACGTCGTCCGGGTCGGCGTGTTCCTCACGCGCATCGAGGATTTCGCCGCCGTCAATGCGCTCTACGCCGAACAGTTCGAGCCGCCGTTCCCGGCGCGCACGACCGTCGCCGTGGCGGCACTCCCGCTCGGGTCCGCGATCGAGATCGAGCTGCTCGTCCGCGCCTGAACCCGCACGCCCGTAAAGGACAGCCAATGCGGTACGATTTCATGACCCTCGACGTTTTCACCGACACGCCGTTCGGCGGCAACCAACTCGCGGTCCTCACCGATGCGCGCGGGCTGACGACCGAGGCGATGCAGGCGATTGCCAAAGAGTTCGATTATCCGGAAACGACCTTCGTCCTGCCCCCGGACGATCCGGCCCATGCCCGGCGGGTCCGAATCTTCACTCCGGGCGGCGAGCTGCCGTTCGCCGGCCATCCGACCGTCGGCACCGCCTGCGCATTGGTGATGTCAAACCAGTGCCCCGTCGGAGACTTCGTCCTGGAGGAGGGAGTCGGCCCGGTTGCGGTTTCGACCCGGCGGGATGGCGGGGCCTATTCGGCCCGCTTGCGGATCGCGCGCGCGCCCGAAGTCCCCGATACGGTGCCGGCATCGAACGACGTGGCGGCGGTCGTGTCGCTGCAGCCAGGCGATGTGCTTGGGGTCTTCTGCGCCGGCATGGGCCCGAGGTTCACCTTCGCCCAAGTGGCGTCCAGGGAGGTCGTCGACAGGGCCCAGCTCGACCACCAGTCTTGGCGCAGAATCCTCGCGGACAGCTGGGGCGCGCAGGTCTTCGTCTTCGCCGGCGAGCTCAGCGATGGATCCGAGCTGTATGGCCGCATGTTTGCGCCTGCCCTCGGCATCGCCGAGGATCCCGCGACTGGGGCGGCGGCGGCGGCGATCGTCGGCACGGCGGCACTCCGCGCAGGCGCGGTCAAGTCACGCACGTTCGGGCTGGACATCGTGCAAGGGGTGGCCATGGGCCGGCCGAGCTTCCTCAGCGCCTCAGCCGAGCTCGAGGCTGGGACGGTGTCCGCGATCGAGGTCGGCGGCGGGTGCGCATTCATCGCCGAGGGACAGATCGAGGTTCCCGATCATTTGCTCGAGCAGGACTGGCTTCGCGGCACGAAAGCTGCTGCTAATGAGACGGTCAGCATGTGCGAGGAGCATGAATGAGCGACGAACAGGCAATCGGTGCGGTGATCGACGAAATGTATGCGATGATTTCCGGCCCCAAGGGACCGCGCGACTGGTCGCGGCAGGCAAAATGCTTCCTGCCGGAGGCGCGGCAGGTGCGGACCTGGGTCGACGATGAGGGCCGGCCGCAGAAGCTCGGCATGAGCCTCGCGGAATATTCGGCCAACACCCAGCCGTTCTTCGATGCCAACGATTTCTTCGAGGTCGAGACCAGCCGGCGGATCGACCTGTTCGGCAACATGGCGCACGTCTGGAGCGGCTACGAGGCCCGGCGCACGCCCGACGAGGACCCACCCGAGCGCCGCGGCATCAATTCGATCCAGCTGTTCAAGGATCCTGACCGTGGCTGGCGGATCATCCACATGATCTGGGACAATGAGCGCGACCCGGCGCTCGAATGGCCGAAGCGCGCCGGGGTGACGGCGGACTAGGTCAGGCCGCGGCCTCGACCCGCCCGACGCACTCGCCGAAGCCAATCCGCACCGCGCCGTCGGCTTCACACCAGGCCCGCAGCGTGACCTCGTCGCCGTCTTCGAGGAAGGTGCGTGTTTCGCCCGTCGGAAGCGCGACCGGCTGCTGGCCCCCACGGCTGATTTCGAGCAGCGAGCCGAGCCCGGCGGCGCTGTCGGTCGACAGCGTGCCGGTCCCGATCAGGTCGCCCGGCTGGAGGTTGCAGCCGTTGCAGCTGTGGTGGGCGACGATCTGCGCCGCGCTCCAATACATCGCCCCTTCGGCCGAGCCGCGCGACAGGACCTGCGGGGTCACGCCGCTTGCCCGCATCTGCTCCGTCGTGAGGGTGACCTCGAGCTGGATGGCGAGCGCTCCGCCGGCGCGGTCCGCAGGGTCGTCGAGATAGGGCAGTGGCGGCGGGTCGCCGGCGGGCCGCTCCGGCAGCGGCCCGCGGAACGGCGCCAGCGCCTGCGGGCTGACGACCCACGGCGACACGCTGGTCAGGAAATTCTTGGCGAGGAACGGCCCGAGCGGCTGATACTCCCATGCCTGCAGGTCGCGCGCCGACCAGTCGTTGAGCAGGCAATAGCCGGCAATATGCTCGGCCGCCTCGCCGACCGGGATCGGCGAGCCGAGCTCGTTGCCGTGGCCGATCCACATGCCGAGCTCGAGCTCGTAATCGAGCCGGCGGCTGGCGCCGAACTCCGGCGTGTCGGCGTCGGGCGCCTTGCGCTGCCCGTTGGGACGGATCACCGGCTCACCCGACGGGCGCACCGAACTGGCCCGGCCGTGATAGCCGATCGGCACATATTTATAGTTGGGCAGTAGCGGATTGTCGGGCCGGAACAGCGCCCCGACGTTGGTCGCATGATGAATCCCGACGTAAAAGTCGGTGTAGTCGCCGACCAGGCACGGCACGTGCATCCGCACCTCGCTCTGGCCGATCAGATTGGGCTCGACGTCGTCGCGGTAGCGCTCGTCGGACAGGATCTCCGAAAGCCTAAGACGAAATTCGCGGTGGGCCTCCGGGCCGCGCCCGAGCCACCGGTTGAGGACCGGCTGGGCGAAGTCGCCGCGCCATCCTTCGTCGAGCAGGTCGGCGATTGCGGTCAGGTCGAGGATATAGTCGCCGATCGCGACCCCGGGACGGCGGCGGCCTTTGGCCTCGGAGAAGATGCCGAGCGGCAGATTCTGGATCGGAAAGTCGCTGCCTGCGGTGGTTGCGACCCAGCTGGTCCGCGCCGGATCGTTGGTCTCGTCGGTCACGGCAGCTGCGCCTTGGGAAAGCCCGCCCAGGCCTGGTCGTAGTCCGGCTGCGCGCGTTCCAGCGCCCAGTCGGTCGGCAGGTATGGCCAGCAGGTTTCGACCATGAACGCCATCGTGCCATCGATTTTCATCGGCTTGAGCTCGGCCGCGCTGGCCTTCTCCCAGCTGTCGACGTCCGGGCCGTGGCCGCTCATCAGATTATGCAGGCTAAGACCGCCCGGCTGGAACCCTTCCGCCTTGGCATCATAGGCGCCGGAGATCAGGCCCATCGCTTCGCTCATCACGTTGCGGTGGAACCAGGGCGGCCGGAAGGTGTCCTCGGCAACCATCCAGCGCGGCGGGAAGATGACGAAGTCGGCATTGGCCCGGCCCGGCACAGTGCTCGGCGACGTCAGCACGGTAAAGATCGACGGGTCGGGATGGTCGAAGCTCACCGTTCCAATCACGTTGAAGCGCGACAGATCGTAGCGATAGGGCGCGTAATTGCCGTGCCAGGCGACGACGTCGAGCGGCGAATGGTCGAGGCTGGTGATCCACAATCGCCCAAGGCTCTTCTGGATCACCTCGGTCGGCTCGTCGCGATCCTCGAACCAGGCGGCGGGCGTTTCGAAATCGCGCGGGTTGGCGAGGCCGTTCGATCCGATCGGGCCGAGCTCGGGCAGGCGCAACGGGGCGCCGTAATTCTCAGCGACGTAGCCGCGCGCCTCGCCCTGGGTCAGCTGGACCCGGAACCTAACCCCGCGCGGCACGACTCCGATCGTGCCCGGAGCGACGTCGAGCCGGCCGAGCTCGGTCTGCAGCTCGACCGCGCCGTGCTGCGGAATGATCATGAGCTCGCCGTCGGCATCGACCAGCACACGCCCGTCCATGCTCTTCGTCGCCCGATAGGCGTGGACGGCGCACCCCTCGAGATCCTGCGGGGTCCGCGCCTGCAGCAGGGTGACGAGGCCGTCGACGAAATCGGTGCCGTCGGGCAGCTCCGGCGGGTTCCAGCGCAGCCGATTGGGCGCCAGCGGCTGCTCCGACGCGGCCGCTCCGAACAGCGGCGTGCCGGGGTAAGCGACGAACGGCCGATGATCCGCGGTCGGGCGCATCCGGTACAGCCAGCTGCGCCGGTTCTCGTGGCGCGGCGCGGTGAAGGCGGTGCCCGAGATCAGCTCGGGGTAGAGGTCGAAGGGCGCGCGCTGCGGGCTGTTGCGGCCCTGCGGCAGCGCGCCGG
>Ga0134122_10000204_pt1 | contig 36445 bp, 33 predicted proteins | sample KB302_FD_96461 | JGI IMG/M metagenome (GOLD analysis project Ga0134122, IMG submission 96461) | Terrestrial soil microbial communities without Nitrogen fertilizer from Kellogg Biological Station, Michigan, USA - KB3-0-2 | ecosystem: Environmental > Terrestrial > Soil > Unclassified ... | reverse complement strand
GGTGTGAATGAAGTGGGGACAGGCCCCGAAATCGATTGAAGGATTACTGCAAAATCGAGACTTGCGTTTCGATTTCGACTCCAGTCCCCACTTCATTCACACCTTCCGCCCGCCCCTACAATATTAAACGGTTAAACACCTGCCGCTTTGAGCGCGGCGAGCACGCGCGCGTCGCGGAATGGTATGCGCCTTAAGCGGACTCCGGTCGCGTCGTAGATGGCATTGGCCACGGCAGCCAACAGCGGTTTGCACACCGTTTCACCGGCGCCATAGTGCGGAAGATCCGGCCGCTTCGGATTCGGATCCCCGTTCACGATCACGACGTCGATTCTCGCTGGCGCATCCATGTGTGTGAGAGTCGGATGCGAAACCCAGTCCACGCTCGTGACTTTTTCCGTATCGAACTGAACTTCCTCGTGCAGAGCGCGGCTGAGCGAGTGCAGCATTCCATTCTCGATTGTGCGCCGCAGGCCTTCCGGATTGATCACCAGTCCGCAGTCGTGCGCACACACCAGACGTTTCACCCAGACATGGCCGGTCTGACGATTCACCTCGACCTCGGCGATCTGCGCCACCACCGTCTGACTGCGGAAGGTATACGCCATTCCGCGTCCGGTGAGAATGGCCCCTGTCCCGCGGGCTCGGGGGGACGGACGGCTGTCCCATCCATAGGCTTCTGCGGCAGCCTTGACGACGGCAATTGAGCGCGCGCGTTTGAACTGGGCATCGTCGGTGGTGGCCGCAGTGAGGAGTTTCATCCGAAACGCCAACGGGTCGGCTTTAGCAGCGGCCGCGAGTTCGTCGATAAACGATTCGGCTGCGAACGTGATCTGCGGGCCGTTCGGATCGCGGAGATTTCCAGTGCGCAATGGCGTCTCCCACACCAGAGGCATGCTGACTACCTGCGAAGCGTTTCGCCGATTCGGAATGACGTACATGTCCGATGGCGATCCCGCGCTCCCCGCCGCCGCTCTGGCGGGCCTCGTTCCCATCAGCTGGGAGATGAGCACCGTATTCACTTCGTTGTATCCCAAATGATTGGAGTCGGCCGCCTGGGCATTGTAATCGCAGGCGGCGAGATTGCCCTGGGCATCGAGCGCTCCGCGCATTTTGAAGGTGAATGCCGGCCCCTTGGTATCCCATGCCGTCTCTTCATTCCTCATCCACTGCATCCGAACGGGCCTGCCGATTTCCTTCGCAATGTACGCCGCTTCAAATCCCGCATCATCGGCAGCCGTGCGTCCGTATCCTTGCGGACCTTCCATCCAGACGACGCGGACTTTGTCTGGCGGCATTCCGAGAAAGGTCGCAACGCCGGTGCGCATGCCATAAGACTTCATGTCATTCGAATAGATCGTCATCTGGCCATTGGAGGGATCGGCCGTCGCATGAGCCGGGCCGATCGCGGTGTGTCCCTGGAATGGAACGTCGTATTCGGCTTCGATGACTTTCGCTGCGCCGGAAAACGCTGCATCGAGGTTAGGATTTGCCGCCGGAGCGGCGCCGGATGTTGGCGTAGCTGCACGCATGTACTTGAAGAGATCTTCGGAAGCAGGGAAGGGCGACGTTGCGGGTTTTTCCCAATCCACTTTGAGCTGTCTGGAGGCGTTGATCGCCTGCTCTTCGCGCTCGCAGACCACTGCAACGTAGTTGCCTTTCGTGACGACCTTGACGAAGCCCGGCAGGTTTCGAACGGAAGATTCATCGATGCGAATCAGCTTTGCGCCCGCGACCGGCGGCTTCACATTCCGCGCATGAACCATGCCAGGTAGTTTTACATCGACGGCCCACTTCAACGAGCCATCGACCTTCGCTGGAATGTCATAGCGCTGCGGCGACTGCCCAACGATGTGCAGATCCTGAACCGATTTCATTTTCGCCACGCCTGTCGCGCCGTCCGGGTTTCCTCCCGTCAGCGCGACGTTGAATCGCTTTCCGCCGATCAACTCGCCATAGGTGACTTTCTTCGACGGATCAGACTTCACCGTAATCACTGCCGCGCTCACGGTGAGTTGATCGACGGGAGTGCTGAATCGTGTCGATGCCATTTCCAGCAGAACGCGGCGCGCTTCAGCGGCAACTCGCCGCATGGGCAGGCCATCCACTTGAATGGCATCGGAGCCGCCGGACCCACCCTGGTCCACCGTCACGTCGGTGCTGCCCATGATGCATGTGGTTTTGTCGTAGGCGATGTCGAGTTCGTCGGCCATCATCTGGCGGAATGCTGTTCCCGTACCCTGCCCGCAGTCGGTCTTTCCGACATAGAACGTTGCGGTGTTGTTTTCATGAATGACAATCCAGGAATCGAGCTTTCGGAAATCGGGATCAGGATATGGACCGGCTGCCGCCTGAGCCACCACGCGAGCCGTGAGTGGTTCGGCGATTCCTGCGGCACTGAAGCTCACGATGAGCATCCCGGATGTTTTGAGGAAATCGCGGCGCTGGATGGTCATGCGGCCCCCTTTCCCGTGGCAACGCGTTTGATCGCGGCTTGAATTCGGTAGTAAGTCATGCAGCGGCACAGGGTGCGGGCCATCCCATCGCGGATCTCGGCATCGGTCGGCTTCGGATTTTTGTCCAGCAATGCCTTGGCCGTCATGATCTGCCCGTTCTGGCAGAAACCGCATGCCGGAACCTGCTCGTCAATCCAGGCCTGCTGCAATGGATGCAGCTTCCCGTCCGTGGCAATACCTTCAAGCGTCGTGACCTCGCCCTTAACGTTGGATGTGGGTGTGACGCACGATCGCGTCGCGACGCCATCGATGATCACCGTGCACGCTCCGCATTGTCCAAGACCGCAACCAAACCGCGGACCCTGCAGATCCAGATCATTGCGCAGGATATAGAGCAGCGGTGTTGCGGGATCAATATCGACGGTGTGGTTTTTGCCGTTCACCTTCAATGTGACATTGCTCATCGTCCATTCTCCTTTTGTTTCTTAGGGCGACTGCTAGTCTAGTTCGCTCCGCCACCTCCGACAAGAAATTAGGAAATCAGAGGACGGGAGATGTGGGGACGAGCCCCGAATTTCCAGAGTTTTGAACACATTCAAATTAACGTTGACAGGCGTCTGCCGTCGCGGCAATACTTGAACACGTTCAACAAAGGGAGGATCTGATGTATATCGAAGCGTCTTACGGGGTATATCTGGCGATTAGTCTGTGTGCGACCGTGTGGGTTGCGCGGACGCTGTACAAGAACGGCAGAGTCTTTCTGGTGGATGCTTTTCGCGGCAATGTCGAATTGGCGGGATCGGTCAACCACCTGCTCGTCGTGGGATTCTATCTGATCAATGTGGGATACGTGACGCAGGCTCTTGCCACAAACCTCCGCGTGGACAACTTGCGGGAATCGATGGAGATGGTCAGCGGCAAAGTCGGCACCATCCTTCTGGTTCTGGGAGTGATGCACTTCGTCAACCTGTACATCTTCAATCGGTTCCGTCATCGCGGTCTGGAGCATCTCGAAGCGCCGCCGGTATCGCCGAACGCTCAAATCCAGGTGAGATAAAGGAGGGAGTGATGCAGGCTCTTTATGTGATGTACGACCCGAACTGCGGGCTTTGTACGGAAGTTCGAGATTGGCTCAGCACCCGGCCGTCCTATGTGCAGCTCCGCATGCTGGCATCGAATTCCGACGAGGCGCGGCAGAAGTTTCCCTCGCTGGTGGCCGGCGAACTGGCGGTTGTGAGCGATTCGGGCGAGGCATGGTTCGGCGACCGGGCGTTCATCATGTGTTTGTGGGCGCTTCGGGAATATCGGGGCTGGGCGCGGCGAATGGCGAGCCCGATGCTTCTGCCGCTGGCGCGGCAGGCGTTTGAGGCCGTGTCGCGGAATCGCCAGAACGTATCCGGACTCCTCGGCCTGAAGAGTGAAGCGGAACTGAAGCAACGCCTGAGTAGTGTGAGGATTCCCGAATGCCGGATCCAGTGAAGACGGGAATCCAGCTTGGGATACATTGACGGCGTGAAGCGCCAACGGCTCGTGATAGGCTTTCCCCGGAAATCCAAATGGAGCGAAAGTGATCGAATTTCTTCTGACTTTGCTGATGGCACTGTCCCAGGGTATCCCGGCCTTGCCCGGACAGAGCGGCACGGTCACCGGCGTTCTGCGCACAGCTGCGGGCGAACCTGCTGCGGGTGTGCGGGTTTCCGCAATGGTGCCTCCGGAGTCGGACGTCGACGTCCGATCGGTCGCGTCGTTCGCCGCACTTGCGGAAACGGATATGGATGGCCGATATCGATTGGAAGGAATCCCTCAAGGCCGGTACTACATTGTCGCCGGCCGTGTCGACCAGCCAACCTATTACCCGGGTACGACGGAGATGACGAAAGCGAGGATCTTTTCTGTGACGCCCGGAGGCTTCATTTCTGGAATCGACTTCGTGATGGTGGACAGCAGCGTTCGATCCAACCTACCGGGCGCGGGGCAACTTCAACTCGCGCGACGAATCACAATTCCCACACAGGTCGCCGTTGAGGGCGGTGGAAAACTGCCCGTATTTGCAGCGGGCGGATTCACTCAGATTCGGCTCACGGAAACCGGTTACAGCTCTGAAAGCACAGTGGAGTTGAAGAGTTCGTCATCATTTGATTTTTCAATTTCCAGCGGCCAAACGTCTGCGGAGTATAACGTCAGTGTCGACTACCTTCCCGAAGGATATTTTGTGAAGTCCATGACGTTCGGCGCCGACAATGTCATGACCGGCACGTTAAAAATCCCTCAGGCGAATATGCCGCGGACGATCGTTTCCAACGTCGGGGGAATCACACAACAGGTCATCACGCAGGTGTCGGCGTCTGGCGTGCTAATGCCGACCTTGACCATAACGTTGTCTACGACGAGTCTTCCGCCGGTGAATGGAGTGCGCGTGAGCGGCCACGTGAAGGACACGGGAGTCCGATCTATCTACATCTCCGGAAATCCAGGAACGCTCTATTCCGACGGCACATTTGAATTTCGCGGAGTGCGTCCCGGACGGCATGTAGCTGCCGCGGTCGGAAGGCGGCCGGGTCAGATGTCGCTGGCAGCTTCAATTGTGGTTGGGGACCACGACCTCGAAGGACTGGAACTCCAGGAGACGGCGACATTGCCTTCCGATGTGAAGCTGCCATCCGAGCCCGGTCCTGCCGGTACCCATGCACCGGGATCCGTTCTTCCGCTGGCATCGCTTCGAGGCCGTGCGTTGGAAGAGAGCAGTGGTCGACCCATCGAAGAAGGAAGCATCACACTCGTTGGCCGCGACCAGGTCAGCGTTGCGATTGGAGCCGGCGGGCAATTTGAGTTTCCAAAACTGCTCCCGGGAACCTACCGGCTGGACATGCAAATATTCGGCCACAGTATCATTCACCAGCCTGTCGCTATCGGCGACGACGACATCAACCTCGACGTGAAATCGCTCCGTCTTTATTGATCCGGATTCCCCAACTCCGCGCACCTGCCGGTGGCAAAACGTTGTAGTATGGCGCGCAATGTCGATGACCGGGAGGAAGTTGGCTCACTACGAGATTGAGGCCCGGCTTGGCGCCGGCGGTATGGGAGAGGTGTATCGCGCGCGCGACATGCGGCTGGGCCGGAGCGTCGCGATCAAGCTATTGCCGGAAGCGTTTGCCGAGGATCCGGATCGAATTGCGCGATTCCAGCGTGAAGCCAAGGTGCTCGCCTCGCTGAATCACCCCAATATTGCGGTTCTTTATGGCCTCGAGGAATTCGAGGGCACGCACTTTCTGGTCATGGAACTTATCGAAGGTGAAACTCTCGCAGAGCGCATCGCCCGCGGTCCAATCCCTCCTGTGGAAGCGCTCGGAATCGCCCACCAGATTTCCGAAGCTTTCGAGGCTGCGCACGGCCGAGGCGTTATTCATCGCGATTTGAAGCCGGCCAACATCAAGATCACGCCGGAAGGCAAGGTGAAGGTTCTCGACTTCGGCCTTGCTAAGGCAATGGAGGGTGCGCCAGCGAGTATTGTGCCGGCGAATTCTCCGACGATGAGTCTTTCCGCTACGCATGCCGGAATGATTCTGGGAACCACCGCGTATATGTCGCCGGAGCAGGCCAAGGGACTCGAAGCCAGTCCCCGCAGCGACATCTTTTCGTTTGGCTGCGTCCTCTATGAAATGCACACCGGGCGCCAACCGTTTCAGGGCGACACCGTCGCCGAAGTCCTTGCGCGTGTGATCGCGCGCGAGCCGGATCTGACGGTGCTGCCCGCGAATCTGAACCCGAAAATTCCCGAACTCCTCCGCCGGTGTCTGGAGAAGGATCCGCGCCGGCGCTGGCATGCCGTTGCGGATACGCGCGTGGAAATTGAAGGCATTCTGGCCGACCCGCGTGGCGTCGTGCTGGAAGCGCAGTTGATTGAGCGTCGGCCGCTGTGGAAGCGCGCCATCCCCGCGCTTGCGGGCCTGCTCGCAGGAGCCCTCATTGTTGGAGGCGCGGTTTGGAAACTTCGGCCCGAGCCGTCCGTTTCGCGTGTTCAATTCACCTTCCCGCTACCCGATGGGCAGACATTTACGGATACGGGCCGGGCGCTCCTCACGATATCGCCCAACGGATCGGCATTTGCGTATGCGGCTGGTGGGCGCCTCTACCTGAAGAAGATGAGTGAATTCAAGGCCAACGCGATTCAAGGCAGCGACGTTCCCTCAGGCGGCCCGGTGAATCCAGTGTTTTCGCCCGACGGCCTTTCGATTGCATTTTTCTCCGAAGCAGACAAAACAATCAATCGCATTGGAATTGACGGAGGCATGCCCGTCACCATTTGCCATGCCGAAAACGTCTTTGGCATCAGCTGGAACAAGGACAACAACCTTCTCTTCGGCCAGGGCGGCACGGGCGTGATGCGCGTTTCCGCAATCGGAGGCAAGGCGGAAGCAATTCTTGCCGTCGACAAGAATGAACTGGCGCGCAATCCTCAGATACTTCCGGGCGGCGCTGTTCTATTCACCATCGCAGCCGGAGACAAGACCAACGTCGTTGTGCAAACGCCAGGCGCAAACGACCGCAAGATTCTTGTCGAAGGTGGAAGCGACGCCCGGTATGTGCCGATCGGCCGGCTCGTCTATGCTCAAGGCGGAAGCGTCCTTTCCGTTCCGTTTGATGTCAAGCGGCTGAACCGCACCGACGGACCCACACCGCTTCCCGAGACGGTCTATGCCGGCGGAAAAGCGGGTGCCGCCCAATTCAGTTTTTCGGACAATGGATCCCTGGTATACGTCACCCGGTTGTCGCGTCAGGGATCGATGACCTTTGTGAATCGCGACGGAACGTCCACACTGGTACCCCTTCCTCCGGGCCTGTATGAAACACCGAGGATTTCTCCGGATGGCAAACAACTGGCGTACTCGATATACGATGGCAATGAGAGCAACATCTTCGTATACAGCATTGCCGATAAGACATCGCCGCTGCGGCTGACCTTCGCTGGCACGGCGAACCGAAGTCCGCTCTGGTCTGACGACGGCAACCAGATTGTTTTTCAATCCAATCGCGAAGGAAACAATTTCATTTTCATGCAACGTGCCGATGGTACCGGCAAGGCCGAAAGGCTCACGACAACCACCGGAGTGACCGGCAATCACAGACCCTCCAGTTGGGCGCTCCATAGCCCTCTGTTCCTGTTCACTGCGCAATACGGGTCGGGTCTCGACAACGACATATGGTCGTACTCGACTGCAACAAGAACGGCAGTGCAAGTCATTGCGGAGATCAAGCGCCAACAGAACGCGGTCTTTTCCCCGGATGGTAGATGGGTGATCTACGAATCCGACGAGAGTGGCCGGAGTGAGATTTATCTTCAACCTTATCCTCCCAGCCCAAATGTCAAATTCCAGATCACTCGCGATGGCGGGAGCCACCCGATGTGGATTGGAAAGGAAGTGCTTTTCGTCAATGGTGGAACGCTGTTTTCCGTCGGCATCGAAACTCAACCTTCGCCAAGATTTTCCGAGAAGGTCCGGCTGCCGATCACAGGATTCATTCAGGCCGCGGGATCGTCCAACCGCAATTACGATGTCACTTCCGATGGCCAACAGTTCGTCATGAATTTCCCTCCAGGTCAGACGGCCGCGGATTCGGGCCCGCCCGCTCAGATTCAGGCCGTTCTCGGCTGGTTTCAGGAACTCCAGCAGACCGTGGTGTCGAAGTGATCGGCAGGACTCTTGGACATTACACGATCGAAAGCCGCCTCGGCTCAGGGGGGATGGGTGAAGTGTATCGCGCGCAGGATACCCGGCTGGGCCGGAACGTGGCGATCAAGGTATTGCCGGAAGCATTCGCCAGGGACCCGGAACGTATCGAACGATTCGAACGCGAAGCGAAGGTTCTGGCGTCGCTCAATCATCCCTACATCGCCGCGCTGTATGGTTTCGAGTCCTGTGAAGATCAGCGCTTCCTCGTCATGGAGCTTGTTGAGGGCGAAACGCTGTCGGAGCGGATAGCGCGCGGACCAATTCCGATGGACGAGGCGCTGAAGACCGCCCATCAGATCGCGGAAGCTCTCGAGGCCGCGCACGAAAAGGGCATTGTCCATCGCGATCTGAAGCCGGGCAACGTCATCGTGACCACTGAAGGCAAAGTAAAAGTGCTGGATTTCGGTCTGGCAAAGGCCATGGTGAACGCTCCGGCCAACTTCGACATGTCGAATTCCCCGACCCTCACCATGAGCGGAACTCGCGCCGGCGTGATTCTCGGAACGGCCGCATACATGTCACCGGAGCAGGCAAAGGGATTTGCGGCCGATGCGCGCAGCGACATTTTCTCTTTTGGGTGTTTGCTGTACGAAATGCTGACGGGGCGTCAGCCGTTTCAGGGCGACACTCTGGCCGAAGTGATGGCCGGCGTAATCGCGCGGACACCGGACCTCGCGCTCCTGCCGGTGAATCTCAACCCGAGGATTTTCGAACTGCTTCGCCGCTGTCTGGAGAAGGATCCGCGTCGCCGCTGGCAGGCGGTGGCGGATATGCGCGTGGATATTGAAGTGATCCTGGCGGATCCGCGCGGGCTGGTGATTCAGACCCCGCAGGCGTCGCGGCGGCCGCTGTGGAAGCGCTCCATTCCTTTACTCGTTGGAATCCTTGCCGGCGGTGTGATCGCAGGCTTCGCCGTGTGGGCCCTGAAACCGCTGCCCGCGAAGGAGGTCACTCGATTCGTGTTCCCTGTGAACGGGTTTACCTTCATAGGCCGCCAGATCCTCAACATTTCACCCGACGGTACGCAGTTCGTTTATGTTTCGGGAAACGTGCTGCAGCTCAGGCCCCTGCTCGAACTCGAATCCCGCCCTATTCCGGGCGTGACGGCCGACACACGGAATCCCGTGTTTTCTCCGGACGGCCGGTCGATTGTGTTCTGGACGATGACCGATCAGACATTGAAGCGGATTCCCACAATTGGCGGCGCTCCGATCACGCTCTGTGCGGCGGACAATGTTTATGGCATGAGCTGGGACACGGACGACCAGATTGTGTTTGGCCAGGGAATCAAGGGCATCTTCCGCGTCTCCGCTAACGCCGGCAAACCGGAGGTTGTCGTCGCTGCGCAGAATGGAGAAGTCCTGCACGGACCGCAGGTCCTCCCCGGCGGTAAAGCCATACTCTTCACCTCGGCCGCAGGCGGGAATTGGGATCAGGCGAAAATATTTATTCAGCCGCTCCCTTCCGGGGAACGCAAGCTGCTCGTCGATGCCGGCAGTGACGCACGTTACCTGCCGACCGGCCACATAATCTATTACCTTGATGGGAACCTGCTGGCAGCTCCATTTGACCTGAAGACTCTGGCCGTGACGGGAAGACCAATACCCGTCGTCGAAGGCGTCCGATTCGCCGAAGGTCCCAATGCCGGCTCCGCCCAGTTCAGCGTTTCCAATACGGGAACGCTCATTTATGCACCTGCGCCAGCAACGACGGAGAGGGCAACGACAGTATCAATCGTCGATGCGAAAGGAATCGGGACACCTCTCGATCTTCCCGAGAACGTGTACGTCTCGGCCCGTTTCGCTCCGGACGGCAAACAAATCGCGGTTGGAACCGATGATGGAAGGGCCGCCGACATTTGGGTCTATGATTTGTCGGGCAAGACTTCTCTACGGCGGCTGACGTTCAGCGGAAGGAATCTCTATCCGGTCTGGTCGGGTGACAGCAAACGGATTCTCTTTCAGTCCGACCGGGAAAAGGATGCCGCCATTTACTGGCAGCTTGCCGATGGTACCGCAATGGCAGAGCGGTTGACGAAACCGGAGGCGGGTACCAGCCACATTCCGGAATCCTGGATGCCGCGGGAAGAAGGGTTTTCCTTTCAAGTTGTAAAAGGAGCCGATGAAGATATCTGGATCCACTCCATAAACGAGAAGGACGGTAAGAAGGACACGCCGCTTATTGTCGTGGCCGGGTCCAACCAGCACGATTCCATGTTTTCGCCGGACGGCCACTGGATCGCCTACCGGTCCGAAGAAAGCGGAAAGACCGGCATCTACGTTGAGCCCTATCCCGCAACGGGGGCCAAGTATCTGCTTCCGGCAGGGCCTGGCGCCTTCTCGCCAGTCTGGTCTCCAAACGGCAAAGCAGTGTTTTTTCATCGGATAAGAGCCGGTCAGCTGCACTCCGTTGCTATCCAGCCTCAGCCGACCTTCACATCTTCAGATCCGGTCGATCTTCCCATCAGCCAATTCCAGCATTTGAATATCTACCGGATGTATGACATGAATCCGGTAGACGGAAAACACTTCGCCCTGATCCGTGCTGCTTCGCAAGGCACCAATAATGGTGCCGCCTCCACTCCGCCTCCGGAAATCCATGTTGTCGTCAACTGGTTTGAAGAATTAAAGAGACTCGTGAAGTAGAGTTCTGAATTCGGGGATTGAGTGGTCTGTCCCCACAACTCTGCTAAGATACGCACGATACGAACTGGAGGCATGCATGAGTTTTTCCCTGAAGACGCGAAAGGTCGGAGCGGTGGTTATTGTAGATATGTCAGGACGGTTGATGAGTGGCGAACCCGTGCAGTCGCTGCGCGCCGCCGTCCGGCAGGCTGCGGACGAGGGCAGTATTAAATTCATCTTTAATCTGGGCGACGTCAGTCATATCGACAGCTCGGGCCTCGGCGAGCTCATTACCTGCTACACGACGATTCGAGGCCGGAACGGAGATGTGAAACTCCTGAAGTTGACCGCGAAAGCCAAAGACCTGCTCCAGATGACCAAGCTGTTGACGGTCTTTGAATGTTTCGATGATGAGCAGCTCGCGCTAAACTCCATGAAATAGGCGTTCGAACGGAAATGAAAGCACAGCCTCGCGAACAGGACTCGTTCTACATCAGCTGGGTCGAGGAATCCGCCCGCCGCAGTTATCAGATCACACGCGACGAAACTATTGTCGGCCGGCGAAGCGATTGCGACGTCAGCATCAACAATCAGCATATCTCCAGGCGTCATGCCCGGATTGTCCGCAGCGGCGGCACCTACACGATTTTCGATCTGGAGAGCCGATTCGGGACATACCTGCGCGGAGTGCGGATCACCGAGCATGTTCTCGAGCCGGGCGACAGCATCGAGCTCGGCAAGGATCGTGTGCCGTTCCTGTTCACCACGGATGCAGCCAAATTTCCGGGCGAGAACTCGTCCTCTCTGGAACACTCCATCTTCAACCTGAAGCTGCAGGACAACGAGGGCGCCTCGGAACTCGAAAAGGTATCCTGGATTCTCGATTTCCAGCAGCATTGGGAATCCACTTTCACCGCAGAAACCGCATTCGACCAGATCCTCAAATCTGCCCTGAAGCTGAGTGGCGCCGAGCGTGCATACATCCTGGTTCGAGGCGAAGCCGGGTTTGGCTACGCCACGGGCATGGATTCCTCACTCCGAAAATTGTATGAAGGGGAGTTCCAGACCAGCCGGAGCGTTGTTCAACGCGTCGCCGGGACCGGCTCGCCGGTATTCATGGTCGAAGGCCTGGAGAAGGCATTTGCCGCGCAGGCCAGCGTGATCGCGACCGGCGCCAAGGCTCTGGCGTGCCTTCCGCTCCGCGGCATTCCGGAAGAGTCCGGGGCGGCGGCAATGCTCGGGATTCTCTACCTGGACAGTACTCATCCGATGCATGCGCTTTCCGGGCTTAATGAAAAGATTCTGAAGAAGCTTGCAGGAGACGCTGGCAATGTTCTCGAGCGGATCGAGTTCGTCAAAGGGGCTCAGCAGCGGAAGACTCTGGAACGCGAACTTGCTCTCGCGGAGGAAATGCAGAAGGCGCTGTTGCCCGGGGTGATTCCCGTATTGGCGGGCTGGCAACTGGCCGCGTTCTCCAAGCCCACGCGATACGTCGGGGGAGATTTTTACGACTTCGTGCGCTCGCCTCAGGGAACGCTGGTGGGCGTGTTGGGAGATGTCGCAGGGAAGGGAGTCTCCGCGGCATTGCTCAGCTCGATGATTCTCGGTTCGCTGAATTCTCTGATTCATTCGAACCACTCGATCGAATCGGCGGTGACTTCTATCAACCGGCTGATGTGCGAGAAATCGTTATCAAAACGGTTTGTAACACTCTTTGCCGTGGAATTCACAGCGGGCGCGTGCGGCCGATTTATCAGCGCCGGTCACACCACCGGATATCTGTACCGTTCGGCGAGCGGGGCCGTGGAAGAATTGCCATCGAACTGCATGATCGTTGGGGCCTTTGACTTTGCCGAGTTCCAGTGCAGTCCGACTGAAATCGGTCCTGGCGATCTCATCATCAGCTATTCGGACGGACTCACGGAAGCCGAAGATCCTGCCGGCGAAATGTTTGGAGAAGAACGTGTTCTTGAGATTATCCGCGTAGCGGGGCGTTTGGGCGCCGAAGCGGTGATCGGCGAACTGACGGCAGAACTCGACCGTTACACGAAGGGTCAACCGCAAACCGACGACATCACGATCCTGGTTATGGGGCGAACGTAAACGTTTTGGAAATGCTTTACGCGGCCTCTCTTTCTTGGCAGGGCAAACGCGCTTCAAATCAGGATCGCATCCTGATTGCTCCCGCGGATTATTCCGATGGCAGAATCCTCGCGGCGGTGGCCGACGGCCTTGGTGGAATGTTGTCGGGTGATAAGGCCGCGGAAATCGCCGTCCAAACATTAAAGGAATCCGCGGGCGAACTGCTTTCCGCCATGAATAACACGTTTGCCGACGCCTCCGATTCTCTGGCCGATGCCTACCAACGAGCCAACGATCGAATTCGAAGCTTTGCGGCAAGTCGCGGCCAGGCAGGATCCGTCGGCACCACCCTGGTGAGTTTCGTCGCATCCGGTTCACGCTACATGGTAGTGAACATCGGAGACAGCCGGGGCTACCGCATCGATAGCGCTGTAGAACTGATCACCCAGGATCACACGGTGGCAGACGAACTGCTGAAGCAGGGTGCCATGACGGAACAGGAATTTGCCTCGAGCCCCCTGCGAAATCAGCTCACAAAATGCCTTGGTCCAAAAATGCGCAGCGAACCGGATATCTTTCCGGAAATTGAATTCGGCGTACTCCAACCCGGCGCCACCTTCCTGTTGTGTTCCGATGGTTTTTTTTCGAAGCTGACCGATGAAGACCTGGTCAAACTTCGAGGGCCGTCATCGAATTTGAATGCCGTTCTGGAGACACTCGCCGCCATTGCCCTCGATCGCGGCAGCACCGACAACCTTTCGGCCGTCGCCATCCGCTATTCCGCTAAAAATGAAAAAATGACAATTGAACAATGACAAATCCTTTCCAATTGTCATTAGTCATTTTCCGATAATTCAGAAATCCCCGGTCGCGCCGCCGCCGCCGGATTTGCCGCCGCCTTCGCGAAATCCAGTCTCCGGTTGTGCCTGGCCGGATGCGGCGGCATGCGGTTGCAGTGCGGCGCTCGCGATGCTCAATGCCGCAAGGCTTCGCTCATCGCTTCGAAGAAGCCGCACTGCGGTAAACCCGCTGCGCTCGCCATTTGTGCCGCGCTGAAGCCAGCGCCGGATCAGAATCGCAACGGTTATCAGAAGCATTCCCAGAAGAATCGGATCCCAGGAATGGACGGTCCAGCCGAGGTAGCGCTTGTTGGTCGACAGTGAGAGAAGCGCCATGAGCATACTCACGTCCATGAGCATTCGCTCCTTCCGCCGAAGACCGAGCCACAGTCCGGCTGCCGGCAGAATCCAGATCATCGCCCAGGTCGTTACGTAGAACCATGCGTGGACCTCGGGGATCGTTGATTGATTCGGCGAATAGAAGAACAGCCGGTACGGCACGCCGAATATCGCCGTGGCCAGTTGAAGATTCAACATGAGATAGATTCCAAGCCACGAGGCAGCCTCAATCGTCGAGCGGCCCGACCCCGCCGGTTCGTTTGGCTGCTGCCATCGCCGCGCCAGCATGAGCGCGAGTACAGTGGCGAAGAACGCTACCGCAAGGAGTCGTTGCTCTTCGCTTCCGATTTCCAGCTGAAACGGAATCGCCGAAGCCAAGGCCATGCTTGCAACGGCCGCATATACGAATCCAAAACGGAAGTAGAGCAACAGTCCGCCGAGGAAACCCACCAGGAGCAGGGCAATGTTTTCGGAAGTGGACGACCTGGCGAACATTTCCGCGATGCCCATGCTCAGGAACACAGCGGAAAACACTGCCAGTGCCTCCTCAAGGCCATAGCGATACAGATGCTTCGCGCACCCGAATTCCGCAAGCGCCCAGCAGACGAATCCTGATAACAGGAAGATCGCCGTCCATTCCGTGTGCTCGTGAGGTCTGATGGCGGTGTCTATCAAGGCAACGCCGGCAATGACGATCACACTCGTGAACAAAAAAAGTACTGCGCGCAGGAATCCATGGGTCTGCCGCAATTCGACTCCCAGTTCCGCTTGAAGCGCAGCACTTTGCGCAGGATCCAGCATCCCGGACGCCGCCCATTCCCGAACGCTCGTTCGGTCGCGAATGCGTTCTTCCTGGAGTGCCGAATAAACCTTCATGATGCACGCCCCAATCGGTGCGCCAGGAGTATCAGCCCCACAACGACAATCGCGCCGGAAACGAACACGTAGGTCAGGAACGACACAAAATTGTGGTTGCCCCTCAGAAACTCGATGCTGATTGCGATGTAGCCATAGACAACTCCATACGCGACAAATGCAAATCGTCGAAATCGCACGCCTCCCCAGACCGCGATGCCCGTTGCAGCCAGCATCGCCGGCAAAAACCAGATAGACGCCGGTTCTGCCACTCCGGACACCAGAGCAGCCAGCAGGACGTTGGTAGCGATGTGCAGATAGGTTTCAAGAAAATGCGTCTTCACTCGCGCCCTGTAGAGCCACAGTCCGGCAGTCGCCGTCGTCGCGCCATACGCGATGGCAGCCGTTCGCAAGTGCGTCCAGGGGACCAGATAAAAGCGTGAGGTCCGGATGCCGAACCACGCCGCCAGCGTCGTCAGCGCCAGTGACAGCACAAAGCGATTGTCATACCGGTACGCACAGGCAAAGAACAGCAGCGCGGAAAACAGCAGGTAGTAGTCCCATTGGGAATCCAGAAGATGAAAGTGGGTTTCCAGGTAACTGATCTCGACGCCGAGCAACAGGCATCCCAGGTAGAGAATGTAATCGAATCCCAGGTTTGGTGAGTCCACCTGCAGATTCGAGTAGGGTTTTGCGCGCGCGACGCAGTAGTAGAAGGCCGCGCCAACCAGCAGACTCAACGAGCCGACGATGGCGGCATCGCCAAGTCTCGCAAAATAAATTTGAACCGTCCAACCCGCGCCCGCTACGAAGGAAATAACGCCGAGATAAAGAAGGATGTTCAGCTCGAGAAAAACCGAGAACCGGTCCTTTCGAACAAGTGCGGAAATTGCAGTGTACTGGTCTTCACGAATCGCTCCGGACTTTCTCCAGCCATCGAGCCGCTCCAGCGTCGTCATGGCCGTTCTAGCGGCCTCGAGTGAAGGCACTCATGGAAGAAAGAGTGGTGGATGAGCCTGGCGACCAGCGGATGAAAGTACTGGAGGAATCCATTGGAAGAGACGCGATGTTTCCCGTGTAACTGGTCCAGACGTTTTGGATGTAGTCCTCGACATTGGAAATATAGAACACGCTGACAACCGCGCCGTGATCCTTCAGATACTGGCCCACGGCGCGAAGGGCCTTCGGTCCCGCAAAATCGCCGACCACGGGCACAATCAGATTCTTCTGATGCATCGCCCGCACGCGGTCGTAGTTTTCTCTTGTCGCCAGAAAGCTCCAGTTCTTGCCGTTGCCGTCGGACAGCATCATCAGTCCCGCATAGCCAGGGCTTCGAAAGCTCGAATTGAAATTGACAACGCCTTCCTGAAGAAATGTCCGGTAGATCGATTGAATTCTTTCCCGATCTGCCTGGTTGATGGGGAACAGGTGCGTCGTCGTCAAACGGGACATGATCTCTTTCCAGTGCTCGTCTGCGAGTTTCGAATCGCCCTTTGCGCCGGCGAAAGCCTGGAAGATCGCATCCACGGAAGAATTCGCTGTCAGTGCCGCCGGCCGCTGCCTCGAAAAGAGATTGGCAACGAAGTCTGCGCGATCCGCCGACATTTCAAAAATGGCTTTGTACATCAGATGTTCGAGCATCATGTCGCGGCGAATGTCGAAGATAAACGCAATCTTCGGTTGAAGTGCGGCGATATACGTAAAATTCTGTTCCGGGGCGACGCCAAGATAGACACCGCCCGGCTTGACGGTGTTCATCAATTGCGGCATCACGTATTGATAGGACGTTTCGTTCGATGTGATGATTTCGAGCTGGAACGAACCGCCGGGCTCGGAGAAATCCGAAATCATTTTCCAGTACGCCGCATCGGTGAGCTGCGCGGGAATGGTATCGGCGGCCCTGGACGCAATCACCGTAAACGCCAGCAACACGGCTATTGCCGCCGCCAATCCAGTCTTCAATCGCATTCCGCCACCTCGTTTGTCGAACGCTGCGGAATCCTAACACGAGGATTGCGCGGCAGGCACTGCTTCAGTTGGCGGCCGCCGCGGACCAGACTGTGACGCGATTGCGGCCATTGCACTTGGATTGATAGAGCGCGCCGTCGGCTGCGCCGATCAACGTGTCTTTGGAGATGGGATGATCGGGATCGAATGCCGCAATTCCCAGACTGACCGTGACGCGAATCACTGTGTTGTCTTCGGCGCGGACCTCCGTGGCTTCGATGGCGGCTCTGCAGGCTTCGGCTTTTGTGCTCGCATCGTCTGCTGTTGTTTCCGGCAAGAGCATGCCGAATTCTTCGCCTCCGTAGCGGGAAACCATGTCGGTAATGCGTGAACCTTCGAGAATTCGACTGGCGATTGCCTTGAGAACGCTGTCTCCGCGCAGATGACCGTGGGTGTCGTTAACCACTTTGAAGCGGTCAATGTCGAAGAGGATGAGCGCCAGTGGATGCCGGTGACGCGTGGCACGCGCAAGCTCCACGTCCAGTGTTTCCTGGAAATACCGATGATTGAACAGGTCCGTCAGGCCGTCGCGGAAAGCGAAGTGGAGAAGCTTCTCGTTAATTGTCTGCAACTCGGAGGCCAGCCTTTCAGTCTTCCGGTACAAGCTGGCATTCTCGATGGCGCCGCCCACCTGGTGACCGATGATGGAAAGAAGCGTTCTTTCGCGGTCACTATGATGATGTGGATGCCGATGCTGCACATTGATGACGCCGACCAAGAGCTGAGTCGGCGCAATGATCGGAACAGAAAGAAACGCCTCATAACTGTCTTCCATAAGGCCGTGAAATTCCCGGAACCGCCCGTCCTGGGAAACCTTGCGGTCAATGGCGATCGGAACGCCCTCCTGGGCGACCCAACCGGTTAATCCTTCGCCGATTTTCAAGACGATTTTGCCGACCCACGGCGAGTGCTGGTTCGATGACGCGCGCAGTATCAGGAAATCCCGCGTGTCGTCGATCAGGTAGACCAGGCACGAGTCTCCGCCGGTAACTCCAATAACCAGATCGACAATCTGTTGAAGCACCACATCCAGGTCCAGGCTGCAGCTGACGGTGTGGCTGATCTGATTGAGAATGCGGAGTTCCTGACTTGCCAGGTCCGTATCCTCAGGTGTGGTTCGAATGGAGCCCGGAAACTGCATGCGGTTGTTTTCCTTTGGCAATACTTCTAATCCGATCAACATTTCAAGGCTGGGTCATCCCTAAGTCAAGGAGCGACTCGACCCCTGATGGTTTCTCGGCTATATTTGCTGGCGATAACCATTGATCGAGGAAGATGCATGATTCGCTTGTGGTTCGTATTGGCCCAGCCGAGACTTTCATGGATCGCCTGCTCTTCCGGCACGTCCCTCACCTCCGTCGGATTGATTTCCTATGAGGAGATAACATGAGCGCTGCAAGCAAAACTGCCGTTGTTCGTCAACTCTGTCCGTTATTGTCGGTACAGGATATCGACCGATCTGTGGAGTTCTACCGGGATCGTCTGGGCTTCACTCTTACAGGCAAGGCAGATTCTGAAGGACGCATGTTCTGGTGCAAGCTGGAACGAGGCGGCTCATCTATCATGCTGCAAACGGCGGAAGAGGAGGATGGTCCGTCCGAGGGCCGCGGCCGTGGCGTCTGCTTCTACTTCATTTGCGATGACGCCGGCGCCGTATACGAAGAGTTTTCGTCACGCGGATTAGTACTTGCTCCGCCGACCGTGGCGTACTACGGAATGAAACAGCTCTTCGTGCCGGAGCCGGATGGTTATTCTCTATGTTTCGAAAGTCCGGAACCGCAGCGAAGCGTGCCCTGACTCATAGCGTCAGTCCACCGGCGCCGGATGACAATTCCACGGCGGTCGGCCCACGCTGCGCCTGTTTGGCGGAAGTTGAAATTGGAGCCACAATCACAGAACGCCATCCGGAAACCTGGTTGCCTCCCGGGAGAACCGTAGTTTCCCCCGCGGACGCAGCCGTCAGCTTATCGCGGGCTGGCATTTATCGGTCGTGGCGTACTACAATCCGCGTTCTGTAATGATCAAAGCATTCCTAGGCATTTCCGTGGCGGCTATTCTCCAATCCGGCGCCGTGCGTTCACCGGAAATCAGTACGGATCGTCACGTGACCTTCCGCATCCAGGCGCCGAATGCACAAGCTGTGACAGTGAGTGGGGAGTTCATGCGGGGCAGCAAGCCTCTCGAGCGTGACGCGCGTGGGGTTTGGAGCGTCACGCTGGGTCCTGTCGAGCCGGAGATCTACAACTACACATTCACGGTCGACGGCGTGAAGATGATCGATCCGAATAATCCGAACGTGAAAACCGGGTCGACGCCCAGTACGATCGCGAGCGTTCTCGAAGTTCGCGGAGATCAGCCTGCCTTTTACGACAATCAGCCGGTGCCGCACGGCGAAGTGCATACGCACCTGTATGAATCGAAATCGCTGAAGATGAACCGGCGGCTTACCGTCTATACACCCGCGGGTTACGCTCAGAACGCGCAGACCCGTTATCCCGTTCTCTATCTCTTCCACGGAGCCAACGCCGACGAGAACGCATGGATCCAGTTGGGGCATGCCAATCTTATCCTCGACAATTTACTTGCAGCAGGGAACGCGAAACCATTCATTGTCGTCATGCCTTTCGGATACGGGATTCTTCCCGGCGCTCCGGGGCAGGATCCAGCCGCGGGATTCGCGCCCAGTGACCTTCTCTTCAGCCGCGACCTTCTGGAAGACGTGATTCCTTTCATCGATGCACAATATCGAGTGCTCAAGGATCGCGATCATCGCGCCATAGCGGGACTATCGATGGGAGGGGGCCAGTCGCTGAAAATCGGGCTGAACCACCTCGAACTGTTCAGCTATGTCGGAGGATTCAGCGCCGCGCTGACCGGCGTTGCGTTGCCGGAAACCTTCGGCTCTTTTATGACCGACGCGCAGGCCTCCAATCGTAAACTGCACGTGCTCTGGTTTGGTGTGGGATCCGACGATCCGTTCCTTGGCGTGAATCAGGCCTTTGCCAACTTCCTGGAAACCGGAAAAATCCAATATGTATTTCGAAAAAGCGATGGAGCCCATACCTGGATGGTATGGAGACGATATCTGAATGAATTCGCGCCACTCCTGTTTCAATGACTCCAGTGTGAATCCGGCATTGCAACCCGCCGCATTTTTTACCTATCCTACAGCCGAGGAAACGTCATGACGAAACAGGAGATCGTTCTCCTATTTAAGTACGATGCATGGGCGACCGATCATCAATTGTCTCCGATTGAAAAGCTGAGCGACGAGTATTATGAAAGGGACATGAGGTCGAGCCATGGCGGAATTCAGGGAACTCTGACTCACTTTTATGGCGCCGAACGCGTCTGGCTCGCGCGCTGGACCGGCAAGGGCGAGAATGCAATGCCGGAAGGGTTATTGTCTCGTCACGGGCTTCGCGAGCGCTGGAACATGCTGCATGCCGAATTGATTGAGTATGCGGAAGGGTTAACGGACGAAAGACTCTACTTGACATTCGCTTACAAGGATCTTCGCGGCAATCCGTATTCGCAACCGCTCTGGCAGCAGATGCAGCACGTGGCAAATCACTCCACTTATCATCGTGGCCAGATCACGACCATGCTCCGTCAGTTAGGTGTCACCCCGGTTCCCACGGACCTCATCGCCTACTACCGCCAGCACTAACGCGGCGTGCCTCGTCGAGGCCGTTCCAGAAAATGAGAATGGCTTCGAGGGCGCGGCTCGCACCGGAAAACCACTTGCCGGAATCGAACTCCGGACGGACGAAGGTCTCCGTCAGTTCATGTTCCACATTGGCGACGTGCCCGGTCTCCAGCCCGAAATGAAACCGGAAGAATCCGACATTCAGCGGCGGCAGTTGCAGCGGTTCACGGTTTCGTTTGTTGTAGCCTTCCAGGCCGGTGATGAGTTCTTTCCAGAAATTGTTGCTCTCGGCTTCTTTCCCTTTGCCGATGCCGAATCCCGCCCACGATTCAATGGCAAAGCTCGCTCCGGAACCGATGCTGTTGTCAGGACTGCCATAGACTTCTTCCAGCTTCGTCAGGAATTGATGTGTCGACGCACTGCCAAGCGCCCACTTTCCCAGCTCGTCGCGCTTCAGGCCCAGCATTTCGCCGACGTCCCGAAGCCATTTGATGTGGGCGCTGTTGTGCGAGAAGCGATGGCCTTCAATGTCTCCGGTCTTTGGATCGATGGAAACGCCAATCTCGCTGCCAAGGATCGCGCGCGCCTCCTTTTCTTCCTCTTCGGTCGCGGAATTCACCATGCGCTTGGCTTCGAGCGGAATGAAGTGATTGGAGAAAACGGAAAACTGAATGACGAGGTCCGCCACCTGCGGCGTGGTCGCCTCGCCGAGCTTGAACCACTTTGTGTAGGGATTCCGCTGGATAATCTGGTGCTGATAGATTTCCGTCTCCACGCGGCGAAGGTGGTCCTGAAAGTTCGTGGTTGCTGCCATAACGGGAAAACCTCCTGCGAATTTTTAGACGAGGTGTTTACCAATCCGCGTGAAAGCTTCCTTCATATCCCCGCATACCATGAGTAACCGTTTTCCGCGCCTTCTGAGCCCTGGCCTTTGCCCCAATCCGCGGCCGTGTCGGTGACCGTGATGGTTGAGAGGTATTTCAGGTTCTTGTAGCCGATCTGACGTTCGACGCGCAATCGCACGGGCGCGCCATGCGGAATGGGAAGATCGCGGCCGTTCATTCCGTAAGTCAGCAGGGTTTGGCTGTGCCATGCGTCGGCCATATCGATGCTGTCCCACCATCCGTCGATGCACGTGAAAAAGATGTATTTCGCCTGGGGTTGAAGCCCGACGGCATTCAACACGCTGGAAAGCCGGACGCCGGTCCATTCCGCAATTGCCGACCAGCCTTGTTCACAGACGTGCTGCGTAATCTGGGTGTGTGATGGAAAGCGTTGCAGATCCTCGAGGGAGAATTCTGAAGGACGCATGACCAGACCATCAACCGCAAGTCTCCATTTCCTGAATCCGGAAGGAATGTCGCTTCGATAGGCGTCGTCTTCCGGCAGGATGGTATTGATGGCCGGGAAATTCTTCGAAATCTGTTCGCGGCCAAACTCGCGCGCCAGCGGCTGTCCATATAGGAGGAGGCGGTGCGCGGCATACGTCATCGATGTTTCAATGCCGAACAGCCCGCCGGAATCGGGTGGAACCAGGCCATAGCGCCTGGCCAGATACGCGCCCGTGCCCGCCGTGGCTGCCGATAGGGCAGCGGCGGAAACTCCCGTAATGAATCGCCGTCTTGTGAGAATTTTGCTCATAACGCCTCAGCATTCGCAGCGCCGCGGCCGGTAATCATGGCACGCATCCGGATTCGGAATCCGGCGCGATACACCATGACGACGTGAACTACCAGAAACAATATTAGAAGACCGGCAGCAAAAAAGTGGACTGTCCGTGACGATTGATAGCCGCCGAAAAAGTCGACCAGAATTGGAAGTACAGAGGTGACGGCCGGCGACATGGCAAGGCCAGTGAAAATCATAAGGGGAAACAGAAAAAAGATGACGGTGAGATATGTCAGACGCTGCAGTGCGTTGTAGGCCGTCAAGTCGTGATTCAAAAGCGGGCGCTTGGCGGGCAGGAGATTGTTCTTGAAGTGGCGCGACGCAATTCCCGACAAAACATAGAGGGTTCCGTTGAACACACAAACCCAGGCCGCCAGGAAGTGCAGACTCCGTCCCCATCCGGATTGATCCAGGTTGAGAGGCAGCGGCAGTTCGACCAGCGCCGGACTGGGGTATCCCCCGGATTCACCCCAGTACAATCGGGGATGTGCCAACAGAATGGCGGCTCCACTAACGACTAAAGCAAGAAATCCTGCGGTGTGGATCCAGTGCGTGATACGAACGAGAAGGGTATGTCGTCGGTTAGGTGCGGAGTCGGCCATGATTTGGCCGCGACGATATCACAAGAACTACCGCGTCAGGTCATCCACCTGGAACTTCAGGCCCTTGAGGTAGGCCTTCAATTCGTTTTGCGCGGCGCAGGCACGCATCACTCGGGAAAGATCCTGGGAGTAGTCGTCAACCATTTGCTGAATACGGGCTTCCTCAGCCTGAACCTCGGCTTCGGTTCGCACAATCTCCTCGGCTAAATTCCCATGCCATTGGCCGCTGAGGCTCTGAATTTCGCCGGCAATCGATTGACGATAGGAATTCATTTGCTTCGACGCTGCAAGAACCTTCGCAAGGAATTCATTTTGGGCGGTCATGATCTTCAGCCGAGTGGCCGAGACGGACTTCGAAGGCGAACCGGCTTCGATCGAAACGTTGATTTGATGGATGAGGTCCTTGGTGGCCGAATGGACGCTGCTGTTGAATTGTTCTCCCAGCGCCTGCATGCGCAACATCAGGTGAGCGATCAGTGGAGATATCGGCTGGGTGGCTGCGTCCGCAGAAATAAGCTCGTTGGTTTGCGGCGCCTCCGGGCCTTCCTGAACCGGGATATGCCGGATCACAATTTCTTTCTTGTGAACTTGGTCGAAAACCATCATGGCATCCTGGCTCATAATTGGTACCCCTGCTTCCATTCAGATCAATAGCCCTGCCGGTCCTTTCGTTTTTTCTAGAGAACTTGGTGTAATGACCGGTTATGGATAAAACACAATAAGCTTTGTTGAGCGATACCGTCAATTCGAATTTCGAGCCGATCCGTCAGCAAGCGCTTTGACAGAACTCCACTGGCCTAAATGCATCACTGGCCGGGGAAGAATTCCATAGAAGAGGACGAATTTCGTGCGCGCGTGAAATTTGTTGGGCGAATTCAACCGCGTCACGAATTCACAAGGACTGTTTGAAAGGACCCGGATTTTTGGCAGCGCACTTGCTTTGGAACAGTCGATCGCAATTCAAAGAATCCCAGGAGGATGACTATGTGTGACTATTCGCTTCACGGTATTGAAAATCGGCTGGCTGTTGAAGGTGAGATCCTGGTGGTTCATCGGTTCTACACCGGATCCAAAGGCCTGACGTCACCCAGTTACCTGCAACCTCCGGCGCAGCCGAAGGGTTTCATGTCGTTTCTGTCGGCCAGATTCGTTGAGCCATTCGACGTTTGCGCCGTGTGCATCCCGGATGGCGCCGAGCTGGTAATGACCGGGATTTCCCCCGCATTCCAGTCGACTCACGGCTTGTTCTCAACCGAAAGGGTGACCTTCCGGCAGTTGACGGCAGATGAGGCCGCCCATCGCGATGCGGTGGAGTTCAGAAACGGTCTGAAGATTCGGCTCCAGGATTTGGAAGATGGCCAGCGTATGGGAGTGCTCTCGCTCTCATCCGAAAAAGCCAATTCGCAGAAGGAAAGAGATCACACCTTCGTGGTGGTATAGGCGCGCCGCAAGGGTGATCAGGAAGGGTGCACAAAAGGGTACGAATCTGCCATTGACGATTATGACGGGTAGATGACGGCTAATCGCAATTGATGAGGATTGATTTTGACCGGCGCATTGACTTACCTTCATTCCCGTCTTGGAAGACAGGGGAATACACTATGGAGGTGAGAGATGGCGGTCAAGTGGACAATCAAAGGTAAAGAATTCGTCAATTGTAACTGTGCTTACGGATGTCCGTGCCAATTTAATGCACTCCCGACGCATGGCTTTTGTGAGGCCGTCGGCGGATTTCAGATCGATTCGGGCTTCCATGGCGAAACCCGTCTCGATGGACTGAAGTTCGTGGGCATGTTCCATTGGCCGGGCCCCATCCATGAAGGCAAGGGTGAAGCGGCAGTCGTTGTCGACGAGCGGGCGACTGCAAAGCAGCGCGAGGTATTGCTCCGCATCATCTGTGGTCAGGACACCGAGCCCGGCGCGACGGTATTCCAGGTGTTTTCCACGACGCTGGAGAAACTTCACGATCCGATCTTTGCCGCAATCGATTTCGAAGTGGATGTCGACCGGCGCAAGGCGCGGCTCGTCGTACCGGGTATCACCGAGGGTAGAGGCGAGCCGATTCTCAATCCAGTGACGGGTCAGGAGCATCGCGCCCGGATCGACCTCACCGCCGGGTTCGAGTATACGCTGGCAGAGGTGGGGCGGGGCTGGAACAAATCATCTGGTCCCATCAAGCTGCAGCTGAACGATACCTACGGTCAGTTCGCCAACATCCATTTGAGTCAAAGCGGAATCGTCCGGTAAACGCGTGGAAGGGACGATGCTTGAGACGCTGCTGAAGCGCGACCGCAGAATTGTCGTTCTTGCGATTGCCGCGATGACGGCGTTTGCCTGGCTTTATCTGCTTTGGCTTTCCCGCTCCATGACGATGGGGGGAAGCCCCATGCCGGATATGCCCGGCATGGATATGAGCGCTGCCATGGCGCCGATGCTGCGGTCCTGGACATCCGCAGATTTCGCATTCATTTTCGTCATGTGGGCGATCATGATGATCGGCATGATGACGCCATCCGCTGCTCCCATGATTCTCATCTATGCGCGCGTTGCCCGCCAGTCCGCTTTGGAAGGCAGGCCCCTGGCCGCCACCGGCCTGTTTGCCGGGGGCTATCTTTTGAGCTGGACCGCGTTTTCTCTGGCCGCCGCCGTCGCTCAGGGAGCGCTCGAACGCGCGGCATGGCTCACTCCGATGATGGCGGCAGCCAACAACATGGTCGGCGGCATCGTGTTGATTGCCACCGGACTGTATCAGGGTACTCCCCTGAAGGATGCCTGCCTCAAGCAGTGCCAGTCTCCGTTCGCGTTCATCCAGTCCCACGGAGGATTTGGAAAGGGAGTGACGGGGGCCCTGCGTCTCGGGCTGCACCACGGCTTCTATTGCATTGGCTGCTGCTGGGCGCTGATGGCGCTTCTATTTGCCGGTGGCGTCATGAACATTGCATGGATCGCGGCAATCGCGATTTTCGTACTCATTGAAAAAGTACTTCCCACCGGCCGTCTCGTTGCCCGCTTCGCCGGCGTCGGTCTGGTTCTGGCCGGCACATGGCTTATCATCCGAAGTTGACTGTGATATTGCCTTTAAATTTCGCGCGAAGCGCATCCGAATAGCTGTAGGTGCGGTCTATGACCGCACGCATTCCAGAATATGCAGCACTGCAGAACGAGAAAATGTGTGCGGTCATAGACCGCACCTACAGCTATTCGGATGCGCTTCGCGCGCTAATAGAAAAACCCAAATAGACCACTCAATCCTCGAACTCGGAGAATTCGGGGATTGAGTGGTCTGTCCCCAGAACCGCATAATAAGGCGTGGAGCACATTCTGGATGATACCGAAGTTCGAGTACTGGGCGCGCTGATCGAGAAGGAGATCACCACGCCCGACTACTACCCTCTATCGTTAAACGCACTGATGGCAGCCTGCAACCAGTCGTCGAATCGTCATCCGGTGGTGCATTTCGACGAAGACACCGTCGGGTCCGCGGCAGACAGTTTGCGCGAGAAAGGACTCGTTCATCTGGTGGATCGCGGCGAATCCCGCGTCACGAAGTATCGGCATGTTCTATATGAAGCAATGAACATGGGCAGGCCGGCGATCGCCGTTATGTGCGTGCTGATGCTTCGCGGCCCGCAGACGATTGGAGAAATCCGCACACGGTCCAATCGTCTGTATGATTTTTCAAGTCTTGAAGACGTGGAAACCACGCTGAATACCCTGATGTCCGGCGAATTTCCGCTTATCGTTCGTCTGCCAAGGCAAAGTGGTCAGAAGGAGGTTCGTTTCGCGCATTTACTTTCTGGTGACGTTGCGGTTACGGAACCGGAAACAGCCCCGGAATTGGATCGTATCGGCAAGCTTGAAAAAGAAATCGAAGACTTGAAAAACCAGTTCGAGCAATTTCGAAAGCAGTTCGAGTAGGCGCTTTGTCTACTTCAGATAAATCTCGAACTCCGATTCCAGTTCGTCTTTGACCTTTACCGTTCCTCCGGCCAATTGAATCGGCTTAATCCCAAAGCTGGTCTGCTTGAAACTGTATTTCCCCACAGCCTGGTAGGTTCCGTCGTCCAGCTTTTTGAAATTTAGTGGTACGACGACTGGCTGGGTTTTGTCCCGGATCGTGAGGTTCCCGTGGACGCGAAGCTGGTTGGCCGCACCACCGATTTCAATCGAAGTCGACGTAAAGAGAATCGAAGGGTATTTGGATACACCCAAAACGTCCACTTCCATTGTCTGTTGAACTGTTGCCCGGTCCTTTGCATTTTCACCTGGATCCATCACTCGAACACTCGCCGCCGGGAAGGTCAGCTTGATTGATGAATGCGTCAGATCCTTTGTGTCCAGCACAGCGCAGCCTTCCACTTTTTGAGCTTCGATCAGGTGATTGTGGGCAAACGCGCCAAAGAGCCCCGCAGTTCCGGTGTGGATTCGGAAAAAGCCGCGGCCAGGAATGACGCATGGGCCGGATTGAGCCTGTAGGGAATTAGAAACGAGAAGAGCCGCAGTGAAAAAAAGAATTCGTTTCATTTTCAATTCTCCCTGTAGACGCGGTCCATGACCGCGGACAATCCTGGTAAGGCTGTGCTGCGATTCAAGATAGTGCGCGGTCATAGACCGCGCCTACAGCTGAGCTGATGCGCTTTGCGCAACAATTCATTTTCAGGAAATCTTTCTCACTTCCATATAGAAACGCTTTGCCTTCGCCTCTCCCATCGAAAATGTCTTGCGGGGAAGCGCGCCATCCAGGATCACCGTCTTGAACAGATCGGACTTATCCATACCCGGGAAATATATCCCAATATTGCCAGGCTGTCCTCCGACGCGCAAAGCCACATCTTTGCCATGGACATAATCGATCCCTTCTGCACCGCCTTCCTTCAGGAACTGATCCAGGAATGGTTGCATGTCGCAGGCAGGAAGGTTGAACCTGGAATTTGATATTTCCACCACAGCAAAGGGATTTGCACCGCCGGAAATACCCACACGTAGTACAGAGGCGCCGTGAGCCGTCATGCCATGGATCATATCTTCCGCGGTAGCGGCCGGCATATAAAGCAGGTTCGATCCAAAGTACTTCTTGATCGCAGCAACGAAATCTTTTTTCACACCGAAAAGTACGCGATGGATTGGTTCAAATGTCACCGCCTCATCGTGAATGTTTTCGACTTCCACCAGAGCGTACCGCGCCGGATGATTCATTCCCACTGCCGGCTTCATCTTCTCCCAGACCGCTTTGGCAGTGGCCAGAGAGTGGTTCCCGTCACCCACCGCAAACAGCATGGGCGGCTGGCTCGCCTTTGCGAGCTCGCGCAATGCGGCGATCAGCGAAGATTCATCCGTAACGCCGTAGCCGGCGATATGGCCGCTGCCGAGCATCAGATCGAATTCGTAGAGTTTTTCCAGTCTTCTCTTGACCGCGACAAGCGGTTCAATGACAGTGCGGGCCGGGTCATCGATCAGAACCAGAATGTGCGGCAGTTCCAAAGGGGCGCCTTCGCGAATCTTCATTCGAGCGGGGAGGCGGTCGACGATGGTTTCCTCCGTGGCGCGAATCAGGCTGGTCGAGCCTGTTGCATAATCGTATCGTTCCAGGTCGAGACACAGGATCAGCCCTCTGCGCGTCTTTCCCAATACGGTTCGCTCGACCAGCACGAATCCTTCCCGCGATTTTAGAATGCCGGCTCGCAGATACTGCCGCATGGTGTTTCGGATGCTTCGAATGCGGTCGGCTTCATCGGGAGCGTTGAGATAAATCTCCGGCAGAACCATGCGGAGCGTCGATGGCGAATCGTCGACGACATCCTCCACCTGCTCCCAGTATTCCGGTTCGGATGTGAACTGATCCACCGCGATCACCGCCCACTTGCGAGGGTCCACACCAGGTTTGGGAATATAGACCTCAGGCACAAGAATGCCAAGGTCTTCGTACGCTTTCATTGGGCTTGCCCGTAATTAGACAAACGATGCCAATGCCGCATTGAAGGTCCCGCTTGGCCGCATGGCTCGAGAGGCGAGTTCCGCATTCGGTGCATAGTAACCGCCGATATCGACAGGATGGCCCTGCACTCCATTGAGTTCTGCAACGATGCCGGCCTCATTGTCCGCCAGTGTCCTGGCCAGTGTTGCGAATCGCGATTTCAAATCCGGCTCGTCGTTCTGTTCGGCCATGGCCTGAGCCCAATACATTGCCAGATAGAACTGGCTGCCTCGATTGTCCAGTTCGGGAACCTTTATTGAAGGAGATTTGCGCTGGACCAGAAGCTTTTCCGTCGCCTTATCCAGAGCAGTTCCCAGAATTTTCGCGCGGCGATTACCGGAGACTTCGCTCAAGTGTTCCAGTGACACCGCAAGGGCAAGGAACTCACCGAGAGAATCCCACCGCAGATGGTTCTCCTGAAGGAATTGTTGTACGTGTTTCGGTGCGGATCCGCCGGCGCCGGTTTCAAACATTCCGCCTCCATTCATCAGCGGCACGATGGAAAGCATTTTCGCACTGGTTCCAACTTCGAGAATAGGAAACAAGTCGGTGAGGTAGTCGCGCAAGACGTTACCGGTAACCGAGATGGTGTCTTGTCCGGCCTTGAGACGCTTCAGCGTAAATCGCGTCGCTTGCTCCGGAGCCATGATTTCGATAACGAGACCACTGGTGTCGTGATTCGGAAGATACGTATTCACTTTCCTGATGATTTCGGCGTCGTGGGCGCGCGTGTGGTCGAGCCAGAAGATCGCCGGCATTCTTGTCGCGCGCGCGCGAGTCACGGCGAGCTTGACCCAGTCCTGAACGGCGGCGTCCTGGGTCTGGCACATGCGCCAGATGTCGCCCCGTTCGACATTGTGTTCCAGCAGAGTCGTACCGTTTGCTTCGACAACACGGACGGTGCCGGCTTCGGGCACCTCAAACGTCTTGTCGTGTGATCCATACTCTTCCGCTGCCTGCGCCATGAGGCCGACGTTAGGTACGGTGCCCATCGTTTTGGGATCGAAGGCGCCGTTTGCCTTGCAGAACGCGATGGTTTCCTGATAGACGCCGGCGTAGCTGCGATCGGGAATGACGGCCTTCGTATCCTGCAATTTGCCTTCTTTATTCCACATCTGACCCGATGTGCGGATCATCGCGGGCATCGAGGCGTCGACGATGACATCGCTCGGGACATGGAGATTGGTAATGCCTTTGGCGGAATTCACCATCGCGATTCCCGGGCGGCGATCGTATTCGGCCTGGATATCCGCCTCGATCTGCCTGCGCCTGGATTCCGGCAATTTCTGGATGCACTCGAGCAGATTGCCAAACCCGTTATTCACATTGACGCCAAGTTCGCCAAACGTGGCTCCATGTTTCCGGAAGACGTCCCTGAAGAAAACCTTCACGGCGTGACCAAAGATGATCGGATCGGAAACCTTCATCATCGTTGCCTTAAGGTGAAGCGAGAAGAGAACGTCCTTTTCCCTGGAGTCCTCGATTTGCTCTTCAAGGAACGACGTCAAGGCGCGGATGCTCATGGTCGTCGCGTCGATAATCTCTCCGGCGAGGACAGGCGTATTTTCCTTGAGGACGATGACCGTTCCGTCCAGTGTGTCCAGTTCGATCCGCACGCTGCCTGATTGTGCAATCGTCATTGAGGATTCATTCGAGCGGAAGTCGCCGCCTTCCATGTGCGCGACATGAGACTTCGAGTCCGCAGACCAGGCACCCATCGAATGTGGGTTCTTTCGCGCGTATTCCTTGACGGCGTTTGGTGCCCGCCGATCGGAGTTTCCCTCGCGGAGAACGGGATTGACCGCGCTGCCCTTGACTTTGTCGTAGCGTGCCCGCACGGTCTTCTGTTCTTCATTGGCAGGTTCGTCCGGATAGTCGGGCACTGCGTAGCCTTGCGCCTGGAGTTCGACAATAGCCGCCTTCAACTGCGGAAGCGACGCGCTGATATTCGGCAGCTTGATGATGTTCGCTTCCGGCCTGGTTGCCAGCTGGCCCAGTTCCGCCAGCGCATCGGGAATCTGCTGCGCTGGAGTCAGTCTTTCGGGAAAACTGGAAACGATCCGGCCGGCAAGCGAAATGTCGCGTGTTTCGACGTCCACATCGCAGGCTCCGGCAAATGTCTTGATGATGGGATAAAAGGAGTATGTCGCCAGCGCGGGCGCTTCATCGGTATGGGTATAAATGATTTTGTATCTGGTGTTGTTCATCTCTCGTCCGTTTCCTGGAAACAAACCATCTAATATAGCCGCAATTGGGGGAAGCAGAGCAATTTGATTGCCTCCTTCTCTTGATTGCTGCGCCCTGTCGGGCTTGCACTCGCAGCCGTCCTTCAATTGATTGCTGCGCCCTGTCGGGCTTGCACTCGCAGCCGTCCTTCACTCGATTGCTGCGCCCTGTCGGGCTTGCACTCGCAGCCGTCCTTCACTTGATTGCTGCGCCCTGTCGGGCTTGCACTCGCAGCCGCTCGTGTTGACACTGCAATCGGCCTGTGTCATGAATATCGCGTCCCCAATACGAGAGGAGACCTGCAATGATCCGGAAGGCGTTATTCGTTCTTGCGATCCTGACTATCACAATCGCTTCGGCGGCCCTGGCTCAGATCAAGCAATTTGTTCCCGTGACTCAGGAGATGCTTCAGAACCCGAGTCCCGATGACTGGTTGATGTACAGCCGCACGTATGACGCCCAGCGGTTCAGTCCGCTAAAACAGATCACAAAACAAAACGTCGGGCAGCTGAAGCAGATCTGGTCGAAGGACATGGTGACCGCATCGCAGGAAAACATACCGCTGGTGCACGACGGTGTGATGTATGTGATGAATCCGGGCGCGCCGGGAATGCCGGCTGGCGCAGTCGTGTGGGCGCTGGACGCAACGAACGGTAAGCTCATCTGGGAATACCGGCGTCCTGGGGGAGGCACCAACAACACGAAAGCATTCGCCATGTATCAGGACATGATTTTCTATCCAGCAGGAGATACCATTGTCGCGTTGGACATGCGCACGGGTGCGGTCCGCTGGGAAACCAAGGCAGTCAATGGGACTGGACGATTGAGTTCCGGGTTGATTATGGCAGGAGATAAGATAATTTCCGGACGCACCTGCGGTAGTCCTCCACAGCAGGGGTGTTACATCGCCGCGCATGATGCGATGACCGGCAAAGAACTTTGGAAGTTCTATACGGCGGCGGGCGACGAAGACCCGGAAGCAAGCAAGTCCTGGGGCGGGGCACCGGTCGCCAACCGGTCGGCTTCCACGTGGGGACTTACCGGCAGCTATGATCCCGTCCGGAAGATTATTTACTGGGGAGTCGCCAATCCCACGCCCAATACCCGTTCTGCCCGCCATGGCGGAAACTCGAATGCAATTGGATTGTCGGCTCCAGCGGATCTCTACAGCAATTCCACAGTCGCCTTGAATCCGGAGACAGGAAAACTTCTTTGGTACTACCAGCACCTGCCCGGAGACGACTGGGATCAGGACTACACGAACGAGCGCGTTCTGATCCGCACGGCCGTCAATCCGGATCCCAAATTTGTGAAATGGATCAACACGAGTATTCCGATGAACCAACAGCACGATGTTTCGGTCTCGGTTGGCGAAGGCGGCGGGCTATTCATGCTGGATCGTAGTGATGGGAAGTTTCTTTGGGCAATGCCATTCCCATACGACACGCCCAGATTTCTGATCAAGCGCATCGATCCGGATGGGAAGTCGTGGATCAATGATGAGGTGATCAACGACATTCCGGGCGAACGACACGTGATCTGTTCCTACAACACCAAGAGCTACTGGCCCATGGCTTACCATCCCGATAAGAATGCGCTTTACGTTCCCTATGTCGATAACTGCCTCGATATGACATCGGCTGGCCCTGCCGGAACGCCGGCTGCGCCACCACCCTATGAAGTGACGCCAGCCGTGTGCCAGGGGCCACCGAATCCAGCTCCCGCCGCCGCAGCTGCAGCTGCAGGAGCTCCGCCGGCAGCGGGTGGAGGCGGTGGTGGTGCTGGTGGTGGTGGACGTGGCGGTGCCGCAGGAGCGGCGGGAGGACGGGGTGGAGGCGGCGGTGGAGGCGCGGCTGCAGCTGGAGGCGGGGCGATTACCGAGCGTCGAACGGCGATCCGGCGAGATGGTTCCGATCCGCAGAAATTTGCAGGCGTTGCCAAGGTGAATATGACCACCGGTGAGATCACGCGGCTGTTTGAAACCTGCGCACCCGGTAATGGAGCCACATTGGTGACCGCAGGCGATGTTGTTTTCTGGGGCGATCTGGCGCGGAATTTTCGTGCGCTTGACGCCGATAGTGGAAAGGTTTTGTGGCAGGCTGTGCTTCCGGGGAGCATCCAGAACAGCACGATCACCTACGCCGTCAATGGGAAGCAGTATGTGGCCGTCCTCACGGGGCGAGGTGGGCTTAGCGGAGGCTTGATCACTCAGGCAGGGATCACTCCAACGCCAAACAATTCGAATGGAGTTTACGTTTTCGCGTTGCCGTAAATTCCTCTCCCGAAGGGAGAGGAGGACGCGACAGCCAGCAGGCTGTCGCGTCAGGTGAGGGGTTTGAATGATGGGAACGGAGAGAGACACGGGTAAGAAATATGTACCCCTCACCCGGCCCGCCAGCCTGCTGGCTGTCGTGCCACCTTCTCCCTTCGGGAGAGGGACGCAATGAATCTTCTCCTCGGTCTGGTATTGCTTCTCCAGGGCGTGAGAATGACGGAAGATTTTCTTCCGCTCGATGCCGGCAATCGTTGGGTCTACGACGTTTCGAGCGAGTCTGGTCAGAAGATCGGACAGCTGGAGTTTTCCATTACCGACCGCACGATCGTCTCCGGCCGCAGCCTTTATTCCGTATCGGGGTTTCCATTTGCCGCGGAAGCGGCCGGTCCAATCGGATGGATTGGCTACGATCGCGACGGCCGGCAATTCGTTCGAGTTTCCGGCAATCAGGCGTTACCTCTGTTTCCAGGCGGCCCGGAGTCCACGGAAGTCCTGCAATCCGATTTGTCGGGCGTTCCACAGAAGTTCGCGTTGCATACCGGATCGATGACGCTGGTGTTTCAAAGAGGTGTCGGCATCATCGAGGCGCGGATGCAAACCGGCGATGGAGTTCACATTGCAAAGATCGCGAACTCCAGCGTCGGAAAGGCCAATGCGCCGCCGGCATCCGCGGGCGCCCCTCCGCGTGCTCCTGCATCCGCCGGTCCCGCTGCGCCGCTGGCGGTTCCTAATGTTGCGCCGGTCACTGCGGAGAATCCGGTCGTTGTGGTGAGCTCGACGCCGGGATCCTCGGGATTGAAGCTGGAATTACTGGTAGTGAACACGACCGACAAGCTCTTGCCGTTCAAATTCAATTCGAGCAAGACTTTTGATTTTGTCATCACCGATCCCGTCACGGATCGGGAGATCTGGCGCTGGTCCTACTCCATGTTGTTTGACCAGGTGATTCGATCCGACTCTATTCGTGGCAACTCCAAGTGGACATTTTCAGAAGAATGGAATCGCCGCGACAACGATCGGAATCCGGTTCCACCAGGGCGGTATCGTCTGACTGGCATTGTTTCGTCTCAGCCGCCGATTCAGTCGCAGCCGATCATGATTGATGTACCCTGACTGCAGGGCATCAGATGCCCTTGCTGGTTCCCATGGAATATTGAATACCTTTCAGATAGGCATTCAGTTCCGCACGTTCCACGTTCTTTCGTATGACAGTCGAGAGGTCCGTTTTGGGATCGTCGATCCGTTTTGCAATTTCCGCAATCATCTTCTGGACGCGATGGATTTCAGCGTTGATGGCTTCGGTAGTGCCATTCCCGGATGCTGTCATGAACCGGCCGCGTTCCGATTCCAGAAGCACACTGGCGCTTTTTAGTTCCTCGGTGAGCTGGGTTTTCTGAAGGATCATTTCCTGAATTCGATCGTCGTATTGACGGCGCAACTGATCCACGACTTCCGTATTGACGGCTAGACGTGTATCGGCGAGTCTACGTTCCATCTGCTGAATCTGAATGCGCCACTCGGCCCGTTCACGGTCCATATCCTTCTGCAATGCGCCAATGCGGTTTTCCAGTTCCTTTGCGCGTTCGTCGACGCCGAGTTTCCCTCGTGGCGCTTTGGTTTGAGCCGCCACGTTGCGAAGCCGGATCAGTTCGCCGGTCATGGCAAGCTTTTCTTCATCCCATTCCGCTTTCTCGCGCAGGAATGCGGATTCGACTTTCTCTTTGGCTCGAATCGCGATGGTGAGTTTGGATTCGAGTTCTTCCCGAATGGGCATGGCGGCGCGCAGCGGATTGTTCGAACGCTCGATCAGATCCCCAACGGCGCGTTGAAGGCGGGAAATCTCGTTCAGCAGCTTTTCCCGTTCCACTTCCGATGCCTTCGCTGCCTTGCGAATCTTTTCTTCGGCAGCCGCCTGGATTTTGGCCACCTCGACAGGATCCATGCCGCGGTCGGCCTTTGGCCCAGACGTTTTCTTTCGGATGTCTCTGGCTTCGGCCAGAGCGGATTCCAGGCGATCGACTTCGGCATTCAGGCGGCGGCGTTCGGCGCGCCAATGTTCAGAGACCGTCTCCAACTCCGATTCGAGCTGCGTGCGTTGACGATTGGCTTCGCGCAGTCTGGCCTCGTACTGGCGCTGCACTTCTTCCAAGGCCTGCTTGCGTGGGCTCTCTTTCTCCATTTTCCCAAGTATAACAAGGTGGCGTGAACTGCAAAGGATTCCGTGGTTCACTGGTATTCTACCCTCATGGACACCATCAAAGTCCGGAATCCAGCCACAGGGGAGCTTGCCGGTTCGGTGAATCCGGCCACGCCTTCCGAGCTGGCCTTAACCGCCGTCCAAGCCAGGCATGCCCAGCTCAAATGGTCGAAACTGCCATTTCGCGCCCGGGCCGAAGTCATTGCCGGATTTCACGACCGCCTCATCGACCAATCCAGTCTGATTCTGGACACCATCCAGATGGAGACAGGGAAGACCCGCCGTGATGCACTGGCAGAAGTGATATCCGTGGCCGGTACGGCGCGGTACTACCTGGCGCACGGACAGTCGTTTCTCGCCTCCATCAGGAACCGGGGTGCGATTCCGATTATCACCCGCTCGGTTCTTCAGCACCGGCCGCACGGTGTGGTCGGACTGATCACCCCGTGGAACTATCCATTCCTGCTTGGCATAGCCGATGCCGTGCCGGCTCTGCTTGCGGGGAATGCGGTGGTGCTCAAGCCCTCTGAACTCACGCCTCTTTCCGCGATTCTTGGAAGGAGTCTCCTGATCGACAGTGGATTGGATCCCGATCTGTTCGGCATCGCGCATGGCGCTGGAGACGTTGGCCGCGAGCTGGTCCGCCACGTCGATTACATCGGATTTACCGGAGGCACTGTCACGGGCCGCAAGGTGGCTTTAGCGGCGGCAGAGCGGCTGATTCCGTTTTCCTTAGAACTTGGGGGGAAGAATCCCATGATCGTTCTGAAGGGCGCTCCATTGAAAGAAGCAGCGATGGGACTGTTGGCGGGATCATTCTCCAATGCGGGGCAGACTTGTATTGCAATTGAACGCGTCTATGTGGAGGCGTCCATATTCGACGAGTTTTCCCAGATTGTCGCGGCGCAGACGAAAAAGCT
>Ga0134122_10000202_pt1 | contig 36745 bp, 33 predicted proteins | sample KB302_FD_96461 | JGI IMG/M metagenome (GOLD analysis project Ga0134122, IMG submission 96461) | Terrestrial soil microbial communities without Nitrogen fertilizer from Kellogg Biological Station, Michigan, USA - KB3-0-2 | ecosystem: Environmental > Terrestrial > Soil > Unclassified ... | reverse complement strand
CTGGTGTCGCAGATCAACGATCGTCTCGCTGACATCATCGTCTCCCATGATGTCGATGCGCTGGTCGAAAATGGCCTTGCGCTGGTCGTTCATCACGTCGTCATACTTGAGCACGTACTTGCGTGCATCGAAGTTGCGCGCCTCGACCTTCTGCTGCGCTTTTTCCAGAGCCTTGTTGATCCAGGGGTGCGTAATCGCCTCCCCTTCCTGCAACCCAAGCTTCTGCAGCATGCCGTCCATGCGGTCCGAGCCGAAGATTCGCATGAGGTCGTCTTCGAGCGACAAGTAGAACTTGGAACGGCCGGGATCGCCCTGGCGACCAGAGCGACCGCGCAGCTGATTGTCGATGCGTCGGCTCTCGTGTCGCTCCGTGCCGATAACGTAAAGGCCGCCGGCGGCCAGCGCTTGGCGTTTCTTCTCGGCAACGTCGGTTTGGATCTTTTCGCGCTCGCGATTGATCTCTTCTGCTGGCGGCTCCTCGCTCTTGGCGCTCGTTTCGTTGATCCAATCCCGCAGCCGGTAATCTGGATTGCCGCCAAGCTGGATGTCGGTACCGCGGCCGGCCATGTTGGTGGCGATTGTTACCGTACCAGGGACGCCCGCTTGGGCGATGATGTGGGCTTCTTGCTCGTGATAGCGCGCGTTCAGCACCTGGTGTGGGATCGGATCGCCGCTTGTGTTCTTACTGCCTACCCCCACCAAATAGGTGCCGATCTCATCGAGTTCGGCCTTCAGTTGGTCTTCCTTGCCCTGCTTCAAGCCGTCCGCCTGCTTCTTGAGGTACTGGCCGAGTTCGCGCACGTATTTATGGTCTTTCAGCAGTGCGGATAGCTGTTCGGATTTTTCGATCGAGGTCGTGCCCACCAGCACCGGCTGGCCGCGGCGGCGGCAATCGGCGATCTCCGCCACAATCGCGCGCGATTTCTCCTTGACCGTCCGATAGACCTCGTCGTGTTCGTCGGCCCGAGCGACGGGCATGTTGGTCGGCACCTCAATCACATCTAGGCCATAGATGTCCATGAACTCGTTTGCCTCGGTGACTGCGGTACCAGTCATGCCAGCGAGCTTCTCGTAGAGGCGGAAGTAGTTTTGGAAGGTAATCGAAGCCAGGGTTTGATTCTCGGGCTGGATTTCCACGTGTTCCTTGGCCTCGAGCGCCTGGTGCAGGCCTTCCGAAAACCGGCGCCCCTGCATCATGCGGCCGGTGAACTCGTCGATCAGGATGACCTGACCGGCCTTGACGATGTAGTCACGGTCACGTTGGAACAGCGTGTTGGCCTTAAGGGCCTGGTTGGCGTGGTGGACGACGGTTACATTCTCGATGTCGTAGAGGGACTCACCCTTAAGCAGGTCCTGCTCCCTTAGCATCCGCTCGATATGCTCGTTGCCGGTCTCGGTGAATGCTACCTGGCGTTGTTTCTCGTCGAGCTCGAAGTATCCTTGGGTCTTGAGCAACTCCTTAAGCTGCTCCTTGCCGTTGCTCTTGGAGAGTTCCTTCTCGATCTTGTTGTGGTCGACGACCAGCCGTTTTACCAACTGGTCCAAAGCGTTGTAGAGTTCAGCCCGGTCCTCGACCGGACCAGAGATGATGAGCGGCGTGCGCGCCTCGTCGACCAGGATCGAATCAACTTCGTCGACGATCGAGAAATAGTGCCCACGCTGCACCATTTCCTGGGCCTGCATCTTCATGTTGTCGCGCAGATAGTCGAAGCCAAGTTCGTTGTTGGTGCCGTAGGTCACATCGCAGGCGTATTGCGCGCGCCTCTGCTCGTCGTCGAGTTCGTGCACGATGCAGCCGACGCTCAGTCCAAGAAACCTGTAGATGGCCCCCATCCATTCGGCGTCGCGCTTGGCGAGATAGTCGTTGACCGTGACGACATGTACCCCGCGTCCGGTGAGCGCATTGAGATAAACCGGAAGCGTGGCAACCAGCGTTTTGCCTTCGCCGGTCTTCATCTCCGAGATCTTGCCCTGGTGCAGCACCATGCCGCCGATCAATTGCACATCAAAGTGGCGCTGCCCCAAGGTCCGTTTTGCCGCTTCGCGTACGGTCGCAAACGCCGGTACCAGCAAATCATCGAGCGGGGTGCCACCGGCCAATTGCTTGCGCAAAACGTCCGTTCGGGCCCTGAGCTCGGCATCGGAGAGCCGCACCATTTCCGGTTCGAGCTCGTTGATGGCCGCAACCCTGGGTCGGTAGGATTTGACTTTGCGGTCGTTGGAGCTGCCGAACACTTTGGCAGCTAAAGTGCCGATGGACAGCATGCAAAAGGTTCCTCACTTCACGCGCCGGGTTTCGGCAGCCCTCCGAACTCTCGCCGTGCCAATAGCACAAGTTGGCCGCGGCTGCAGAAGCCAGACCTGCGCCGGGCTTCGCGAGCGTTATCTCACTGCAGGGGAAGCATGAACCCGCGCGAAGAAGCGCCTGCGAATAGCCGGTCCCGCCGGGCCTATTCCAGATAAGGAGCCCCATATCCCTTGTCAACGAAGGGATGCCTGCCCGCCCGCGCCACACTTTACCCATGACGCAAACGTAACTTTGTCCTGGGCGACGGCTCGGCTATGGATCGACGTGCTTTCGGCCAAGAAAATCCTACACAATTTGAGGACCATCACGTGACTGTGACACATCGCTGGGCAGCGGCCGGCGTCGTTGCCCTTATCGCTTTCGGTGGATTGGCGGTGCGGGCACAGGACGGTGTCGTCGCCAAAGTGGACGGCAAGATCATCACCGAGGCGGACATGCGGCTCGCCGAGACGGAAATTGGCAGCGATCTCGGTAGCCTGCCGGACGGCACAAAGCGCCGTGTCCTTTTGGAATTCCTGATCGAGAACCAGCTCTTCGCCGATGCTGCCGATAAACAGAAGCTGAACGCTGGATCGAGCTTCGATGAGCGCATGCAGTATTGGCGCCGGCGAGCCCTGCGTGACGTCTACTTTGACAAGAGCGTCAAGGAGACGATCTCCGATGCGGAGACCAAAAGGTACTACGATCAGCAGGTTGGCGCCTTAAAGCCCGAGGACGAGGTCCGCGCCCGCCACATATTGGTTGAGAGCAAGGACAAAGCCCGCGAACTCTTCGAAAAAATCCTGCACGGCGGTGATTTTGCCGCCCTCGCCCGGGAGCATTCCAAGGATCCCGGGTCGAAGGATCAGGGCGGCGAACTCGGCTTTTTCTCGCGTGGGCAGATGGTGCCGCAATTCGAGGAGGCAGCCTTCAAACTCAAGCCCGGAGAAGTTGGGGAGCCCTTCGAGACCCAGTTCGGCTGGCATATCGTCAAGGTCGATGAACGGCGGCAGCGTAGCGCGCCCGCCTTCGAGGATGTCAAGGATCGCGTGCGGGCCTCCATGATCCATAAGAAGGCGCAACAGATCGCCGGCGAATTGCGCGGCAAGGCCCAGATCGAGTACATCGATCCAGACATTAGGAAGTCGGTCGAAAGCGATCGGATGCCGTCCCTGCCAAAGCAGTAGCGCCGGCCCGATCGCCTGCCGTAGGAAGGGTCATGGCCAAGATCGCAGCCAAGCCGTCGCCATTCGCGCCCACACGGCAGCCCGTGCTCCCCGGCCTCGAAGGGGTGCGCCTGGCGGCTTGTGAGGCGGGTATCCGATACCAGGGCCGCACCGACCTGATGGTCGCGGTGATGGACCCGGGCACGGCTGCGGCGGGGGTACTGACCCGCTCCAAGACCTGCTCGGCCCCAGTGCTGTGGTGCCGTGCCAATCTTGAGCACGGCCGGGCCCGCGCGCTGGTGGTCAATTCCGGCAATGCCAATGCTTTTACGGGCCAAAAGGGTAGTGAGGCCACGCGCATCACCGCGGAGGCAACGGGCAAGGCCATCGGCTGCGCAGCCAACGAAGTCTACGTGGCCTCGACAGGGGTGATCGGCGAGCCGCTCGATGCCTACAAATTCGCCCATCTCTTGGACGGCCTTGTGCACTCGGCCTCGGCCGACGCCTTCGAGATCGGCGCGCGCGCGATCATGACCACCGACACCTATCCCAAGCTCGCGACGCGTTCGGCCGAAATAGGGGGCGTGCCGATCCGCATCAACGGTTTCTGCAAGGGCGCCGGCATGATCGCGCCGGACATGGCGACGATGCTCTGCTTTATTTTCACCGACGCCGCTCTCCCCCCGGCGGTGTTGCAAAGTCTGCTCGCAACGCACGCACGCACAACGTTCAACTGCATGACGATCGATGGAGACACGTCGACCAGCGACACCTGCCTGTTATTTGCGACCGGCTCGGCAGCAAAGCGCGGTCAGCCGCCCGTCGCGAGCGTGCAAGACCGCCAGCTCGCTGCATTCGGCGGCGCCTTGCACGATTTGCTGCGCGACCTTGCCATCCAGGTCGCCAAAGACGGCGAGGGTCTTTCCAAATTCGTCACGATCGAAATCGGTGGGGCGGAAAGCTGGGAAGCCGCGCGCCGGATCGGATTGGCGTGCGCCAACTCGCCGATCCTGAAGGCCGCTATTTTTGGCGAGGATCCCAATTGGGGTCGCATCGTGATGGCGATCGGCAAATCCGGTGAGGCGGCGGACCGCGACAAGCTTTCGATCCGGTTCGGGCCGCACGAGGTCGCCCGCAACGGGCAGCGCGCGCCCGACTACGTCGAGCGCGTGGTGGCCGAGTACATGAAGGGCCGTGAGATTTTGATCCGCGCCGACGTCGGGGTCGGCTCCGCCGAGGCCACCGTGTGGACCTGCGATCTGACGCACGATTACATCTCCATCAACGCCGATTACCGCAGCTAGGCTGATCGTCGGGAAATGAGGAGGTGCGGGCCGCCGGGCCAACTTTGGGCCGGCGTCTTGCGAGAGAGCTTTGATGCGCTTGGACGCGGCACGCCCTTCGGGCGGTGGGCCACTTGGGCCGGGGATGGCCCGCCCGGCTTGAGGGGCGCGGCCAACGCCCCGGATAGCGCCAGCGATGTTTTGCCAATCCTTAACCCCCCTCTCTGCCGAAGTGTTAACGTCTCCCCCTTAGGCTGGAGCATAAGCATGGGCTTGGACATTCTGCTTGTCGTTGCCTGCGCGCTGATCGGCGCCGACGGGTGTGTGCTGCTGGCCAAGCGTCCTCCGGGGCGGCCGCTCGCGGGACTCTGGGAGTTTCCGGGCGGCAAGGTCGAACCGGGCGAGACACCCGATGTGGCCCTCATCCGCGAGCTTGAAGAGGAGCTCGCGATCAGGGTCACGCCGAAGTGCCTCGCGCCATTTACCTTCGCCAGCCACAGCTACGAGGCGTTCCATCTGCTGATGCCTCTTTACTTGTGTCGCAAGTGGGAGGGGACGGTAAAGGCGCAACAGGGACAGGAGCTTGCCTGGGTTCGCGCGAAGCGCCTTGGTGACTATGCGATGCCGCCGGCGGATGAGCCATTGAAAGCGATGCTTCGGGATCTGCTGTGATCGGCGGTGGGACCGAGCGGGATTGGGAGAGGCTTGGCCATGACGATGCGTATTGGCTGGCGGCCGAGGGACGGCGGCTGCGGCCGCTTCCTGCGCGACCGCAGCGGGGCGACATCGGTTGAGTACGGCCTCATTGCGGTGCTGGTCGCCATCGGGATGCTCGCTGGGCTGAAGGCGCTCGGTGCCGGCAACAGCAGCAGCTGGAGCAGTACCAGTAACAAGATCACCAACGCCATGAAGGACCGGGCGCCCTAATCCTCCTCCACCGGTGGCCTGACCCGGCGCTCCACCGTCCCAAGCGCCTCAGCAAGCCGCACCATGGCCGATCCCGGTCGCAACGGCTGCTGTTGACTTTCATGCGGTGCCCAGCCCGTTAATGTGATGATCTCAAAGGTGGCCGGGACGCGTCCGTTCGGCAGGCCAAAGCGGTCGGCATAATGCTCGAGGGCACGCAGGAGCGTCGCTCGTCGGAGGGGCCGGCGGCGACGTGCCCGCAGGACATTGCTCGCACCGGCGGCCTTAAGTTCTCGCATCAGCGCGAGCGCGTCGGGATAGGTGACGGTCACGGTCTGGGCGTCGGCAACCGGCAGCGCAAATCCGGCGCGCAGCAATAGGGCACCCAATTCCCTCACATCTGCAAACGGTGCAACGCGAGGACTGGCACCGCCCTCGACCTCCTCCTCGGCGAGGAAGAATGCGGTTCGCAATTCGTGCAGGGTGGCGCCACCTAACACCGCCGCGAGCAACAGCCCGTCCGGCCTTAAGGCGTGGCGGATCTGCAGCAGCGTGCCCGGCAAGTCGTTGACGAGTTGCAGCGCCAGCGCCGATACCACGAGATCCAGCGAGTGACTGCGGAAGGGCAGCGCCTCCTCGTCGGCTTGCACCCGCAGGCCGCTGCATTGCCGGAGCAGACCGCCGGCCGCCTCCATCTGGACGACGAGCTCGACGCCAGGAAGTGACTGCAGCTGGGCCCCGAGCAGGCCGTGATGGGCACCGAGGTTCATGGCAACTGGAAACTGCCGCCGCACAATCGCCAACCGCTCGATCAGATCCTCCGCCGCTCGCGCCACCAGAAAGTCGTGCCGGCTGGCCGCCGTAGCGGCCCGATGGCGTCGCTGGCGCAGCAAGGCGCGGTCAAAAATAAGACGATCCTCAGCCATGGCGCCAAGCTAGTTGGCACCAGCCGCCGGTTCAATGCGCGCGAGGCCAGTCGTCCCTAGCGGTGTCAGCCTGGATGGACGGCCCCGGCCGTGCTTGTCTTGCCGGGCCCCGTCGCTCGGCGCCAACGCGCAAGCCCCAAACCGCCCCACCACGCCACCGAGGCGACCCCGCCCAGCTCAAGGTCGGGCCGACGCGCATACCAGCGCCCACCGTGCGCCAACCAAAAAGCCTAGACGGCCTTGCGCCCCTTTCGACTCGAGTTGGGGCGGCGGTACCGATTGGGCGAGGGCGTGATCTCAAGACTTTGCGCGCCGCTGCCCAGGCTCTAGACTAGCCCCAACAACGGCCGGAGAACGCCTGCTCGATGTCCAGACCAGCAGCCTCTACCTTCCGCGTGGGCTTGGTGCAGATGTGCACGGGACGCGACGTGGAACGGAATTTGCGCCAGGCGAGCGAGCTCATCCGGGAGGCGGTCGGACGCGGGGCCCAATACGTCCAGACCCCCGAGGTCACCAGCCTGATGGAAATGGAGCGCGCCCGACTATTTGCCGCCGTTGAGGCCGAAGCGGGCAACCGCGCGGTCGGCTTTTTCGGCGAGTTGGCGCTCGAGCTCAAGATTTGGCTGCATATCGGTTCAATGCCGATCCTGCTTGCTGACGACAAGATTGCCAACCGCTCCTTCCTGTTTGCGCCAAACGGAAACATCGTCGCACGCTTCGACAAGATTCACATGTTCGACGTTGCGCTTCCAAATGGGGAGACCTATCGGGAGTCGAAGAACTATCAAGCTGGCAGCCAGGGCGTGCTGGCCCAACTCCCATGGGGGGTGTTGGGACTGACGGTTTGTTACGACCTGCGCTTTCCTCATCTCTATCGCGCCCTTGCTAAGGCGGGTGCCGATTTTTTGGCCATTCCGTCCGCTTTTACCCGACCCACCGGCGAGGCGCATTGGAGCGTGCTGATCCGCGCGCGCGCCATTGAGAATGGTTGCTTTGTGTTGGCCGCGGCGCAGGCTGGTAAGCACGAAAGTGGCCGGGAAACCTATGGACACAGTCTCATCGTTTCGCCCTGGGGCGAGATCGTTGCCGAAGGCGGCGTTCATACTTCTGTCATTGTTGCTGATCTTAACTGTGCCGAGGTAACGCAGGCACGCCAGCGCATCCCCTCGCTCCGGCATGATCGCCCATTTCAGGTTGCTGCCCTATCGATGGCGGAGACGAAGCAAAGCTCATGATCCGCTATCGCCTCAAATGCAAGAAAGGCCACCAATTCGACGCGTGGTTTGCCAGTAGCGCCGCTTACGAGCGGCAGGCCAAGGGCAAGCAATTGTCGTGCGCCAAATGTGGGAGCACGCAAGTTGCCAAGGCTCTGATGGCGCCGAAGCTGACGAAGCGCTCCGCCGCCAAGGAGGCGGTGGCAAAGGAAGTGGCCAGGTCCCGGGAAGCAGCCAAGCCTGAGACACATCGGCTTGCCGCGCACGGCGAACTAATGGCCGCCATGCGCAAGCTCAGAGCGGAGATTGAGGCCAAATCGGAATACGTGGGGCCCCGCTTTCCCGACGAGGCGCGCAAGATCCACTACGAAGAGGCACCCGCGCGGGGTATCCACGGCGAGGCGACGGCCGATGAAGCCAAGGCTTTGAGCGAGGAAGGCATCGAGTTTTTCCCACTCCCCATCCTGCCAGAGGACCACAATTGAGGCCGCGCCGATCGCCGCTAGCGCAGCGGCTGCTCGGTGGTGTCTTGTGCGTGGCGACGGCGCTGCTGGCGAGGTCCGGCGATGCCCAGGGACAGGGGGATCCTTGGCAAGCGCTTCGGCAGTCCGGGCATGCCGCCTTCATGCGTCACTCGGACGCTCCGGGCGGCGCCGGTGACCCGGCGGGCTTTCGTCTCGACGACTGCGCAACCCAGCGCAATCTGAGCGAAGACGGACGTGCCCAGGCGCGCCGCACCGGCGCTGCGCTTGCGCGCAACCAGGTGGCGTTCGATCGGGTCTTGACCAGCCCCTGGTGCCGATGCCGAGAGACGGCGCGGCTCGTTACCGACAAGGCGGCCGAAGACTTCGATGCCCTGCGCAACCTCGTCGGGCGCCAGGAGCACAGTGCGTCCCAGGTCACCGCCCTTAAATCGTACCTGAGCAAATTAGACCCCGCCGCACGGGTGTTGTTTGTGACGCACGGAATTCTCATTTCAGCGCTGATGGGCATCAATCCGGCGCAAGGAGAGATAGTGGTTGTGCGCATCGGGGCCGGCGGTGAGCCGACGGTCGTTGGCCGTTTGCTGGTCGACTAGCCTCGCCTGACCGATGTGTTCTCGGAGGTGTTCATGTGTCGCAACATCAAGACCCTGCATAACTTCAAACCACCCGCGTCAGACGAGGAGATCAGGGCCGCCTCGCTTCAGTTCGTGCGCAAGCTGGCCGGTTTTACCCGACCTTCAAAGGTCAACGAACAGGCGTTCAATGCTGCCGTAGAGCAGGTTTCGCAAACGGCGCACCGGCTGTTGCACGCGCTAGTCACGCATGCGCCGCCGCGTGACCGCGACCTAGAAGCCGCCAAGGCTCGGGCGAGGACGGCACAGCGCTTTGGCGCAGGAGAACGATCATCGAGCGAAGCTTCAGCAAAAAAATAGCCCCGCGCGAGGCGAGGCCGAGGGAGCTCTTGCGGTCGCCGCGTCAAATGGCTTGTTTCAAGTCCTTGGCCGCGCGGAATGCAATCTTCTTGCTGGCCTTGATTTTGATCGCCTCGCCGGTTGCAGGGTTGCGGCCCATACGTGCCGGGCGCTTGCGGACCTGCAAGATGCCGAGGCCGTTCAAGCGAATGCGCTTGCCCTTTTTTAGGTGCTTGGCGATGTCCTCGACCATCTGCGCCAGCATGGCGTTGACCTCGGCCTTCTTGACGGCATGGGCCTCCGAAAGGGCCGTGGCGAGGTGTCGGAGTGTGACCGTTTCCACTTTGGCTTTTGCCTTGCCCGGGGCGATCCGGGGGATGCTCAATTCTATGCGCTTCATGTGCTGCCCTCTGCTTCTCTGGGATCCGATAACCACAAAAATCTTGTGATTCCCGAGCGATATGTGTATTCGCGCAGTTTGGGTATCAAATCCTTAACCACCCCCCAGCAAACGCCCAATGCGTGGTCGATTTGCCACGGCCTGTGCAAGTCACGCGGCATCGGCCACGCCGGATTTAAGGTGTCCGGGGCAGCCGGCCCGATGGTTTGGAGCGAGAGCTGGAGATGGAGACGAAGATGGCATTGACGAGAAAGGAAGCCAGCATGCTGCACAAGGCCATGATCACGTAGTGATGGCCCGAGAAGCCCTGCCGCGCGGCATTGGTGAGCTTGCGTGCCCCGGGCACACTATCACCCGCGGCGCTCAGCGCATCGAGCGAGGCCTGCCAGATCCAGTCGGCAAATCGCAACAGCTCGGCATAAACGGCGGGCACCAGGGCGTTGAAAGTGAAAAGGACGACCGCGAGCACGACGGTGGCGGGGATGCTGACGAGGGCGATTGCGATGCGCTGCAACGCCGTCCGTGTCCCCCCAAGAAGCCGATTGAATGGGATACCAACGACGATGGTGGCAACGATGATGGCCGGGATTGAGAGGACCACGTGGGTCATGTTCACGCGTTCACGCAGATGGTTGATCGCGACCTGTCCCCAGTGGCTGCCCGACGCGAGCTCGTCGAAAGCCGAGACGATGCGGCGTCCGAGGTTGAATGCGGAGGTAATTACCGGCTCCAGCTCGCGGTCGTAAACCACGCTCAAGATCATGATTCCAAGCATCAAGGCATAGCTCGTGGTGCCGATCCCGACGGACACAACAAGTCGGCGAAGCCATGCAAGTGCGGCCATTAGCATCCCCCGGCACGTCAACACCTCAGCCCGCGGTCTTAGCGGTAACCATTAATCGAGGCATCAATTCATTCCCACAAGGGCGTAACGTGTGCCTGTGCTAGAGAAAGTGCAATCGTGGTTTGGCGGGGTTAGAGCGCCTGTTAGGGGTTTGCGTCCATGCTAACTGTGTTGATCACAGGAGGCGCTGGCTATATCGGCAGTCATGCCGTTTATGCCTTCCTCGATGCAGGCTATAAGGTCGTGGTCGTCGACGACCTCTCGACGGGCGTTCGGGAGAATTTGGCGCCGGCGGCCCAGCTTTACCAAGGCAATATCGCTGACCGCGACCTTTTGGACACAGTCCTCCGGCAGCATACGATCGACGGGGTCCTACATTTTGCTGGCTCCGCGGTTGTGCCGGAATCGGTTGTTGATCCTGGAAGGTATTATCGCAACAACGCCTTTCGCAGCCTCGACTTGGTCGATTTCATCGTCTCGCGAGGGGTCAAGCGCTTCCTGTTCTCCTCCTCGGCGGCGGTTTATGGCAGTCCAAGCGGGGGGATGCCGGTGTCGGAAGCCTCGCTCCTCAACCCCATCAATCCCTATGGATGGTCCAAGCTATTCGTGGAACGCATGGTTCGAGACATATCGGCAGCTTCGGGCCTCAACTACGGTATTTTGCGTTATTTCAATGTGGCGGGATCCGATCCCAAGGGGCGAACGGGGCAGAGCACGCCGAACGCCACACACCTTGTCAAAGTTGCTTGCGAGGTCGCTGTTGGCAAACGCGACGGCTTGCGCATTTACGGCACGGACTACGACACGCCGGACGGCACGTGTGTGCGCGATTTTATCCATGTGACGGATTTGGCGCTCGCGCACGTTGCCACCTACGAATTTTTATGCCGGTCCGGTCGCAACGCCTGCTTCAACTGCGGTAATGGCAAAGGCCATTCGGTTCGGGAGGTGATCCGCGCCGTTGAGCAGACCCATGGGAGAAAATTGCACGTCGGGGCGGCCGAGCGGCGGCCGGGTGACCCTGCGGCTCTCATTGCCGATGCCTCGGCCATTCGCAAAACGCTCGGCTGGCGCAGCCTCTATGGTCTCGACGATATGATTCACACGGCACTCGCCTGGGAGCGTCGCGAGCAACGCGACTTGATGCAGGTCTCCTAGAGGGCCGGCCGCTTGGCACAGCCGGGCGCCACTGGGCCCTTGCCAGACCGGTGCGGATACCCCCATGCCCCAATCCCGCCGACGGCCCCTATTGGCTCGCTAACGCTTGCAGCATCTCGCGCACCGGCGCGGGAAGCTGGTCCGCATTCGGACCGTTCAGAGTTTGTTGAATGCTCGCCTTAACTTCCGGTGGAATGGGATCTGGGGAACTCGTCACGCTTGTGGGCGCCGCGGAAACGGATGGGTCGGAAAACACCGACAACCAATCCCATGAAATCGATGGACGTTCCCAGCTACCACCCACGCGCAGGGGCACAGCCAGGTGCTGGGGTGGGGGAAAGGCCTTGAGGCGGACTTTTTGATCGAGGGTCTGCGAAGGCAGGGTAATGGTCCCATTCGAGGTGATCTCGATTTCGGGTCCGGTCAGCGACAAATCGCCAAGCGTTCGTACCACGCCGTCCTTAATGCCGTAGTTGCCAGAGATCTTGTCGAAGCTTGTTCGCTGTTGGGGGTCATAGGACCAACTCCGCCACCACTCGAGGAGCGCCCGCCGCAGGTTGAAGCCGATCAGCCGGCCCTTCTCGATCGTGACGTCGACTTTACCATCGAGCGTTTTCAGGACCTCTTGTGCATTGCGTCCTTCGCCCGTTACCACGAGATCCAGCTTGGCGGCCCCACTGAGAAATGCATTGTCGACGACCTGCGCCAAAACTTTTTCAGCCGGCACGTCGCTGGCGCTGAGACTGAGCGCCACCTTGGCGGGCTTGGTGCTCGCATCGACGTCTACCCGGCCCGTGGCGCGGCCCTTGTCGATGCCGATCTGCTTGAGCGTATATGTGAGCCTGCCGTCGTGGAGAAGGACATCGGCGCGCGCATCCTGCATCTGCACGGCCCCGTGCGTAACGAGGTCTGCGGCCGTCGTCAGGTTGAGGTCCACGGCCGTCAGAGCCTCGAGGTCGAGTGTCTCCACGCTCCAGGAACTGCGGTCGGGCCGCCCCACGGACGAAGTTGCGAGCGCGCTCAGTGCGACGCCTGGCGCGGCATTGAGCGCGGCAAGCTGTGCAACGAGGGCCTGCCACGCTGAGGGGATGTTTGTGCCATCCACGGCGCGTGCCTGTACGGCGAGCGTCGGGATTTTCGGCGTTTCGCCCAGAAGCTTCTGTAGGTCGAGCCGCCGCCAGGCGATGTTGCCGGTGACCTGCGGTCGCAGCTCGCCAAAGCGAATTTGTGTGTCCCAGGTGCTTTCGCCGGCGTCCATCTTCAGGGATGCCTTCGCGAGCGCGACCTGATCGACGCTGGCGACCATGGCCCCCTCGAAACTCGCTGGCCCCTTTAGCGCATAGGCCCCGGGGTCGGCATCGAGCCAGCGCGCGAGATCACGCACGGAATTGGTGCTCGCCGTCAGAGTACCTTTGACATGGGGACTGTCCTTTGGGGAAAGCTCGCCCTTCACTTCGAGTGCGAGGTTTTTCATCTCGACTTTGACGCTCAGGGGCGAGGCTTCTCCGCGGGCATAGGCGCGCGCATCCGCAAGGACCGAACTGAATGCCACCCGATCGTCGCGCCATCTGAAGCTCCCGCTGCCCTTGGTCTCGCCGTTGCCAGCGGTATCAGCGAAAGTCGCCGAGGCCTGATCGATGCGCCAACTCGGATTTGGTTGCCTGACGAGATAATTGACCGAGCCGTCCGTGATCGTGATCTGGCGGAAAACGATCGCATCGGCCTGCAACCCGATGCCGCCGGATTGACTTTGCGACACACGGTCGAGAAGCGAGCGATCCTCGGGGCGAATGGTGAGCGTTGGACGCACGATTTCGAGCTTCGCAAGCTCCGTCCTGCCGCTGAGCAGCGCCAGCGGATTGACTTCACCGGCAATACGCTCAGCGCGCACAAGCTCGGGACCTGCGGCATCTGGCGGCCCGGCAAGAGTGACGTCCTCCAGCACGAGGCTGGGCTTGGGGTAGAAGGCAAGCTTGACCGCGCCCATTACCTTGAGCTCTCGGCCGGTGGCTTCCTCGACCATGCGCGTAAGCTGTTCGCGCACCAAGGCGATCGGCGGAGCCACGACGAGAGCCGCAATCCCGAGCACCAGCGTGAGAAGGAGACCGAAGGGGATGAGAAATAGCGGGCGTCGCCACAGGCTGCGGCGTGGCTTGTCGTGTGCTACGGGCATTGGCAATCTCCCCCAAAGTGCGCGACGGCTTGGGTTTGGCGCCGCGGCGTTATCGGCAGTATAATCCGGCGGCCATGGTCTTGCCGCGCAATTGTGACAGCAGTGGCGCTGGCCTGAGCGCCCCGAGGTCTTGGGGCTCGCAGCCGAGGGAGTTGAGGAATGACGCCAAATGCCCATCAGACCAGGGGGCCCGTCTTGGCACTGGTCGCGGGCCTGTGCTTGCTGTTGCCCCGGCCGGTGCTTGGGCAGGAAAAAAGCATCCAGGTCGATTGGCAGAACCCTGAAATCGCAGCATTTGTTCGCGATCGGACGGCCAATCCCCCGCTATCTGTCGGCCCCGGCTCGCCCGACGAGGCCAAGCTCGCCCGCCTAAAATTGCCCGTACTCGCCTTCGACACGCCGCCGGCAACGGCTAGCAACGCGTTCTCGACTGGGACCCGCCCCCAGCTCGAACGCACCATCATTACGGATGAGGCGGAGCCGGTCTGGTACCAGATCGTGGACCGCTACGGCGACATGACCATCACGGTCGAGGCCGACCTGAGGGTGCAGCACCAATTTCCGTCCAACTATCCCATCTACGGGCCAAGCAGCCAAGGCGCGGCGGTAGAACCGCAGGTTTCGGTATTCGATGAGCGCGCCGAGGAGGGCATGGAGGGTGCGATTGCCGAATACACCGTCTATAAGTTTGGCCAAGTGCCCTACAAGGTCACGATTGAATGTACCCAGCGCAACAAGGCGCAATGCAAAGACATTGCCGTCATCAGCCGAGACAAGGACCTATTAAAACTGATCTCGGCGCGGCCGCCCCAATAAGCCCGGCCTGCTGGACAGGGGTACGCCGAGCCCCTATAACAGCGCCGCTTTGCGAGGCGCCCGTGTTGTCCCTCGCGTCGCCCAGGTAGCTCAGTTGGTAGAGCACGTGACTGAAAATCACGGTGTCGGTGGTTCAATTCCGCCCCTGGGCACCAAATAACTCAAGAGCTTAGAGCTAGAGCTTGGCACCATTTCACAGCGCCGACACAAAAAAGCGCCCCACCTAGTGCGAACACCGACCAATCCTTGGTGCGTGCTCTCCTCGCGTTGCTCGCAGGTGGGGACAAGGTCCACTTACAACTGAGCCACTTTGGGCGACGCGAGGCCCACGTCAAGCAAGCGGCGCCAACCAAGGGGAGACCACGCCCGGCCATGGGTGCCAAGAGGGCCGGCTGCTCACGCGCAGTATTGGACCTTTCGACAAGCTCACGGAAATTGCGCCTAGGGAGGGACAGGGGCATGTCCGCGGAGCGTTCAAAGCAATGAGGCTGAACTCTCTTTCGGCAAAAAAGGCCGCTAAAGGGCACGGGGGCTTGGTCACAGGAGGTTTTGCTCGGGTCCAATAGGAGTGTTGATATCGGAGTAAAGAAACTCAATGGTGCCAAAAATTTGGTGTTCGCCAGCTTGAACCGAGATGGCGTATGGAGGTTGCCATGCGTGGGAGCATAACGAATCATATGGCTAATACGCTGCCATACGTCCTCGCCTTTATCGTGCTTTGGATGCAACCGGTCTCCGCCGCGCAGGAACTAAGTGATGAACAGCTGAAAGTCACCCGCGAAATTTATGAGAAGTCAGAAGAAGAGGTTCGACAAAGAGTTGATGCTAACGTTGAGTCATTTGCGAGGGAAGCAGAGGAACGGAACAAGAGGCCCCTTACAAGCGAAGAGCTCCACGCACTTAGATATCCTTCGATTGATGTCGAGTATCAAAAATTAGTGGAAATGCTGACGTGCGTAGAGAAAGTTGTCGCTATTGCGGGGGAAAAAGATCTGACCGAGAGGTGTTATCGGGACCGACTTTTCTATGCCGAAGAAATGTTTAGGTCATCGATGGATTATCGTACTCTCACCAAATGCAAGGCGAAAACCAGATTGATTGAGGTTGAGATGCGTTATCCGCCGTACGCATTCATGTTAGAAGATAGAAAAGACGGGCCCCAGGCTGTTGATGCGAAGGCATTTATGGAATGCGCAAAGTCTGGCCTTTGAGATGGGGACTTTCCCGTCATTTCCAACATGACCGATCAGCGTTGAGAGTGCAGAGTAATTGTATTTCTCTCTATTGCCTCCTTTTAGTAGAAATAACCAAAACCAACACTGGCTACACGGCGAAAACGTTTCCGCCCCCGTCTGCGGCTCGATGCACGCTCCTTTCGCCGCATCAAGCCTGACGGATTTCGCGCAGGATGCGTTCCAGCGGATTGTGCGTCCGGATCCTCCGCCAGTGCTCCTCGGGGAACGCGTAGTACGCCAATGTCTCCTGGACATGGCGGCACTAGAGCTAAAGCAGGCACGATCTCGCCGCATTCTTGCCAGCGGCCCTCCGAGGCTTGTTACAGCGCGCATGAAAGTTTTGGAGCAGGTTGATGCCGAGGTAGCACTGCTCGATCAAGCCGCGGGCGCGCGCTCGCGCAGACGGGTCAGCCTGATCCGGACGAACAATCCGCTGGAACACATCCTGCGCGAAATCCGTCGCCGCACGCGTGTCGTTGGGGCCTTTCCGGACGGACAATCGGCATTGAACTTAGGCGCGGCCAGGCTGAGGCACGTTGCCGGCACGGAATGGTCGACAAAGAGGTATCTGTCGATGGACTTCCTGAAGGACCATCAACCCACGAGGACAACCGCTTGAGCCCAGCCGGCGCCGCTCAGCCGAACATCAAAGTGCGAAAAACTCTGGACGCTACCGACAGTGGGTCTGCCTTCGCGACCGTTTCCCAGCGCTACGTGCGGATACGGCCGGCGTTGTGGGTCTCCACCAAGTGCTTCGACAGAGCTGACATAGATCGGGAGATGACCACCTGTGAGACCCGTGACGGCCGGATTGCTTGCTTTGTAGGCAACGTGGCGAAGATCAAGTGCTGCTTATTGGCCAAAGAGCACACTGAAGAAGTGCGGCAGCGAGCCTGCTGCGGGACTGCCATACGGGCCGTGGCTCGGATTCGCCTTGAGCCATTCGACAAGCTCCCCGATGGGCTTTGCCGAAACACTTGTTTTGACTGCGATGGCAAGATCAAACGCCGCTGGGAAATCGGAGCGAAGTCGATGACAGGATCATAGCCGAGCTTGTCGTAGACGTGTTCGAAAACGGCCATGGGCGCAATCGGGGCGAACAAAAGCGTGCTGCCATCTCAAGCTGGCACACATTGCGACGTCCAAAGGCAGTACTGACCTACCCGCGGTCAGGGAGCCTGTGCGCAGTCCCGCCCGCGCCCAGTCTTCCTACCGCCTGCGGCTGCGTGGCCTGCGCTGCCTGCAGGGTGGCTCCAACAGGTGAGCGATCGATTCGGCGAACGCGGAACCAGACTTGGTTTTTCGTTGTCTCTTGCCTATGGTGGAGGTCGCTGTTTCCCTTGCAAGGTTTCGTGCATGTTGGGAGATGCGTTCAACCAGGCTCGGAGCAAATCGGCATCAGCTGTTCGGGTGACGCGCCGCGAGGCCCTCACCTGCGGATTCGCTCTGTGCTGTCTGCCGAGTTCCGCCGCCGCCGCGCCGCGGGCACTGACGGAGGTTGGACCAGATATTTTTGTTCGGGCCGGCCTGCACGAAGACGCGACGCTAGCAAACGCGGGCGGTATTGCGAATATCGGCGTCATCATCGGCCGCGACTCCGTGCTTGTCACCGATGCGTGCGGAAGTCTTGCGGACGGCGAGTGGCTTCTCGGCGAAATCAGGAAACGGACGGACAAGCCCATTCGCCATGTGCTGATCACGCATGTTCATCCGGACCATTGCTTCGGCGCGGCGGCCTTCGCCGGGGACCAGCCGGCGATCATCGGGCATCACGCCTTGAGGGCAGCGCTTGAGGCGCGGGGCGAATTCTACCGCAAGCGTCTTGCCGAGGTTCTCGGGCCCGACCAGGCCGGCAGTGTGGTCTATCCGACCGAGGAGGTGAAGGATGGCATGGAAATCGACCTCGGCGGCCGAGTGCTGCGGCTGATCGCGCACGGGAGAGCTCACACAGATGGTGATCTGTCGATGCTCGATGTCGAGACCGGGTTGCTGTTTCCGGGTGATCTGCTTTTCGTGCACCGGCTTCCTTCCCTCGATGGTAGCCTTCGTGGCTGGCTGAACGAGGTCGAGAGGCTGAAAAGGTTGGGTGTTTCCCGCGCCATGCCGGGCCACGGGCCGGTGGTGGTGGATTTCGTACCGGCTATGGCCGACCTGACGCGCTATCTCTCCGTTCTCCGCGACGAGACGCGGAAGGTCATAGCTGCCGGCGTGTCAATCACGGACGCTGGGCGCACCGTCGCGCAAACCGAACGGAGCCGCTGGGCCTTGTTCGATGACTACAATGAGCGCAATGTCATGGAGGCTTACAAGGAGCTCGAGTGGGAGTAGGGCGGGAGCTATCATGATGAGGAGGAACGCGTGAAGATCCTGCCGCTTGTCCTCTGGGTCGCCCTGATCGGCGCGGCGCCAGCCCAAAAGCTCGTTGCCGCCGATTCGGCTACCACAGATGACGACCGGGCGGTGCGCTGGAAAACGATTGCGGAGTCTGTCTTCGGCGACCGCAAGATCGAGCCGACAGAAACGCTGATTAGGCTCGATGCGCCGCAGCGCGCGCAGGACGCCGCGCTAATGCCGGTCACGCTGATTATGCCGGAGAAGGACAAGATCAAGTCGGTCTACCTGGTGATCGACGACAACCCCTCGCCCCTTGCGGCCCATCTCACCTTCGGACCGGCAGCCGATCCCGGCTTGTTACAGCTCCGCGTCAGGGTCGATACCTACACCAATGTGCACGCCGTGGCCGAGACCCGAGATGGCAGGCTGTTCGGAACCGTCGTCTTCGTGAAGGCCTCGGGCGGCTGCTCGGCGCCGGTCGCGTCGACCGACGAAGAGGCCATGAAGGGCATGGGTGAGATGCGGATGAAATTCACGCAAGGGGCCGCTCCCGGCAAGCCGATACAGGCGACCCTGATGATCCGTCATCCCAATTTCAACGGCATGCAGATGAATCAGTTGACGCGTAACTACACGCCGCCGCGCTATGTCGATAAGCTGTCCGTGTCCTACGGTGACAGCAAGATCTTCGATCTCGACGCTGACATTTCGCTCTCCACGAATCCGGTCATCACCTTCTCCTTCGTCCCCGCCGGACAAGGCCCGGTTAAGGTCGTTGCCTCCGACACCATGAACGGCCGTTGGGAGCAAAGCTTCGATATGCCCGCGACCACGAATTGATCCCCTGCTTAAAATGCACGCTCTGATTGAAACGGTCGCGAAAGCGGCGATCATTTTGGGGTTCGCGCTTGGTCCGGCAGTCGCGAACGCCGGCGCGGCCGCCGATATTCCAGAGCCGCAGGGGCTGTGGATCGGTGCCATGCATGGGCAGACGCCGAAGATGCTCAATGGAGCGGTGGTTGTGGATCTTGCCGCCATCGAGGCGCTGATGGCCGAGAAGCCGCTCCTGCTCGATGTCGGACCGGCTGCCCACAAGCCCCAAGATTTTCCCAGTGACCGGCCATGGCTACCCATCCATCGCTCGATCCCCAATGCGATTTGGATGCCGGGTGCGGGCGCTGCGCCGCTCGATGCGGGACGCGAGGAGCTGTTTTATCGCCGTATCGAAGAGCTGACGCATGGCGATAAGACAAAACCGATCGTGGTTTTCTGCCGCCCCGAATGCTGGGGCGGCTGGAACGCCGGCAAGCGGCTCGTGACGAAAGGCTATACGAGCGTGCGCTGGTTTCCGGCCGGCACAGATGGCTGGCAGGACAAGCGCGAAACCACCGAGGTCAAACCCGACACCGAGTGGATCGCCGAGCCGACAAGATAGGGATCAGCGATGCGGTCCGTTTGACCGGATGCGCCTGCTTGCGGGCAGAACCGCTTCTGAGGTCATATCGCGCCGTTAGATCGCCACTAGGGGTGGCGGTTGGCCAAGGCCAAGTGCTTTTGAGAAGCTGCCCTATGGCTTGGGTTCGGCATTCTTAAGGGGATTTAGAGGGTCGCTAGCGACGGCGGTGCACTTGTCAAGGTGTCTGCCGAGCAGCGATGAAATGTTGCCGCAATCCTTGTTGATGAGCTGCGCCATCTCGTCGGTGGCCGCCCCCAGCCGCAATTTGGCGTCGTCGTCCGATATCCCTATTTGCTTACCCAACAGGATCGACTTGTAGAGCAGATCATCCGTTGCCCTGGCATAGGTGGCGGCGGCCTTGGCGTACTGGGGATTTTTTGCGAGGCACCTACTGACCAGCCGGAAGAAGGCGATGCAGGTGGTCATGTCTTGGTGAATGTGGTTTCTCAACCGTCTCAATGGCTCCGACTGCTGGCCAACCGCAAAGGAAGGCCACGCCAGTATGATGATGAAGCCGACTGCTGCCAACCCAGGGAAGCGCCTCAACACGGTCCACCTCCGGAGCGTTCTATCGCAATCTACCTCAGCTCGAGATCTTAGCGAACCCAAAGGGGCCATCCCAAGGCTCGACGACGCGCGGTGTCCCCGCGTACCCAGCTGGAGGCCCCGTGTTTGCGAAATTGCCGCAATGCCCCGACTTAAGGCTTGCGATCGGGAGCGTCCGCGCCTGGCTACCATTCCGGCCGAAGCCGGCACTTTTTACTGGCACCCGAACGTGGCCCGTCTTTTCCGGAACCAGGCTCATGGCGGCCGAGCGGCGGCGCCGCTTCGCGGATATGCTCGGCAAACAGTTGGGCAAGCGGGTTGAGTGTTCTGTTCTTCAAGGTCGAGTGCTAGCGGACTCGCCGTCAATGGCAAATCGATCGGCAGGGCTCTGAGCAGTCGGCGCTTCGGCGGGAAACGCATGACTACCCGTGGCACCATGGACAAGAAACGTCGGGTCATCAGGAGCGCCGCGCGCAGAGGCAGTGTCGAGCCGACAACGACAGGTGGGACCATGGGCACGAAACGCCTCGTCGACGACGCTGCCGAACGGTTGATCTCGGAGAGGTAACGCCCAAGGCTCCTCCATCAATTCCGCCAGGCCGAGCCTGCGCCGACGCACAATGGGATTGTGTGCACCCGACACTACGACGTGCGGATCTTGCAACAGCGGCTCTACATGCATCAGATCTTCGGCGGGCGGCTCGATGATGTGCACTACCGCGAGATCGACCTTGCGAGCCAGCAGAGCCTGATAGGCGGTTGCCGTGTCGGTCGCGTGGACGTGAAAGGAGAGGCGCGGGTGGCGGCTAGCAAGTCGTTTAATCACCTCACAGATGAATCTCTCCGCCATCGCGATTGATGCACCAATAACGAGAGCACCGGACGTGGGGTCGGAAAGGAACCGAATATCCTTGATTCCTTGCAGCAGTTCGTCGAACGCCGCGGCGACACGCTTGAGTAGTGCACAGTCAAAGGGCGTGGGTTCGATCCCTTTCGCGTTTCGATCGAGAGGACCACGCCGAGTGCGTGTTCGAGGTCGCTGATCGACCTTGAGACGGCGGATTGGGATGCTGCAAACAATCTAGCAGCCTTGCTCATGCTGCCGGCCTCAACCACGACCATCAAAACACGTAGATCGTGCAGGCTGAGACGGCGATCAATGCGCCGGATCTCGTCCGTGGGATGCTTTCATATCAATCTAGATATGACCTCTTCGAACAATAGCATTACGCGCCCTGCATGGGAATTGGATAGGGTAGCCGCATTGGGTGGACGCACGGGAGTTTCGCAACATTCGCTTGGAGGCGCAGCAGCATGATTATGCGCAGAACGCTTCTTCCTGGTTCGCTGTCACCACCTTCTCGGCCATCGCCCACGCGGGGGCCCAAAGCTCAACGCGGCCGTGGTCGACGCCTTGGCAATAGCGGTTGTTCAGCGTTGGCCGACGGATTTGCGCCAGGAGGTTCCCGCCCGCGATCAGCAATCCGCGGCGGCCCTCGCGGCATTGCAGGCGTCGGAAATCCAAAGGTGGTGGCCGATGGTCCGGGAAATGAACTTGCAAGCGAAGTAGCTTGCAGGATTGCGCGCTTTGGCACGCCATGCTTCGCCTAGAGCCACGCCTGGCGGCGTGGCGAGAGGCATGTCGCGCGCCCTGCATTCGACGCTGGGCCGGGGCTGTGACTGCCATGCCGCAAGCTCGCAAGACTATTTGAAGTCATCGGAAGAGGGTGATCTAGAGGGGTTGATTCGGTTTCCTCTACCACAATGGCTTTCCCGGCTGTGCGGGTTGCCTCGAGATAAGGTATTTCCTGAGAGCTTACGCTCACACGCGGTGCACCCAACGGTATAGCGCGTCTGGCTCCTTTTCCTCGTTGCGGACGCCGGCCGTTTCCTTCACCAGTACGAAACCTCTCGCCTCATAAAAGCGCCGGGCGATGATGTTGCGCTGGAACGTCCAAAGATGGAGTTGATCAAATTCGCGCTGAGCAACCCGTAGAAGCTTGCTCCCCACACCTCGCCGTTGCGCCGACGGCAGTACGTAGAGTTGGTCGATCCAGCCGTCGCGAAAGGCAATAACGCCCAGCATTGCGGTAGCCTCGAAGGCGCCCCAGAGCTGGCACGTTGGAAACATGCGTTCCCGATAGAACCATCGATCTTCGTCGGGAGTGTGAAGCCCGGCCAGAGTAGGCAGGGCTTGATCAAATGAAACCCGATGAATTATTGCTGCTAGATCCATATCGCCAAAGGCGAGGCGTCTGAGCATTGAAATGCATCCATTGTTCGGCGACGTCCGCCCGGTCTTGAATGAGCGACCGCCGATTGAGGACATATTCTAAGCCGTTTGGGCGTGATAAAGATCGTGTCTTCTTGATCGAATACGATCCGCAGGCTTGGCTAGGCCGATAGCTGTTCGAAGCCGGCGCTCGGCGGCGGTGCGACGCCATTCAAAGGGTTTGCGGAGGTCGGTGGGTGTCGGACGAGCTTTGTAGCGAACCGAACAGCCAGTCGCGAAAATAGCGAAGCTCTGGTCGAGGAGCGGCCATTTTCGACCTAACGAGGAAATAGCTGACATCCAGGGGCAGCACGGTCTTGAATGGGCGGACCAGGCGGCCCGCCGCCAGATCCGCCTCGGCCAGCACGATCCGCCCAAGCACGACGCCGGCACCGTCAATCGCAGCCTGCAAGGCGAGCTCGGCCAGCGTAAATCTGGTGCCACGCTGGGTAGGTATGTGCTTGGCGCCCGCGAGTGCCAGCCATCGTTCCCAGGCGTCCTGTTCACCGCCGGGGATGGACGTATCGTGAATGAGGCGATGCTTGCGAAGGTCATCGGGCCTCTTGAGGGCGCCTTTGCGCTTGAGGAGCCCAGGCGAGCATAGCGGGGTCAAAGCTTCGGAAAAGAGCGGCTCCGCGTGAAGGCCAGGGTAGTTACCATGACCAAGCCGGATGGCGAGATCGACCCTCTCGCGCCGGAAATCGGCGAGCCCAACGGTCGCCGAGATTCTAAGGTCGAGATCTGGATGCTGCTCGTGGAATCTGGGAAGCCGAGGCAGCAGCCACTTAGATGCGAACGAGGGCGCCACGCTGATCGTCAATGTGCGCTCGCCGAAAGAAGTCGTCTTGCTGCTGACCGCGCGCGATAACATTTCCAAGCCGGCCTGGATGTCTGGAAGCATACGCGCGCCGGCATCCGAAAGCGAAACGGATCGCCTGGTCCGATCGAACAGCTTGGTACCGAGCAGCTCCTCGAGCGCGCGTATTTGCTGGCTGACGGCCCCCGGCGTCACATGCAGCTCCTCGGCCGCATTGCTGAAGCTCAATTGCCGCGCGACGGCTTCGAACGATCGCAACGAGCTAAGGGGCGGCAGCGGCTTGCGCATCTTTTTATATTAGAGAAACTAAACAACATTGTAAAAAGATATCGCTACTGCTGGTTCAGGCAATGGGCCAGTTTTGTAGGCAACGATGCGAGGGAGGGAGACTATTTGTGCCTTCACTAAGGTATTCGAAGCGTGCGGGATATTCGCGGTTGATGCGGCCGCAGCGGTGGACGCATCAAGGCCTTCGATCGGATGCGAAAGGTGATGCAGTTATTGCTGGCACCGACCGTTGCCCATTTTGTGACGGTGGCTTCCATGGCCTATTGACTGTTCACGCCACGCCCTTACGCATGCGCTTTTGGCCTCACAACGATGGTGTGGCCAGCGGTAAAAGGAGGTTGCCGATTGCAATCGAGCGCAAGCTCGACAAGGTGGCTGCGCCACGTCCGCGCGCTATCACGCCGCCGCAAGAGGTGAGACGCCTCGCCAAGGTCGGCGAGCACGTCTTTGGCGTTGGACACAGCACATAGAACCGAGGGCTGCCACCATGCGCACCGAGCGTGTGGAGACATTGGTGATCGGCGGTGGCCAAGCCGGTCTGGTCATGAGCCACATGTTGACGGCGCGTGGTTGTCCGCATCTTGTGCTCGAACGGGGGCGGATCGGCGAACGCTGGCGGGCCGAACGCTGGGATGGCTTGCGTTTCCAGTTTCCCAATTGGTCGGTGCGGTTACCCGATTTTCCCTATCCGAGCTCGAACCCGGACGGATTCGCCACGAGCGCCGAGATCCTCGACTATCTCAACGCCTATGCCGCCAAGGTGAAACCGCCGATCCGGTGTGGTGTTCCGGTTGCGCTGTTGCACCAACATGGATCAGCATTTCTCGCCGACACGCCCGAAGGAACCATCGCGGCACGCAATGTCGTTGTGGCCACCGGGCCCTACCAGCGGCCAATAATGCCGGATCTGCTGCGAAACGAGGACATCTTTCAGGTCCACGCTAGTGCCTATAAGGCCCCCGATCAGCTTCCGGCCGGTGCGGTGTTGATCGTGGGTTCGGGTGCCTCCGGTGCGCAGATTGCCGAGGAGCTCCTTCGCGCCGGTCGGCAGGTGCTCCTTTCCGTCGGTCGTCACAAGCGCATGCCGCGCCGTTATCGCGGGCGCGACCTGATCTGGTGGCTGAGCGAGATGGGTCTCGATCAGACGCCTGTCGCGGAGCGCGGACCAGATGCCACCCTGCCTTTGATTACGGGCGCCTATGGCGGCCACACCATCGATTTGCGTGCATACGCCGCGCAGGGCATTGCGCTCCTTGGCCGGCTGCGGTCGGCGGCCGCTGGGAGCTTGCAGTTTGCCGAGGATTTGCAGACCAGCCTCGCTTACGGTGACGCCGCCTACAGCGCTTTTTTGGATAGGGCAGACGCCTATGTCGAGCAAAAGGGGCTGCCCCTGCCGGTCGAGCCACAAGCTCGTGCCAGCCTTGCCGATCCGTCCTGTGTGCTCCGGCCGACGCGCCAGCTCGACTATCGCGCTGCCGGGGTCAGCGCGGTCATTTGGGCAACCGGGTACACCTTCGACTTCAGCTGGATCGAGCTGCCCGTGCTGAATGCTCGCGGAGAACCCAAGCATGACCGCGGTATCGCGCCGGTGCCGGGACTCTACTTTTTGGGCCTGCCTTGGCTGTCCAAAATGAACTCGTCGTTCCTGAATGGGGTCGGGGACGATGCGGCAAGGCTCGCCGAGCACATTCGATGTGGGGCAGCGGCCCTGTCATCGATGGCTTGATTTGGCGCGGATGTCCGATCGTCGATGTCGAAGCAACATTTCTCGCGCACGATCGTTTTGGCGGGGACAGCCATGCTCTGCTTCGCCGCGAATTCAATTCTCTGCCGGCTGGCCTTGGCCCCTAGGCTGATCGACGCGGCAACTTTTACAACCCTGCGTGTGCTGTCGGCAGCAACAATGCTCACTCTCATCGTTTGGCTACAGTATCGACGGTTGCCGCGATTAAGTTGTGCCAATCCGCTTTCCGTTGTGGCTTTGTTCGGTTACCTCGTCTTCTTCTCATTCGCCTACCTGCGGCTGGACGCCGGCACGGGTGCCTTGATCTTGATAGGTGCCGTGCAACTGAGCATGTTCGGCGTCGCCTTCTGGGAAGGTGAGCGCTTCAGCTCGGTGCAGTGGATCGGGCTGAGCCTGGCGCTGTTCGGTTTTATCTTTTTGCTTTTGCCCGGCGCCAGCGCCCCCGCCCCCTGGGCGGCCGTCCTGATGATGATTTCCGGAACCGCCTGGGGATGGTTTTCCTTGCTGGCCCGCGGCGCCAAACATCCGTTGGAGGCGAATGCCAGCAACCTTCTCTGGTGCCTGCTTCCCTGCGTCCTGGCGAATTCCTTCACCGGGCACGACCTCGAGGTCACCACTGCCGGCGTGCTGCTTGCAACCGCCTCGGGTGCGATCGCCACGGGTGTCGGCTACGTCGTGTGGTACCTCGCATTGCGAGGACTGCCCGCTGCCGGCGCAGCCACCGTGCAGCTGTCGATGCCTGCCCTCGTCGCCCTAGGGGGGACGGCGTTCCTATCGGAGCCGCTCACCCAGCGGCTGGTGGTCGCCTCGGCCGCATTGCTCGGAGGCATCGCGCTCGTCTTGAAACGGCGCGTCGACGGCGTCCGGCGGTGACTGTGCCAACAAGGATTTTTTTAGGCAGCCCCCACCGATTGCTGCAGGGGAAGTCCGCCGCCCGATGGGCCTGCTGCCCGTGCGCGCAAACGGCCTCGGCATGGCGCTCGCCACAGCCGCCGCTTGGCACTGTGCGTGTTAGGGCGTGCTTTGCAGCGGGCGGTCGCCCCATGCGCGCGTCCCCTAACGTCAGCGCGTTCCGCACGCTGGTAATGGCTCTGGCGGCGTCGGTCGCGGCGACGCATAGTTGCAAGTAAGATGCACCCTTTCTTGGGAGCGTAGTCATGAGCCCTACAAGCTATTCGCGCCTTGCTGGCACCATCTTTACCCTCGTGGCCCTCTTGCAGGCGCTGCGTGCCTTGGCGGGTTGGCCCATTTTGATTGCTGACACCACGATTCCGCTTTGGGCGAGCTGGGTCGCCTGTGCGGTTGCTGCCGGCTTCGCCTCGCTTGGGTTCAAGGCATCGCGAAAGTGATTCGCGGCACGGGCATGTGGTTCGCCCGCAAATGAACGGCCTTCCCCGGGTGGAGGGCTTGTGCGGTGCAGCAGCTCCGCCGTCAGCAGGGTGGTATCTTGCGGGCATATGCCCGGCAGCCTTGAAGAATTTCGTGGGCGTTGCGCAAACTCCGAGCAGCGCGCGCAAAAGATGATCAAGGGCTCGCGGCTTTCTTGGTGCCGGTCCTAACCGAAGCGCTTGCACCTTTGTCTCATTACGTAGACTATGTCGCCTTGCGCTAGTGCCTGGGCACCGGGGCCGATCACATCGACCCGCTAGCCACCCGAAATGCGCCGATGAGATTTCCCCGCCCAGCACGGTCGCTTTGGACCAGGGGGACAATCATGACGACACCCGCAAACAGCGAATTGAGAGCCGACATCCACAGTGTGGAGCCGATTCCTGATGCCGATCGCGATTCGACCGGGCCACAGCAAATGTGGATCTGGGCTGGCGCCAATATCGCGCCGGTGAACTGGGCGCTCGGCGCGCTCGGCATCGTCCTAAAGTTGGGGCTATGGGAGACCATTGCAGTCATCGTCTTGGGCAACATCATAGGCTGCGCAATTTTCGCCGCCTTTACGGTGATGGGGCACAAGACCGGGGTCAACCAGATGGTGCTGTGCCGCTCCGCCTTCGGACGGCGCGGCGCCTATTTGCCGAGCGCATTGATGTTTCTCACCACGCTCGGTTGGATCGGTGTGAACACCTACTTCCCCGTCAAGATCGCGGTGGCAATTCTCAGTCAGTTCGGAATTCCCGACAACGTCGTGACGAACATGGTGGTGATCACCGTCGTGGTGGTGCTGCAGATGCTGATTGGTGTCTACGGTTTTTACGCGATCCGTACTTTTGAGAAATACACGGTGCCGGTAACCGTAGCCATCATGGCGCTGATGAGCATCCTGGCGTGGAGCCAGCCGGGGGTCGTCAACTGGGGTCTCACCAGCACGCTTGCCCCGGGCGAACACCTGGCGATGTTGACGCTGCTGATGACGGCCATTGGTGTCGGTTGGGGGATTTCCTGGGTCACGTGGGCATCGGACTATTCCCGCTTCGTACCGCGCACCGTCTCCTCCAGGGCTGTCTTCTGGTACAGCTACGTTGGCATGTTTGTCCCGACCGTGTGGCTGGCGATCCTCGGCGCCACTCTGGCAAGCGTGACCCTCGATACGGATCCCGCCAAGATGGTTAGCGCCGTCTTCGGCGGTATCACCAGCGTGCTGGTGCTCCTGATGGTGCTGCACGGCCCGATCGCGACCAATATCCTCAACGTATATTCGGCGGCGCTGGCGGCCCTCAGCATGGGTGTCCACCTCTCGCGCACCGCCATCGCGCTGATCGTAGGTATCGCGAGCTATCTGGTCGCTGTCTACTTCGTGTTCGAGCCCTCTTTCGCCAAGGCGTTCGACAACTGGATGATCAGCCTACTGCTGTGGATGAGTCCGTTTGCGGGCGTCGTTATGGCCGACTTCTACATCAAGCGACGTGGTCAGGTGGACATACCGGAGCTCTACCGCGCGCCCGGGGTGAGTGCCTACGGCGACATCAACTGGGCCGGTATGGTCGGCTTCATCGCTGGCCTGATCGCGGGCTGGTCGGTGCAGAACGGTCTCGTTCCCGCATTGCAGGGACCGATCGCCACGGGGCTGCTCGGCGGGGCGGATTTGAGCTGGCTCGTCGGCATCCTCGTCTCTGGGGGCGTCTACCTGGCGCTTGGCTCACGCGCCCTACCCGCAGCGGCTCCAGTGGGTCAAGCCGGGAGGTAGACCCCGCCACGCCAAGTCCATGGCAAGGAGGCGGAGGCGACATCCGTCTCCTTGCTCCACGACGATCATCGCATATTTGTCCCGACAAGACCTCGACAAGGGTTCGATCTGCCGCCGATCAGGCTGCGTTCATGCGGCCGCGATTGCGATCCTGGAGGATCGGCCGAACGAGCCGGTGGAACCGGTCTGCCTCCGCATCGTGCAAATAGCCCGACAAGCAGAACGAGTGGCAGCCGATGTCTATGTACTGCTGCAACACGTCGGCGCATTGTTCGGGATTGCCGACAATGCAGATGCCGGCTCCCGGACGTGCTTTGGTAAGGCCAGTCCAGAGGTTCGGTGCGATCAGATCGCCCATGGTACCGGCCAGTTCTTGCACACGCTGATTGGCAATCGACTGCGCGTAGTAGCTCCTGATGTAGTCGGTGCGCTCGGCCGTCACGTTGCGAACCAAGGCATCGGCAGCCTCCCAAGCGTCCTTCTCGCTCTCGCGGCAGACGATCTGCAAGCGCATACCGAAACCCAGATCGCGCTCGCGACCGTGTTTGGCCGCCAACTGGCGCAGCAGCTTAATGTTGCCGGTGATTTGCTCGGTGGTATCGCCCCAAAACAGATGCACGTCGGAATGCTTGGCGGATAGCTCCGCCGCCTGCCGCGAACCGCCACCTAGATAGAATTTTGGGTGCGGCATTTGATAGGGCTTGGGCACCAGTTCGGCCTTCTTCAGCGTATAGTATTTGCCATGCCAGTCGGTTGGCACCGTTTGCGTCCACAGCGCCTTCAAGATCGATACCTCTTCATCCATGATTTCGTAGCGCTGCTCCTTGCTCCAGTGGACGCCCTCAGCGATATTTTCAGTCTCGCTTTGGCCGGCGATGAGGTTGATGGAGATGCGCCCCTCACTCAGTTGATCAAATGTGCTGATCATCTTGGCGAGCAGCACCGGGTTGATATAGCTGGGCCGCGCGGCCACAAGCATGCGCAGCTTCGTTGTCTTGCGCGTCATCATGGCGCTGGTCATCCAGGCGTCCCAACACTGGTGACCGACGGGAACCAGCACGTACTCGAAGCCGGCCCGTTCGGCCGCCAGCGCGACCCTGTCAAACATCTCCAGGCCGGCCGCAATCTTCAGGGGTTCGCCATAGTCGTCGGTATCACCGCGCGTTGGAATGAACCAGCCAAACTCGAGATTTCGCATGACCGTCGCACCTGTTCTGAGGCGATCGTCGCTTAATACTGCGCAAGCACGCCAGGCTTGCAGGGTGGGGTGAGAGACCCTGGGGTCAGGAGAAGATAGAGCACGAAAAAAGGGGCATTCGTCGGCTAAGGCAGACTAGCACCAACCCTGGCGCAGGCGAAGGCGAACACCTAGTCGCCCAAGCCAAGGCCGACCCTCAAGGATGGCAAGGCCAGCCCATCCAGGATGAAATGGCAACAAGCCGAAAGCGAAAAGGAGCGGCACCGCCGCCAAAGCCTAGAGTCTGGTCAAGGCCCCTTCCACCGGGGGCAGTTCACTAGCTTGCACACCAGGTCGTATCGATCCTGGCAACGGCTGATCCAATCAACTGAGGTGATGCAGCGCGCGGCACTCGCGGCCAATTGTCGAGGCAAGCTCCTTGCTGTGGCAAGGATGGCGATGCCGCGTGCAGCGCATTGCCACGGCTGGACATCTGGGTGTCGGGCTGATGGCCGGGATCGGCACAGGGTGCCGAATTCGAGACGGCGATTACAGCCGGGGCATCCCGCGCAAGACGCTGGGCTTAGTGCACGGACTTAATTTTGCCCCGCGGCGACGCTGGTAGGCCCGGGTCATCAGGGTGTCCTCTTTTTGGCAACGAGGGCCGCAATTGCTTCCCGCTCTACCCTGTCGATCTGCGCGCGAAAATTTGCGCAGCTTTGCCTGATCTCGTTGGCGGTCGTCAAATGTGGCGAGATGATTGGGGCACTACCATGAGCGTCTTGCCGCCATGTCTCCAAGCAGAGCTCGACAAAGGGCGGCGATGTGTCGTGAAGTTTAAATGTCAATCTCATAATGTCCCCTATTCTTTTGCTTTGCTACGGTCCCCAGTGCGTTGGCTGATTTGACCTTGTCGCGACATCCCCCGAACGGGGGAGACCCCGCCGCACCGAGGTACACGGGCGTGGGCAACACTCCGTGCCGGAAGCTAGATTGGGTCGCCTGCACATCGTCTGTTGCGCCACGGTTCAGCGCGGCTTGCCAGCTCAGGAGCTCGGCGCTTACCACTGGTCGATCGACTCCGCGAGCCGAAGGCAACCCGGTCGCGGTCAGGCCTCGCCGCAAACCGTGAAGAGTGGGGCGCAGGTTAGCCAGCGGATGGGATCGGCTCTCGTTTGGCGCAATTGCCGTGCGCCGTGCGGTTTTGTGCGCCGGGGTCGGCGATGACCTTGGCGATTGGGCCTCACCCGTTGGCGCCACGCACTTGAACGCGAGCGCGCCGCGCGCGATCCTCGCCAACAACGAAGCCTTAGACCAATACGGCATGTGTGGAGGAAAACGAGATGCTGAGAGCGTTTTCGGGACTGCGCGTCCTCGATTTTACAACCACCATTGCCGGTCCGCATTGCACCCGCTTACTTGCCGACCTCGGGGCCGACGTGATCAAGATCGAGGCGCCCGAAGGCGATATGATGCGCTCGCGGCCGCCGCTGCGCAATGGTGCGAGCAGCTACTTCGGCCAACTCAATGCTGGCAAGAAAAGCGTGGTGCTTGACCTTAAAAACGACGCCGCCGTGGCGATCGTGCGTCAGCTTGCAGGGGACGCCGACATTCTCGTCGAGAATTACCGCCCGGGGGTCATGCAGCGGCTCGGTCTCGACTACACCGTGCTCGGCAAGGCCAACCGGCGTCTCATTTACTGCTCGATTTCAGGCTATGGCCAAACCGGTCCCGCCGCTGACATACCGGCCTACGCGCCGGTCATTCATGCAAGTTCGGGTTTTGATCTCGCCAACATGGCCTATCAGCCGGGTCGGCAGCGCCCGGATTATTGCGGCGTTTATGTCGCCGACGTCCTGGCCGGTACCTATGCTCTGGCGGCGATCGGTGCCGCCCTCCATCAGCGCCAGGCGACGGGCGAAGGTCAACAGCTCGATATCTCCATGCTGGAGAGCATGTTGTCCCTTACGCTCGGTGAGCTACAGAGCGCTCAATTCGAAGTGCCGCCGCTTCCCTCGCGGCCCATATTCGGACCGGTGGCGACCGCCGATGGTTACATTTGCATGGCCGTCGCCAGCGAACGCACCTTCTGCGGCATGGCCGCGGCGGCGGAGCGCCGGGATTGGATTACGGATGCTCGGTTTGCCAAATACCTCGACCGACGCACCAACTGGGGTGTGCTCATGGCTGAATTCGAGGCCTGGTCGAAGGGCCTTGCCAGTGCGGAATGCCTGCGCGCGCTTGCGCGCAATTCCGTTCCGGCCGCCGCCTACCGCAGCGTGCGCGAAGCTATGGCCGATCCACAACTTCAGCACCGCGGCGCCTTTGGGGAGGTTGCCGATGCGGCAGGGTCGTTCAAGGCCCTGAACCCGCCCTTCCGCCTGTCGGCGTCGGCGACCTCGGTGGGAGGGCGAGCGCCCGCGCTCGGCGAGCACACCCGTGAGGTGCTCAGCCTATCGCAAAGTGCCATGACCAAGTCATAAGCCGGGTCCGCCACACCCGCGGGCCCCCTCGACGGGTCGCTTGGGGTCCGGCCCCAGAGGCCGGGCTCCCCGACCTTGTGCCTCCGGTGGCTGCAGTTGGTTAATCGGGGGCGGGCGTCGCGCGACCGCGGTTTGCCCAGCAGGCGAGGGGAAGCCCAGCCTCCGGGCTTTCCACCCGGCAATATCAGTAGAACTCCTGATGTCCACACCAGGTGGGGAATGCCTACCGATGCTGGAGGGATCTCGGCCGCCGATGCGCGTTAATAGCCAATCGGTAACGGCTGGCCGTTGAATGCGTGGCTTGAGGGAGCGGTGCAATGCAGAAGCTGCGGCAGCAGATCCCCAGTGCGGTACCCGGTACACCCTCGTGGATGACCCAGGCGGGACTGGCGATTGCGGTCGCGGGCGCCTACCTTATCGCCGCTCGGCTCAGTCTGGCCCTGTTGACCAAGCCCGATGGCGTGGCTGTGTTCTGGCCGGCGGCCGGTATCGCGGCGGGAACCCTCATCGCCTTGGGTCCCAGGGTGCAGGTGCCCGTAGCCGCTGGCGTTGCCGCTGCCAGTGTCTTGGCCAGCCTCTTGAGCGATCGCAACCTTGCGGCCGCCATCGTCTTCGGCCTCTGCAACGCTGCGGAACCATTGCTGGTCGCGCGCCTGATCAAACACCACTTTGGCGACGATTTCAGGCTGGAAAGTCTGCGCCACGTGCTCGGCTTTTATGCGGCTGCTGCCATCGGGCCCGCCATCTCGGGAGCGGTGGCGATGGTCGGCTTTATCGCATTTCACAAGTCCGACGCCGTGCCGTTGAGTGTTTGGCTGAGCTGGGTCGCCTCCGACGCCCTAGGTATTATTATGGTGGCGCCATTGCTCATCGGCTTGCAAGGTCTGCGGCACAATCCACCGAAGAAATGGGAGTTGGGAGAGGGTACGCTGACCCTTGCGGGGCTCGCGCTCGTCAGCGCGCTCGCGGTTGGGTGCCCCGCACACTACTGGTACACCGTCCTTCCGCTCGGGCTGTTGTTGCCCGTGTTGCTGGCCGCCCACTGCCGCCCGGTCTTCGCCGCTGCCGCCGTGCTTATTTTGGGTTTTTCCGTGGTCTGGACGGCCACTTTTGGCATGGGTGAATTGGGTGAACTGCCGAGCCTGCACGATCGTGCCTATGCGGCGCGAGCGACGCTGCTGGCCCTCACGACGTGTACGCTCGTCCTCGCCGCCCTGTTCGCCGAAAGACGGCACAACGAGGCAACGCTGAAGGATAGCAACGATCGCTTGCAGCTGGCTCTCGAGGGCGCCGAACTCGGGGTGTGGAGTATTGACGCCAAGACGGGTCGCTTCGAAAGCGACCCGCGCGACAGGCGCATTCACGGCTACTGTCTGAACGCCCTGCCCCAAACCCTGGCGGAGGCGCGCCGCTTCATCCATCCCGACGACCTGCCGAAGCTCGACGCCGCCTTTGCGGCGTCGATGCGCGCGGGCAGCAGTTGCAAGGTCGAATACCGCCTCTTTCCCACGCCCGATGGCACCGACGCCGGTCGGGAACGCTGGGTTGCGGTTGAGGGTACGGTTGTGGTTGGGCCTGCGGGTCAGCCGGTGCGCTGGCTTGGGATCACCCGTGATATCACCGCGCGTAAACAGGCGGAAGATAGGCTGGAAAAGAGCGAGCGAGAAATTCGCGGTCTGTTGGAGGCGCTGCCGGTCGCAATCTATATGACTGATCCAGCGGGGTATGTCACCTATTGCAACGCCGCCGCCGTGGCCCTTTGGGGCCTCAACCCCGAGCCGGGCATCAGTCGGTACTGCGGATCCTGGAAGCTTTATCACCCCGACGGTACGCTGCTGCAGCACGACCAGTGTCAAATGGCGACGGCCTTGCGATACAAAAAACCGATCCGTGGTGCAGAGGCTATTGCGGAACGCCCCGACGGCACGCGTGTTCCTTTCATTCCGTTTCCGACACCGCTCTTCGACACATCGGGCGCATTGATCGGCGGCGTCAACATGCTTGTCGATATCACGGAGCGTAAGCAGGCGGAAAAGACGCTGGCGGAACGCAACACGCAGCTCGCCCTCGCGGGAAAGGTCGGCTTGGTCGGAACCTTCGCCTACGCCTTGGGGTCTGGTAAAATGCAAGTGTCGGCGGGCTATGCCACCATTCATGGTTTGCCCGAGGGAACACTGGAGACCTCACGCGCCGAATGGCGGGCTCGCGTGCATCCGGATGATTTGCCCCGACTCGATGTCCATCTCCAGCACGCCATAACCGAGGGACGCAGCGAGCACTACTCGGAGTATCGCATCCTTCGCGGCGAAGCAGAGGCGCGATGGATTGAGTCGCGTAGCCGCATTTACTATGATCGCGACGGCGTTGCACGGCGTATGGTCGGCGCCAATATCGATCTCACGGAACGCAAGAAGACGGAGGCCGTACTCCAGGAAAGCGAGGGTCGGTTGGCAGACGCATTGACTGCCGGCCAGGTGATGGCCTTCGAGTGGGACGCGCGAACGCGCGATTCACGCCGCAGCCACAATGCCGCTCTCATAATTGATGAGAGCGGGGCGACCGTTTCCCAATTCCTCACGCGGGTTCACCCCGACGATCGCGAGGGCTTCCGGGCGGCCATCCGCGGGCTCAAGCCTGGCGATCCTTCCTATACCTTCAATTTCCGCTTCTGTTGTCCGAGCGGCCGCCAAGTTTGGCTTGAGGAGACGGCAAAGGCAGAGTTTGACGACCGCGGAAAGCTGCTGCGTATCAAGGGCCTGACGCGAAATATCTCCGACCGAAAAAGAGCAGAAAATGCCCTCGCGGAGCGAAATTTGCAGCTTTCCCTGGCGGGAAAGGCCGCGCTCGTCGGCAGCTATTCCTATGGCCTTGATGCGGATGTAATGCACGTTTCCGAGGGCTACGTTGCGCTCCACGGTTTGCCGGAAGGAACGGTGGAGACCACGCGAAGCGAGTGGTGTTCCAGAGCACATCCTGAAGACCGCGATCGGGTCGCCGAGCGTCGACGCGAGGCCTTCCGCAAACGCATTAGCGAATACGACATCGAGTATCGCATCGTGCGTTCGGACGGCACGCTGCGGTGGATCGAGTCACGCAGTCTCATTCTGTACAATAGACACGGGCGTCCGGAACGGGTGGTCGGTGTCAACATCGACGTCACCGAGCGCAAGCGGACTGAGGATCGTCAGCGCATATTGGTGGCTGAACTCGACCATCGTGTGAAGAACCTGCTGTCGACCATCAGCGCGGTGGCGGCCCACACGATGGACGCAAGCAGCTCAATGCAACAATTCGTGGCGGCGCTCGATGGTCGCATTCGGTCGATGGCCTTGACGCACGAGCTGTTGAGCGGCCATCGCTGGCAAGGCATACCCTTGGCGCAGCTGCTGCGGCGCGAGCTTGCGCCCTATGCCACAAAGAGCAACACCGACGTCAAGGGGCCCGATGTGCTTTTGAGCGCGGAGGCGGGCCAGACGATAGCGATGGCCGTTCACGAACTGACGACTAACGCCGCAAAATATGGGGCGCTTTCCAGGCGCGAAGGTCTGGTCTTGGTCCGCTGGCAATGGCCAACCAACGGCCACGCAGCCGAGCCGCTGACCATCGATTGGAAGGAAATCGGCGGACCACCGGTGGATGCTCGACGCAAAGCCAACTATGGCTCGAGCGTGATTACCGATCTCGTTCCCTACGAGCTGGGTGGTACGGCCGATTTGGTGTTCGCCTCGGAAGGCGTCCGATGTCGGCTAAGTGTGCCCGCCGAATGGCTGCGAAGCGGGCGACAGACGGGCGTCGATCGGGTCGACCGTGCGCTCGCAGGGTCGGAATTGGCGCGGCTCGCTTAGGCTTCGACCAGTCGAGTGCGGATCGCATAGCGCACGAGAGAAGCGCTCGAAGATAGTGCCAGCTTGCGCATGATCGCACTCCGGTGGGTCTCCACCGTCTTGAGACTGATGTTGAGCAGATTGGCGATTTGTTTGTTGGTGTGACCCTCGGCAATCAGCTGCACGACCCCACGCTCCCGGCTGGTTAGAGCCGAGCCCTCTCGCTCGGGCTGAGCCAGATATGTATCGAGCAGCTGTTCCGAGACCTTGGCCGTAAAGAAAGGCTTGTGTACAGCGAGGGACTCGATTGCCGCTATCAGATGCCGCGACGCGTCAGACTTCAGCAAATAACCCCGCGCGCCTGCCTTCAGCAGCTCCTGGATCAGCGCCTCGCTGTCGTGCATGGTGAAGATCAGGACCTCGGTCTTGGGCAAGCGCGCCCGGATCTGGCGTGTCACTTCCATGCCGTTGATGCGCGGCAAGGAATAGTCGAGCACCGCAATATCGGGTTTGCTCTCCGTCGCCTTGGTGATCGCCTCTTTGCCATCCGCGGCTTCGGCGACGACTTCCCAGTTCGGTTGCGCAGCCAAGATCCTCCGCAAACCCGAGCGAACGACTTCGTGGTCATCTGCAATCAGAATACGCATTACGGATGTTGCCTGCTCTTGTCAGCGCATCCCCTGTCGGCCGATGCAAGTTCAGGAGATTGATGCATCCTGTTGGCATCGGCGAGAACCTTTAAATCCAAGAGAGGTAAATGCCGCTTGCGGCAGCTAGGTGCGCGGCATGGACAGGGGGGGCCTGCGGCCTCAGCAACACAGCGTGGCAGTGCCCAGGCACCGGGTTTCGGCATCAATTGCT
>Ga0134122_10000201_pt1 | contig 36753 bp, 33 predicted proteins | sample KB302_FD_96461 | JGI IMG/M metagenome (GOLD analysis project Ga0134122, IMG submission 96461) | Terrestrial soil microbial communities without Nitrogen fertilizer from Kellogg Biological Station, Michigan, USA - KB3-0-2 | ecosystem: Environmental > Terrestrial > Soil > Unclassified ... | reverse complement strand
GGTTTCTCGAAGGTGACCGGGACGACGGGCGAGAGCGCCACATAGGCGCCGGGCGAGCGCCGGCAGCGCCGAACGCCGGGAAAAGACATCACTTCGTCCAGCAACTCAACCGTGGCGTTGTCGAGGGCGCCGCCGATCGCCTCTCGCCCCACGCGATCGAGCAGCGCCCCGGCCACGGCCTCCCAGTTGGCGACGTACGGTCGCAGCCCGTCCGGATCGAGCATCATCCGGATGACGTTGGCCGGGCCGGGCGGGGCGGCGTCGCCGAGCAGAAAACCGAAGAATCGGGTGGCGGCCGCGTTGGTCTCCAGAAGATCCCAAGAGCGATTCATCACCACGGCCGGGTAGGGCTCTTGCCGGCGCAGAATCGCCGCGAGGGCCATGCGCACCGCCTCCGCCTCGGGCGCCTCGAGCCCCACGTCGCGGTAGGTCGGCGCGTACCCGGCGGCAAGCAGCAGGGCATTGCGCTCGCGCAACGGCACTTCCAGCGTTCCGGCAAGGTGCAGAACCATCTCGCGGCTGGGGCGTGCCCGGCCGGTCTCAATGAAGCTGATGTGACGCGGCGAGACCTCCGCCTCAATGGCGAGGGCGAGCTGGCTCATTCGCCGCGCTTGTCGCCAATGCTGGAGCAGAACGCCGACGGGGCTCGAAGCGGAAGTAGGAAGGCGGACGGTGGGCATGCGCGGCATTATCCCGCTTGGGGCAACGCCGAGGCGGAGGTCTCGCCAACGCCCCGGCGCCGCCGTTTTGGGTCAAGGACCGCTACGCGGCCTTCCGCCACGCAAACGGCTTCATCGGCTCATTGAGCGGTGCCTCGACGAGATGACCGGCGTAGTTCGCCAGGACCGAGAACCCCATCCCGAGCACCACCTCCAGCGCCTGGGCCCGGGAGAGCCCCGCGGCGAGGAAACGGGCCAGGCCGTCGGGGCTCACCGCTCCCCGGGCGCGCACCATCTCGCGCGCGAAGTCGCTCAAAGCGGCGAGGCGGGGCTCCAACGGAGGGAGGCCTCCACGCAGGGCCTCAATGCTCTGCGGCGCAACCCCCACCTTGCTCGCCATCATCGAGTGAAACGCCACGCACCACGCGCAGTCGTTCTCGTAGGCGGCGGTGAGCGACAGCACTTCGATCTCCGCCTCGGAGAGCGTTCCTTGGCGATAGATCTCGCGCAGGGCGAGAAAGCCCTTGAGAAGGGTGGGCGATTCCGCCATCGCGGCGGCCAGGTTTGGGATCAATCCGAGATTCTTGCGCAGCCCGGCAAGGAGCGGCTTCGAACCGTCGGGTGCGCTTTCGAGGGTGTGGATGGCGTACGAGCTCATGGCTGTCTCCTGATTTCTGCCGGCACCGCGCCGACGAGGGAGACGGTATGAGCCGCAGCGCGGCCTCTCAATTCCCTCCGAGGTAAGCGCGCGGCGATAAGGTACACTTCACCTATGGCCGAACCGCTGACGATCCCCACCGACAAAAAGCTTCGCGAAGCTCTGGAGCAGCGCGCGGCTTCGCAAGGGAAGACCGTTCCCGAGGTCGCTCGGGAGCTCCTCGCCGATGCGGTGGAGGAACGTCCCTTGAGCGAGCGGATCGGGCACCTCCGAGGTCGGCTCGATCTGAGCGCCGCCACGTCCGACTCCCGGCGCCGGGAAATCAAAGAGCGAAACTGGCGTCCTTGAGAGCCTGGCTGGGTGCACATGTGCGCTGCGGCGTTGCACAGGTGCACTGGCCGAGTGCAGTGGTGCAATTCCGCTGTGCACATGTGCAAAACGCGGGCGCACCCCTGCAAAATCGCGGCGCACAGGTGCAAAGTTCCAGCGCACATGTGCACTGAGCGAGTGCACCACTGCAAAACTCCGGCGCACCTGTGCAAAATGTGGGAGCACAAGTGCAAAATCCCGTTGTACCAGTGCAAAACGCGGGAGCACCACCGCAAAACTCAGAGGATGCGCCCCGCGCGAACGAGGGCGCAGCATGCTGCGCCCCTACGAATCCCCGATCCGCGGCGCCGCGTTGCCGCGGAATCCACGGGGATCTCGGGCGAAGGCGCGCAGCTGGCCGCAGGCTGCGGAGACGTCGTCGCCGCGGGTTTTCCGCACCGTGGCGGTGTAGCCGTGGCGGTAGAGGCGCTCTTGAAAGGCGGCGGTTTGCTCGGGTGTCGAGGGGACCATCGTTGGGCCGAGCACCGCGTCCGGGTTGGTCGGGATCAGGTTGATCTTGCAGGAGATCCCCTGGAGCAGCCCGGCAAGCCGGTCGGCTTGGGCGAGGGAGTCGTTGACGTCCTTGATCAGGATGTATTCGAACGTGATCCGCCGCCTCGGTTCGAGCGGAAACCGGCGCAGCGCTTCGAGCAGGTCGGCGAGCGGGTAGCTCCGATTGATCGGCATGATCCGAGAGCGGAGCTCGTCGTCTGGCGCGTGGAGCGAGACCGCGAGGTTGGGCCTTCTCTTCCAGCGGGCGATCTCTTCGATGCCGGGGATGACACCCGCGGTCGAGACGGTGATCCGGCGGATCGAGATGTGCTCGGCGAGGATCTCGATCGCCGTGCCGACGTTGTCCAGATTGAGCAGCGGCTCGCCCATTCCCATGAACACGAGGTTCAGGCCGTCGGCCGGGTGATCGCGGTCCTGCTTGATCGAGAGGACCTGGGCGACGATCTCGCCGGCCGTGAGGTTCCTGCCCGCGCCCCAATAACCTGTGACGCAGAACGAGCAGGCGAGCGCGCAGCCGGCCTGGCTTGAAATGCAGAGCGTGCGCCGGTCGCCGTCGGGGATGTCGACCGCTTCGATCGAAGCGCCGTCGATCAGCCGGAACAGATATTTCGCGGTGCCGTCCTCGGAGATCTCGCGCGACGCGATCTCCGGGCGCTCGATGCGGAAATGCGCGGCGAGCGTCGCGCGCAGGTCCTTCGCGAGATCGGTCATCGCGTCGAAGTCCGCGAGGCCGCGGGAATGGATCGCGTCGTAGAGCTGCCGCACGCGAAACGGCCGATCGATGTAGGGGGAGAGGGTCTCTGCGAGTTGGTTCCGATCGAGGCCCAGCAGATCGGGCGGCGGCGCCGGGGTCATTTCTTCCGGCGCAGGCGGCGGGTCGGATCGATGCCGATCGAGCGCAGGAAGCCGAGGTCGCGGCCGTCGATTTGAAACGCGGGCTCGGGGGACGGGACCAGCGCGGTGGTCTCGGGCCGCGCGCTCTTCGTGGGCTTTGCGAGCTTCTCGGTCTTGTCGCTCAAGCGATCCGCCAGCACGGCGGCGCGGGCCGCGGGAACCAGCGGCGGCTCCTCGTCGCCCGCCTCTCGCTTGCAATCGAGATGGAGGACCATCGAGTAGCCTTCCTCGCGGATGCGGCGCAGCGAGCGCGACACGTCGGACGACTCCGAGATCGCCTCGGCGAGGGCGCGGCGCAAGTCGCGAATCAAGGGCTTCAGTCGTTCGTCCAGAGCTCGTTCCTCCTCGCCGCTTCGCCCGAAGATCGGTCGCCAAGGCACCCGGAGACCTGCCGGGAGTTTTGGGGGCGACCGCTGCGGTATCGAACCGACCGGCGGATTATCGCCGCCGCCCCCCGGGGTGTCAAACCGAAAAATTCACCGGGAAAAACTCGATCCCCGTTGACTTTTTGGTGATCCGGCGCCTCGTTTCATCGACTCGTCCGACCGTGGTAACCTTTCGCGCCGCCCGCGATTTTTGCCTCCTCGGCACTCCCTTCCCGATGAATCTTTCCGACCTGGCACCGTGGCTCGCCACCCGAGGATTCGCGCCCGAGCGAATCGAGGCGCTGCCGGGAGACGTCTCGCCGCGCCGCTACGGACGAGTCCGGCTCGCCGAAGGCGGCTCCGCGATCGTCGCGTTCTACCCAGAAGAAATCCGGCCGACCGCGGAGCGGTTCTTGCGCACCACTGCGCTGCTCGAAGGCGTCGAGGTGCCCGTTCCGCGCGTGCTCGCGGTCGATCTTCCGCGCGGGCTGATGCTGATCGAGGATCTGGGAGATCAGACGCTCGCGGAGCGGCGCGACCTGGACGACGCGGGAAACGCCCCGTATTTTCGTCATGCCGCGGAGTTGAGTCGGCGGATCGCGACGCTGCCGTCCGAATCGCTGCTCGACGACGCGACGCAGGAGCCGTGGAACCCGCCGCTCGACGGACCGTTGCTTCGGCGCGAGCTGCAACAAACGTGGGACGTGTATCTCGCGCCGCGCGGGCTGCTCGGCTCCCCGGAGCAGGAGGGCGCGATCGCGTCGCTGTTCGATGAGATCTGTGCCCGCCTGGGCGCGGAGCCGGCGGTTCCCTGCCATCGCGATTACATGGCGCGCAATTTGATTCCCCGACCGGGGGTGTCTGGCGGGGTAGGCGAGGTGGCCGTGATCGATCATCAGGATCTACGATTCGGGCCGCCGCGTTACGATCTCGCCTCCCTCTTGAACGACACCCTGTTTCCGAGTCCCGCACTGGAAGCGGTGCTGCTGGCCGAGGCTTTAAGCGGTCCGGCGGACCTCGAGAGCTACCATCGCGCGGCGGCCCAGCGGACGCTCAAGGCGACGGGCACCTACGCGAAATTCGCCGAGCGCGGCGCGCCGCGGCACCTGCCGCTGATTCCCGCAACGGTCGCGCGGGCGCTTCGGCACCTGGAGCGAATTCCGGAAGGTGCCGAGATCGCCCCCGAGCTCGACCGGCTGTGGCGTCCCGTTCTCTGAGCGCCGACGCACCAATCTGCTATGCTGTCGAATGGAGCGGCTCGCTTTCAGCCGCTCTTGCACCGCTCCTGGAGAGAAGACCATGCCCAACCTTGGCGTTCCCGAACTGCTGATCATCTTCGTCATCATCATCGTGCTCTTCGGCGCGACCCGTCTGCCGAACATCGGCAAAGGTCTGGGCGAGGGCATCCGCAACTTCAAGAAGGGGATGAAGGGCGTCGACGAGCCGGATCAGCTCCCCGGCAAGACCGATTCCCGCTAGAGCGGGTTTCGAGTCAATTCGGCCCCCGGTTTGGGCCGTTTTGGCGCAGACGGCACGAAAAAGAGGCTCCGGGCGGTTCGATCCGCCGGAGCCTCTTTTCGTTTCGAGCTCGGGGCCGGCCTACCGGGTGATCGCGGCGAGCGCCTCGGCGATTTCGGCGTGCGGCAGGGAATCCGAATCGCCGTGCCAAAGCCGGCGGTGAAGCCCCAGATAGCGCTCCTGGACGCGGCGGACGTAGGAACGCGTCTCGCGGAACGGCGGCACGCCCTTCCATCGATCGACCATGCCGGGACCCGCGTTGTAGGCCGCCAGAGCCCGTTCGAGGTCGCCGTCGTAGCGATCCAGGAGGCTTGCGAGATAACGGCTGCCGGCCTCCAGATTGGCTTTCGGATCGGTCAGGTCCGGGCTCTTTGGCGTGCCGCCCGGCCGAACCTGCATCAAGCCGACCGCGCCGCGGGGCGAAACGACGTTGGCGGCAAACCCCGATTCCATCTCGACCACCGAAGCGATCAGCAGGCCGTCCACCCCCGTGCGGGTCGAGACTTCGACGATCGCCGTGCCGTAGGGAAGCGATTCGAGGTAGAGCCGCTGCGCTTCATGTCCGGAGGAGGGGGCGGGAGAGGAGGCAGGTTCGGGAAGCAGGGTCGAGGGGAGAGGGAGGGTTTCGAGGTCGGAAAGCGTCGGGATCGACGAGACCGAGGGGCTGGAGGTGAAGGTCAAAACCAAAAAAACCGCAAAGGACACCGCCAGGGCAGGCCGGTGCCAGGTTAATCGTCGTTCGGTACGCTGCATGGGGAACGGCTCCCTTTTGTTTTCCGTTGGGGCGTAGACCCGTCGCTTCATCGTCGTTTACGAAGTGGAGGTCCGGAGCGCGGAACGGTACACGTCAAGCCCGGGAGCCCGGGCTCGGCGCCGCGAAATGGTAAGGAAAGCTTCTGCTAGATCTGTGCCAGAGACCCGCGACGACTCACCGGTCGTACGACTCAACCGGGATCGACCGAGGTGCCGCCGACCTGATGATTAGGTGACCGGATCCTTTCGCCGCTGTGCGCGGCGCCGATCGTAATCCTCGGAGTGGATTCCGAGGGTGGAGACTTTGTTGCGCAACGTGTTGCGATGGACCCCGAGTGAGCGGGCCGACCGGCAGAAGTTGCCGGAGTTGGATTGTAGCGAGGCAAGAATGAACTGACGTTCAAACTCACGCCGCGCCTGCTCCAGGGTCACGCCACGACGAACCAGCTCATCGACGATGAGGAACAGGCGTCCATTCAAGTTCTGGTCGGCCAAGGTCAAATCTCCGCTGGAAAAGGGGCTCGAAAGCGGACTCCAGAATACCACACGCAAAGGAGTCCGCCCAAAGCAAGGGGTCTCGTTTCGTCGCTCCCGCCGGCCCCGCTGCAAAGTTCCTGCAAGCGCAGGATGGCCCCGGATTCGCCCCGAATACGGTCGATCTCGCGGTTGCCGGGGGAGTGTTCTAGACTGTCGCCCCTCGGCGGAGCCCTGGCGGGATACGTGCACGATCGGATTCGTGCTCGTCCGAGGCCTTGAGGGGCAGCCGTGACCGACCGAGCCAAACCCAAAAAACACAGGAGATCGCGATGGCCGAAAGAAAGCCCAACGAGCAGTTCATGAAGCCGCTGCAGCCTTCCGAAGCGCTCGCGGCGGTCGTCGGCAGCGCCCCGCTGCCGCGCACCGAGGTGACCAAGAAGGTCTGGGAGTACATCAAGAAGCACAACCTGCAGGACCCGGCCAACAAGCGCAACATCGTCGCCGACGACAAGCTCAAAGCGGTCTTTGCCGGCAAGGGGACCGTCACCATGTTTGAGATGACCAAGCTGATCAACGCGCACCTCAAGGACCCGAAGTAGCAGCCGCCGCGCGGAGCGGCGCCCCGGAACAGCCCGGGCGCCGCCGCTTCGACGAGGTGCGGTTTTCGCCTCCCGCGAATCGGTCAAGAAATCCCTCGCCGTGACCGCCCACGTCCCGATCGGAACCCCGCTCCTTTGGGGCGGCTTCCTCGCCCTCATCTTCGCGCTGCTGGCGCTCGACCTCGGAGTGTTCAATCGCCGCGAGCATCGCGTCGAGCTGCGCGAGGCGATCGTCTGGAGCGTCGTCTGGACGCTGGTGGCGCTCGCGTTCAACGCCTGGGTCTATCTGCGCTTCGGCCACGTGCCGGGCGTGGAGTTCCTGACCGCCTACGTGATCGAACGCTCTTTGAGCTTCGACAACATCTTCGTCTTCATCGTCATTTTCAACTACTTCGCCGTTCCCGAGGAGCTGCACCACCGGGTGCTGTTCTGGGGCATCCTCGGCGCTCTGATCGCCCGCGGCCTGTTCATCGGCTTGGGCACCGCGCTGCTGGCGAAATTCGCCTGGCTGATCTACCTGTTCGGCGCCTTCCTGATCTACACCGGCTGGAAGGTCCTGCGCGAGAAGGAAACCAAGATCGAGCCGGAGCGCAATCCGGTGGTCAAGCTGTTCCGCCGCCTGTTCCGAATTACCGAACGCTACGAGGGCAAGAGCTTCTGGTGGCGGCAAAACGGCGTGCTGTACGCCACTCCGCTGCTGCTCGTGCTGGTGGTGATCGAGGCGAGCGACATCCTGTTCGCGGTCGATTCGATCCCCGCGGTGTTCGGCGTCACGCTCGATCCGTTCATCGCCTTCACCTCGAACATCTTCGCCATTTTGGGGCTGCGCGCGCTCTACTTCCTGCTCGCCGGGCTGATGCACAAGTTCACCTATCTGAGCTACGGCCTGGGCCTGGTTCTGATCTTCATCGGCGGCAAGATGGTCGTCCATCCCTGGTTCGAGATCCCGATCGAACTGTCGCTCGGCTTGGTGGTCCTCCTGCTCGCGGGCTCGGTCGTCATCTCGCTGCTCCGTCCGCCGAAAGTGCCGCCGGTCGTTGCGGAGTCCGAAACCGGCGCCGGTCTTCGCGAACCCGCGGTCGAAACCCCCGCCGACTAGAGACGCACGGCACCCTGCGCACCTTGGGAGGCTCCCGATGAAACGGCCCGCCGCTTTTTTCCTCCTCCTCGTCGCCCTTCTTTTTCCCGGCGGGCCGTTGCCCGCGGCTTTCGAGCCCGCGCCGATCGGCCGCGGCGGGGCGGTCGCCGCGAACGATCGCCGGGCGGCGGCGGTGGGCCTTGAGATCCTGAAAAGCGGCGGCAATGCGGTCGATGCGGCGATCGGGACGGCGCTCGCGCTCGCCGTGGTCTTCCCCGAAGCGGGCAACCTGGCGGGAGGGGGATTCGCCGTCCTGCGCCAGAAGGGCGCGTTCGCCGCGCTGGACTTTCGCGAGGTGGCGCCGGCCGCGGCGAGCCGCGACATGTACCTCGACGAAAAAGGCGAAGCGAAAAAGGGCGCCTCGACCGTCGGGCCGCTCGCCGCCGGAACTCCCGGCTCGCCCGCCGGGCTTTGGGAGCTGCACAAAAAGTACGGCAAGCTCCCGTGGGCGCGTCTGGTCGAACCGGCCGAGCGCCTGGCGCGGGAGGGGTTCACGGTCGATCGCCACCTGCACGACCGGCTGATCCACCCGGACCAGAAGCGCCTTGCTCAGTTTCCCGAGACCGCGGCGCTCTGGCGCGTCGGGGCCGAGCAACCGCTCGCGATCGGAGCGCTGATCCAACAGCCGGCGCTCGCCCGCACGCTCGCCGCCTACCGGGACCAGGGTCCGGAGGGGATCACCCGCGGGGCGGTCGCCGGGGCGGTCGAAGCGGCGTCCTTACGGCACGGGGGAGTGCTCACGGCGGCGGATCTCGCCGGCTATCGGCCCGTCTGGCGCGAGCCGCTGCGCTTCTCCGCGTTCGGCTGGCAGCTCGCGACGATGCCGCTGCCTTCTTCCGGCGGCATGATCCTCGGCCAGACCTTCGGCCAGTTGGAGCGCCTCGCCTGGCCGAAGCTGCCGCGGTTCGGCGCTGATCGCGCCCACCTGCTGGCCGAGGCGCTCCGGCGTTCGTTCGCCGATCGCTACCTGCTGGGCGATCCCTCGACGACCCAGGCCGACGCGGCCCAGCTGCTCGACTCCGCCTGGCTCGCCCGCCGCGCCGCCTCGATCGATCGGGGCAAGGTGTCCCCCTCGAAAGGGGTCTTCCCCTGGCCGGGCGACGCGCCGCCTGCCGAGAAACCGGAGACCACCCACATCTCGGTGATCGACGCGGACGGCAACCTGATCGCGCTCACCACCACGCTGAACGACCTGTTCGGCTGCGGCCTCTACGTGCCGGAGATCGGTTTCCTCAACAATGAGATGGACGATTTCGCGACCGCGCCGGGCCGGCCGAACCTGTTCGGGCTGATCCAGGGCGAAGCGAACGCCGTGGCGCCGGGGAAAAAAATGCTCTCCTCGATGGCGCCCACGCTCGCCTGGCGCGTCCTGCCGGAGGGGGAAGAAGCGATCGCGATCGGCGGCCGCGGGGGATCGCGGATTCCCACCCACGTGGCGCAGGTGCTGCTCAACGTGATGGTCGATGGCGATTCGCTCGCCGAGGCGCTCGGCCGGCCGCGCCTGCACCATCAATGGCTGCCCGACCAGATCGAGATTGAGCCCGACACGTTCTCGCCCGAAACCCGCGCCGAGCTGGAGCGGCGCGGCCATACGATCCAACCCGCGATCCAGAGCGCCCGGGTGTTCGCGATCCATCGCCTGCCCGACGGCCGGATCGAAACCGCGGGCGATCCGCGCGGACCGAACGGAGCGGCTGTCGTGGAGCCCGAGCGGTAAGCGAGAGCGCTTTTCCAGATACACTCCGGCCGATTTTTCGTCGAGCGAGGGAGTCCGAGCATGGTCCAGGTGCTGGTGCCCAAAGAGCGCCGATCCGGCGAAACGCGCGTCGCCGCGACGCCGGAGACAGTCAAGAAGATGGTGAAGGAAGGGCTCGCCGTAGCGGTCGAACGGGGAGCCGGCGAGGCGGCGTACTTCTCCGACGCGGATTACGAAACGGCGGGTGCCGTGCTCACCGACGCGCCCGACTGGTCGGCGGCCGACGTGGTCTTGAAGGTCGCACCGTTCGCCGAGAACGAAACGCCGAAATCCGGCGCGCTCGCGATCGGCCTGTTCGCCCCCCACGGTCCCCTCGACCGCGTGCGCCGCCTGGTCGCCGGGAACGTTTCCACCCTGTCGATGGAGCTGGTGCCGCGCATCACCCGCGCGCAGGGCATGGACGCCCTGTCGTCCCAAGCGTCGATCGCCGGCTACAAGGCGGTCCTGCTCGCCGCGGTCCACCTGCCGAAATATCTGCCGCTCCTGATGACCGCCGCCGGCACGATCAAACCGGCGAAAATCGTCATCATGGGCGCAGGAGTCGCGGGCCTCCAAGCGATCGGCACCGCCCGCCGCTTGGGCGCGGTGGTCGAGGTCTCGGACGTCCGACCGGAAGTGAAAGAACAGGTCGAATCCCTCGGCGCCCGCTTCATCGAGCTGCCGATGCTTGAACAGGAAAGCGGAGCCGGAACCGGCGGCTACGCCCGCCAGATGGGCGAAGACTTCCTCCGCCGCCAACGCGAAATCGTCCGCGACCGCCTGACGACGGCGGACGCCGCGATCACCACCGCCCTGGTCCCCGGCCGCAAAGCCCCCACCCTCCTCACCCGCGAAATGGTCGAATCCCTGCGCCCCGGCTCCGTGATCATCGACCTGGCGGTCGAACAGGGCGGCAACTGTGAGCTCTCCCAAGCCGATCAGGAGGTCGTTCACCAGGGCGTCCGCATTCTAGGCCCTGCAAACCTCCCCGCCACCCTGCCCCACGATGCGAGCACCCTCTACGCGCGGAACGTCCTCGCGCTGCTCCTCCACGTGACCAAGAAAGGCGAGATGGCGCTCGATCCGGAGGAGGAGATCGTGAAGGCGACGCTCCTCACCCACGCGGGGAGCGTCCTCCACGGCCCGACGGCGGAGCGGTTGGCGAGCGAAGCGGGGAGCTGAGCGGGGAAACCGATCGGCCGTCGCACAGTTTTTCCCTGGGGGCGCCGAGCTCCAGCTCGGCACCGCGGCGGCGGAGATCACTCCAGCGGCCAAATTGACGCACGTTGCGTATCGGGTTTTGGACCTATTCAGTACAGAGAGCTGTCACCAGGCCTCGTTCCCTACTGGCGGGCCGGTACTGATCTCTTCGTGAAGATTTTTGTCCGTGATTCCCGCAAGAAGAGGCTCAAGTCCCTTGTCATTTGTTCTGCGGGCTATCTTGGCACTCACCGTGGACGCCAGGGGGTCACCTTTGGCGGTCAAGGCGTGGAGGACCGCCCGGTCGGCCTCCTCAGCGTCGAACAAAGCCGCCGCCTCAAGTGGAACCAGAAGACACGGATCTTCGATATGAAAGGTGGCCGCCTCTCTCCAACTCTGACTTTCGGGATTCCATTCGCGGATCTCTCCACGATCGACCCAGACGGAGAAGACTCGCAACACGCCGCGGAGCATCATCAGTTCCGCTTTTTTCCTCACAAGCTTCTCGTTCTCCGGAGAAACCACAAAGAAGGCGACCTCCTCAGATGGCGTACTCCGGTTTCTGAGTCCAATCCGACTTTGCGAAGGCAGATGTCGCTCGCGAAGTCGGAATCCTCGGAGAAGCGTGTGAGCAGGTCGCGCGACACCCGATACCCTGGAGCCGCGTGTGCCGAAAGCAGGTAGCTGAGCTCGCATGTCAGATCGGCGTAAGGTACTTCTTTAGGCAGGGCAATCACCCGCCGTCCGCCGATCATCTCGTCCCGAGTGACCTCCGGCTCAACCAAGTGATCGTCTAAGTTCGGGAAAGCACCTATACCCGGCAAACGCGCCGAGCCCTGCCGATCCGATGGGGCTACTTCGAGGCTGGAAGTCGTGAGGTCGTCCATTCCTCGAATGATAACCAACTGCTCGAACACCCGGCTTGGTGATGATCCGAACCCCACTGCACCCACCCCGCCGAAAGAGGGTACTGTCTCCTGAAAGAGGGTACAAAAGAGGGTATTGTCCGCCCATGAGCTCGTTTCGCGGGGACTTCCTGCGTCGACTGCCGATTCCAATGATGAGCGCTGCCTGGCTGGCGCGGAGGCCGGCACAAAAGGGGCAGGTCGTTTGGCCGAGACTCGACGAGTGCCGGAGTCCCCGGCCATATGACACTTTCCGGGCGCCGTTTTCGCGTTTGGAATCAATGGGATGAAACAGGCCTAGCTCGCGAACCAAACTCGAGCTTGACAGCGCTCTCGATCTTTTCGATACTACGTGCCGCCCAGAAAATCTTGAGGCCTAAAGGGCCTACTTGTCACGTTGGATGCTTTTGAGGCACCATTGAGTAAAGAGCTGTGCGCTGCCGACGTGGTTCGGCGCGGTCGGGCCGAAGGCGGGTTTTACCGCGGCTCTCGTCATAGCGGTTCAGGCTGACGGTCTGAACCATGAACCGGACGGGGGGTTCGCCCCATAGTGGGCGAGGCTGTCCCATGTCCTAAACCCACGGCAACGATGTTGCCTAAAAACGGTGGTCTATGATTCACAAGAAGCTCCTCGTCCTCTTGGGCGTCGTTGTCGGTATCCTTTTCGCGTTTCCCACCGAAGTACACGGCGAGTTTTTCGGTATACCCTCCTCAAACACCCTGTTCACCTTTGAGATCAAGGTCCCCGGCTTCGAGTGCATCAGCGTCCGCGACTCGAAAAGCTTCATCGAAAAGCTCCTGGGAGGGCTTGATCAGACCCACGCGAAGATCAAGAATTGCCCCCAGGTTTCAACCCGCGAAGGAACGTTATTCCATATCCAAGATACCTCCACTGGCTATTGGTACGGCTTTATAGTCGTCCGAGAAGCCAAAGGGGGGGTGTCCGTTTCCCGATTTAGCCTCAGCCAGGATCCGATCGCCGGGGCCGGACATGCCGTTTTCCAAGATGCCGACAAGCCACAATGGGTCCAGGTCGGCGGTGCAGCCTCGTTTCCTCTCTCAAAGAAAGCGTCTTCCCCTAAGATCAGGCTTTCATTGCTTGGCGAGGAAGAGGGTTCTTTTCCCAATTCTCCACCCTATACCGAGCCGATTGACTCCGATAATCACGCCCAGGCAGAATTCCTTAGAATCTTGTACGGAGACCCGAGCGAGTCGATTTGCTGCGTCGGCTGTGGTCCGATTCGCGTTTGCGCCGATAATGTAAGTCTCGGGTGCGGTTCTTGTGGCAGTGGCGGTGGTGGTGGGTACGGTCAAATCTAGAAAGCGACTTCCGCCGAAAAACTCATCCTAAGCACCTAGGCCTTCCCTAAGACCGGGCAGGAGATGAACTTTGTCTGTCCGAGAACGGCTTTTTTTCCTCGCAGGTACACTTTGCCTTCTTTGGGTATTCGTCATTGTAAGTTGCCATTCAACGAGCCTGGTCCTTGCCGAGCCAACGATTGTCAATGCCGGTCAGGGAGCTCCCCAGGACATGTGGTTTTCTCCCGACGGACTCTTGGTCGCTGCCTATTCGAGGGGGCTTGCGCTTACGATTGTCAAATATGATCCGAGAACGGCAAAGCCCCCCAATTCACAGTTGCTGGACTTCAGGGTCCTCCGAAAAGAGCTGGGCTCCGTCACTGGGCTGACCACGAATTTGCCTCTTCCGGCGCCAGGAGTAGAAATTGTTGGGCGGTCGAACCGTGGACGTGGGAGCAAGCTTATCTATGCGATTTCGGCAGACGCCAAGACTATTGCGTGGGCTGAGGGCTCTACGGTAAAGGTTAGATCGACTCGAGATTTCACCGGTACCAAGAGTGCCCAAAGCATGGTGACCGCCGATGAATCGGTCTTTTCGGTAGTACTGACCGCCGAAGGCTTGGTTAGCGTGATGGGACCCAGCGGAACGCTGACGACCTATAGCAGCGGCACGCAGGAGCGACTTCCTCCGTCCATAAAGCTTCAGACAGGTAGGTGGCAACTCAGCTCGAGAGGACCTCGAATTGCAGCGGCAGATTTTGCGGGAGGTCAATCAGGGTTGGTTATTCTCGATCCACCCGCGATGTTAGGCAAAGAATCCAAGTTTCCCGCGATTAGCTTCCCGGGGAAGGAAATGGCAGAAGGGAGCCAAGTTGTACTAGCAGACAACAAGCAACTTCTGATTGGAGGCAGAGACGGGCTGATTACAAGAGTGGCATACGGCAGAGAGGGCCGAGTCAAGACAAGTTTGCTCTTGCCGACCGGCGGAGGAGTTCGAGCGATTGCGCCGCTTGGAGGAGGTGATTTTGTCGTTGGAGGCGATTTCTCCGGAGTTTTTCTGGTCTCGCGGTTTCGGTTGGTTCAGTTGATTGCGGCGGGTCCGGCGGGTGTTCGACGAATCGCTGTCAACGGCGACTACATCGCTCTGGCAACCGATCGTGAGCTTCTAGTCATGAGGCGCACTTTTTCTGTCAGGCTCGACGAATCCGGAAAATATTGGATCGGTTTGATGCTCTCGATCATCGGTGTCCTGGGATTTTATCAAACCTTCCTAGGTGACCGAGGGAGAAGGCCTAGATCTTCCAATCGGATAGACGCACTCGCCGAGCTTGGTGCCGAAACAATGGTCTCGCCAAGCCCCCCTACCCACACCCCAGCCTCACCCGCTTCTTCTCCGCCCGGTGTTCCGCCAGCGACAGCTCCTTGAACGCGGGAAAATCCGCCGGTTCGACAAAGCGCTTGTGAGTCTCCGCGGTCCGTTCGAGGATCGCCAAGCCGTCTTCGAAGCGGAGGGTCTGACGAAAGCTTCCTAAGACGTTTTCGGTCGTGGTGTCTTGCGGTTCCAGTTGGCAGGCGGCTTCGGGGAGGCGGAAGCGCCAGAGGGTCTTGGCGATTCCGGGGGAGAGGACGATCGGGAGGGGGTGGGTGGCGCGGTCGTCGAGGATTCGGGCGGAGGGGGTGGCCGAGAGGGAGGTGGCTTGGAGGGAGCGGGAGGCGTTGCCGAGCAGGCCGGGCAGAGTGACCTGGATCGACGCCGTGGCGTGGGGGAGGCCTTCGCGCTCAGGGACCCAGGTGAGGCGGCCGAGGGTGGCTCCGGGGAACAGCTCGGCGAAGATTCCGCGCAGGGTGGCGTCGATCTCGTTCGGCTGCTTGTCCGCGAGGGTTTCGATCATCGAGGCCGCCTGCCAGCCGGTGAGGTCGAGGCGGGCTTGGCCTTTGGCGTCGCCGGTCGGCGGTTCGGCCGTGGCGACGCTCAGATCGATCGTCAGGGTGCGGGTCTCTCCGGCGGGGAGCGTCGGCGTCCTCACCAGGGCGCTGTCTTGCCCCTGATCGCCGCGGACGACCAGAGCGTCCTGGTCCTGGTCGTGGGGGGCGAGCCAGGTCAGCGAGGCGCCGATTTCCTGCGTGGCGTCGATGAACAGGTAGCCCTCGGCGACCGGCGCGCCGGGCGGTAGATCGAGCCCGGTGACCGGGACCGCCACGATCGCGTGGTTGAAATCGAACGGCGAGGGAAAATCGCGGTCGATTCGACCGAATCGATCGAGGCGGATCAGCACCGGATAGGCCTCGATGCCGGCCGCGGCGAGCAGATCGACCAGCAGCACCGCCTTGTCCTTGCAGTCGCCGTACTTTTTGCCGATCGCTTCGGCCGGCGCATGCGGCTTGTAGCCGCCGACCCCCACCTCGATCGCGACATAGCGGACGTCGCGCTGGGCGTAGCGGGCGAGCGCTGCGAGCTTGGCCTGCTTCGTGGCCGTCGGCCCCAAGGCGCGGACCACCCGCTCCGCCTCGGCCCGGACCTCCGGGGCGCCGCGCGGCACCGCACGGAGCAGACCGGCCCACCAGGCGGCGACGTTGTTCCAGTCGGAGGTGTCGCCCCAGGCGAAGCGCAAGGACGGTCCCGGGTGGGTGGGAGCCGAATCGAGAGCCCGGTCGGCGGGCAGGTCGTGGCCTGTGACGCGGACCCCTCCCGCGAGCGGCTCGATCGCGAGCACCCCGGTCGGGCCGGTGACGTGAAAGCGAAAACCGGGTCCCGCGCCGCGCACTTCGACCGACAGGGCGGTGGTCCGGTCTCGGCCGGGGGATAGATCGACGATGCCGCCGGGGAAGTAGGGCTGCTCGATGGTCGCCGATTCGACCTCCAGGGTCGAGCCGACCGGCGCGGCGGGGAAGGTCACGAAGCGGACTTTCATCGCGCTGTGGAGGACGCCCGCCGAGCTGACCTCCGCGGTATCGACGTCTTTCCGGCCCGCTTCGACCACCTTGCCGTCGGGGCGGATCGTCCGGGCGTCGAGCTTCTCGATCCGGGCGTTCTCGTCGTAGCTGAGGGGGTAGGGCGACCAGGCGGCGAAGTCCTCCGCCGCTTCGAGCCGGACGCGGAGCTTCTCGGTGGTGCGCATCGAGCCATCCGGGCGCACCTCCACGACGACCGAGCGTTCGAGCACGGTCGCGGCGCGGGCAGGATGCCCCCAGATCGCCGCGAAAGTCAGCGCGGCGAGTCCGGCGACGGATCTAGCGACGGACGATGACGAGGGCTTGGGCATCGCTCTTGGCCGCCGCGGCGAACAGGTCCCGCGCCAGGTCGCACTCTTCGCGGGTCGAAAGCTGCTTCTGGCGCAGGTCGAATTCACGGTGGATCGTGGCCTTCCGGGTGGGATCGTCGATCCGGATCGTCAGACCGAACGCGCCGGCCGCGCTCTCGCTCTTGGCGGTGCGCGGCGCAATTTCGACGTGCCACTCTTCCGGCCAGGTGATCTCGAAATCGACCTGCTCGGTGTAGGGGAAATCGAACAGGATGGGCGAGCGGCGCTGCGCCGAAGAGGCCGAGAACGGTTCCGTCTGCGGCCCGAGCGGCCGGCTGGTGGCGAGCGTTACTTCATCGCCGAGGGCATCTTCTATTTTCTGGGTCATCTTCCAGGTCAGCTCGACGGTGCGATCTTCGACCGATTCCTTGGCGGCGAGATCGGTGAAGTCGTATCCCTCGAAGCGTTCGGCGAGCCAATCGTGCCAGGCCTCGGTCGTTTTCTCCGGAGTTTCACGCCAGCGGAGCTTGTCCGTCGCCGAAAGTCCGGAGAGCTGAAGCTTGCCGGTGCCGGCGAGGCGCCCTCCCTCTCCGACCTGGAGGCTCACGGTCGCCTTCTCGACGTTCTGGTCGGCGGGGCTCTGGGCGAGCACCACCCCTTCCGGCTTCTTCGAGTCGGGCAGCAGGGCGGCGGTTCCTTCGTAGTCGGCGTCGAGCCGGCCGAAACCGAGGCGCCGGTCGGTCGGATCGAGGAAGACCCGCCCCCCGTCTTTCGGTCCGAGATCGACCGCCACCAGCACGCGATCGAACCAGGCGGGGTTGGCGACCTGGGCGTCGATCAGCCCGCTGCTCCGCGAGCCCGCCCAAACCTGCCGGGCGTCGAGCTTCAACGCGGCGAGCATGGTTTCGAGCAGCAGCGCCTTCTCGGCCGAGGTGCCGTGCCCCGCGCGCAGGACCGCGTCGGCCGAGGGCTCCGTGCCGGTAAGGAAGATGCCGGTATTGTCTTCGTCGAACGCGATCTCGTCGCGCACGAAGGTGTAGATCGCTGCGGCCCGGTCGCGCGGACCGGCGCCCGCCTTCTGGGCCAGGGCCTGCGCCTTCTTGCCGGCCTCGCCGCCGCGGCGCCGCGCTTTCTCCCAGGTTTCTTTCAAGAAATCGGAGGTGGCGGCCCAATTCTCCATCAAGCGCTGGTGGACGGTTCCCTCGTCGAACACGGTCGGCACCAACATGATCTGGGTCGCGAGATCGGCGAAGGGCAGGCCGTACGGCTCGTCCTGGATCGGCGGAAGGTTCTCCGACCAGGCGCGCAGCGTGCGCTTGCCGACGTCGCGCCCCTGTTCGGTTTTCACCCCGATACGGAACGGGTCGCGCATCCAGGTCTGGACCCCGAGCGAGCCGGGAATCAGATAGCGGATCTCGGCCAGGCGCACCGGGACGTCGGAGGAGAAGTAGAACGGCTCCAGGTAGAAGATGTTGTCGAAGCGCAGCTCGTACTCGGCGTCGAGGATCGCGCCCACCTCGACGTTCGGAAAGGCGATCGAGGTGACGTAGTACCTCCGACTCTTGGAGAGCTTGCGCTCGAACTTGGCGTCTTTGGCCAGCTCGACCACCCGGCCGTCGGGAAGCACGGTGCGCGCGGCGAGGCTGTAGAGCCGGACGAACGAGGAGTGGAACAGCTGGATCTCGCCCCGGTCCTTGCCCTGCTCCGTGAGGATCTTCACCCGTTCGCGGACGATCAAGCGGGAGGAGATGTCGCTGCTCGCCGGGTCCATCATGCGGAACTCGGCCTTGCGGAAGAGCACCACGGCCCGGGCGTTCGGCGCGCCGGCCACCTGGGTGAGCGCTTTTTCCTCGGCCGAGATCGGCGGAAACTCGGCCCGCGCGGCGGCCGGCGGAAGGGCGAGGAGCGCGGGGAGCGCGAGAAGGCCGAGAACGGGCAGACGCCGGGTGATTCGGGACATCGATCCTCCGAAAGCGGGTCGGGAGCGCGGAGCGCGACAGGCCATGCTAGCAGCCCTCCCCCGGCTCCTAGGACACTACCGCCACGGTTTCGTGGGGAATCGTCACAAAGTCGTCATCCAAAGCGGTGGGGCTCGCGTAGAGGGATGAAACGCATCGAACGGGAGCCGTTCGATGACAGTTTTTAAGAGTGGCTTGATCCAAAGGAGGCCTCGGGTGTCGCAAGCGCTGCCGGTCGGTCGATGGTTCGGATGGGGGCCGGCGGTCGGCCACGGCGGAACCCTTCGCTCTGGCGTATATTCCGGGGAAACTTCCCCATCTCGGGAGACCGTCCGCTTGAGCCCCCGTACCGCCGATGCCGATGACTCGGCACTGCTTGCCGCGATCGCGCGAGGCGAGATCAACGCCTTTCAGGTTTTCTACGATCGCTACGCCACGCGCGTCACCTCGTACGTGCGGCAGTTGAGCCGCGACCGGGAATCGATCGAGGACCTGGTTCAAGAGGTGTTCGTGGCGGTCTGGCGCAAAGCCGGAAGCTACAGCCCCGAGCGAGGCGACGCCGCGGGCTGGCTGTACACGATGACCCGCAACAAACTGGTCGACCAGTGGCGCCGGGTGCGTGAAAAAGCGGTCGAGCTCGACGCCATGCACTCCTGGGAAATGCCGGCGATCGCGCCGCCCGAGGAGGATCTCTACCTGTCCGTCCGCCAGGCGCTGTTCCAGGTCGCCCCGGATCAGCGCGAGGCGATCGAAATGGCCTATTTCGGCGGCCTCACCTACGAGGAGACGGCGGTTCGTCTCGACCTTCCCGTGGGCACCTTGAAATCGAGAATTCGCGCCGGGCTTCGTTCTTTGCGCTCGGTGCTGGAAGCGGGGTAATTTCGTGCATCCACCCGAAGACATCCTCCTTTCGTTCGTTTCGGGCGAGTCCGATCTGGCCCGACGGGCACTGATCGAAGGCCACCTCGACGGTTGCCCCGATTGCCGCGCGGCCGTCCGTTCGCTTTCGGCGCCCGGCGCCCGGCTCTTGGCCGGCCTGCCGGGCGGCGTCGGCGGTTCGGCCGTTCCGTCCGGGCTTTGGGATCGCCTGCGCACCCGCGTGGCGGAAATCGGTCCTCCTCCCGCCCTGCCCGCTTCGCCGCTTGCCGACTGCCCGGTTCCGGCCGGGGCACTGCGCGAGATCGCCGATCTGGGCGGTGCGTTGCACGCCCCGAACTGGCGCTTCGCGGGAGCCCTCGGCGCTGCGTTCGCGATCCTCTCGCGCGACGCCCGGACCGGCGCCATGCTGCTGCTCGGCCGGATGAAGCCGGCGAAGTTCTTCCCCGAGCACCGGCATCTGGGGCTCGAAGAGATTTTGATCCTCCGCGGCGGCTTCGAGGACCAATACGGCGATTTCACCGCCGGCATGTACACCGCATACGAGCCGGGCACCGTCCACCGCCCGTGGATCGACGAGCAGGAGCCCTGCTGGACGCTCAGCCGCCTGGAGAAGCCGGTCGAGTTTCTCGGCTGGCGCGGCGTGGCGCAGCGGATGTTGGGAAAGTAGCAAGAGCCCATTTGCGGTCGCGCCGGGATTGGCGGAAGATCTGTCGGTGACCGACGACCCGCCGCACGAGCCGCCCGAACGGAAACGCCCCGCCGCAAGAGCGCCCGAGATCGCGCCGGCCCTGCTCGGCTGGTTCCGCCGCTATGCCGACCGCTACCTGGCCCGCCATTTTCACGCGATCCGCCTCGCGCGCGCCGGTTTCGATCCGGCCGAGCTGCCCGCGGACCGGCCGCTGGTGGTCTACCTCAATCATCCCGCCTGGTGGGATCCGCTGCTCGGCCTGGCGCTCGCGTTCGAGCGCTTGCCCGGCCGCCGCCACTTCGCGCCGATCGACGCCACGGCGCTCGCCCGCTACCGGCTGCTCGGACGGCTCGGATTCTTCCCCGTCGAACTGGGGACACGCCGAGGGGCGGCCGGCTTTCTCGCCACCGCGCGCGCGATCCTCGACCATCCGGATGCCGCCATCTGGATGACCCCGGGCGGCCGCTTCGCCGATCCGCGGGAGCGACCGGTCGAACTGCAATCCGGGCTGGGGCATCTCGCGGCGAAGGTGCCCGCGGCGATCTTCCTGCCGCTCGCGGTCGAATACCCCTTCTGGGAAGAGCGGACGCCCGAGGCTCTCGCGCGCTTCGGCAAGCCGCTCGACGCCTCCGAAGCGCGCCTCGGTCCGGGCGAGTGGACGGTCCTGCTCGCCGAACGCCTGGCCGCCACGCAAGACGCCCTGGCGATCGAAGCGATCTCGCGCGACCCCGCGCGGTTCGAGACCGTGGCGCGCGGCAAAGCCGGAGCGGGCGGCGCCTACGACGCCTGGCGGCGGCTCACCGCGCGGGTGCGCGGCGAAAAGTCAGATTCCCGCCGCGGCCGAAACGAGGAGTGAGACGGCGGCTCGCTTGACGGCGGTCCTGGCGTTTACCAAGACGGTCTGGAGGACCGGGCGCTCGCGAGTTAAGATTGGAACGATCGGGAGAACGACGTGAACGACGCGATGAGCCTTTTAGGGGTCGGTATCTACTCCGTGCCGGAAGCGGCGCGCCTGACCGAAGTGTCGGCGAATCGCATCCGGCGATGGCTCGGGGGCTACGACTTCAAGGTGAAGGACGGCTCGGTTCACAAGTCGCCGGCCCTATGGCAAGGAGCGATCCGCGAGGGCAAAGAGTTATCCCTTTCGTTTCGCGACCTGATCGAGGTTCGCTTCGTCGACGCGTTTCGCAAACATGGCGTCTCGTGGGAGGTTCTGCGCTTGTCGGCGCAGCGCGCCGCCGAGCTCTTTCAAGTGACGCATCCGTTCTCGGCGAAGAGGTTCCGCACGGACGGCAAAAGCATTTTTGCCGACATCGTCTCCGAAAGCGGCGAGGAGTCGCTGGTCGATCTGTTCAAGAATCAGTACGGCTTCAAGAAGATTCTCGACCCTTATCTCTACCGCGGTCTCGAGTTTTCCCCTTCGGACGATCTTCTGCGCTGGTGGCCGATGGGCCAAAAGCGAAAGGTCGTTCTCGATCCGGCCCGCGCTTTCGGACAGCCGATCGTATCGACCGGATATATCCAGACGACGGTCCTGGCCTCGGCGTATCGGGCCGAAGAGTCGTTCGAAAGGGTCGCGAACTGGTTCGGCACGGATGCCCGATCGGTCCGCGACGCGGTCGAGTTCGAGGGCAAACTTGCGGCTTGAGATTCTTCCTCGACAACAACCTGTCTTACCGACTGGCCGAAGCGCTGGACGTCCTTTCCGGCGCCGAGGGGCATAGCGTCGTTCACGTATCGAAAAAGTACACGGCGAGCGCCAAGGACGTCGATTGGATTCGCTGGCTCGCCGAAGAAGGCGGGTGGGTGATCGTTTCCGGGGATTCCCGAATCCGCAAAAGGCCGCGCGAGCGCGAGATCTTCCTCGCGGCTCGGCTGACGACTTTCTTCCTCGCTCCCGGCTGGATCAACGCCAAGTTCTGGGAGCAATCGCAGCTCCTGGTGCGCTGGTGGCCGCGGATCATCGAACAATCCGCCCTTGTCGAGCAGGGAGCCGTCTTCGAGATCCCCTACCGTCAGACGGGGCGGTTTACCCAGCTTCGCTGACTGCCTCCTACAGCCAGCGGATCGCGCCGCCCTGGATCGCCCGGGTCTTCGGATCCTGGACGAAAGCGGCGACGCCGAGCTTGCGGCCTGCGGAGGCTTCTTCCACGGCTAAGTCGACCGATCCGGTCGCGTGACCGCCCGGGGCGGCGCCGAGGGCGAACGCCTTCTGGAGACGCCGGACGACGGCGTCGTTTTTGAGCGTCCGGCCGCCGTTTTCGCCCTTGCCGACTTTCGTCACCAGGCCGTTTTCGACCAGCGCCACGAGCACGTCCGCGTCGCGCGGCAGGGCTCCGGCGTGGGAGGCGGTGATCTTCGCGCGCAGTCCCCCCGGCGTCCGCTCGACGGCGAGATCGAGATCGACCGGTGGCTTTTCCGTCAGCGCCTTGGCGATCGCCGCGCGGACCTTCCGCTCTTCCGAGCCGGTCATCTCTTCGGTGCCGTTCACCACCAGCTGCGGGGTATAGATCCGATTCGTGTTGTACGCCTGGGCGTACTGCTTCTGGCGCGTCGACCAGTCGGCCGAGGAGAACGGATCGGTCCAGCCGATGTAATCCCAATAATCGACGTGGTAGGCGAGAGGCACGACCTTCCCTGCGAAGGCCGGTTCGGCGGCGATGGCAGAGAGTAGCCGGTCGGCCGGCGGGCAGCTGGAGCACCCCTGCGAGGTGAACAGCTCGACCACCGCGATGCTCCCCGCGGCGGGCGGAGCGGCGGGCGTGGGAGCCGATGACGAAGTGCGGAGCATCAGAAACGCGGCGAGCGCCAAGCTACCGAGCGCGAGCGCCGGAATTAGCCGGGCGGAGCGGGAAGGGGAGGAAGTTGGAGTATCGAGCATGGGGTGACCTCCTGAAACCGGCGACGCTGGGTCGCACGGGGTGCTTGCCGTTGATCCGATCGCCCGAGGATGCTTGGATTCATGCGCCGGACCTCGGGCGAAACCCTAACACGCCCTCTACCGCGCGCAGTCCCGCCCGGGACCGGGACGGATCTCGGAGCGGAAGAGAATCGTGTTCTCGGTGTCGAGGAACTCGACCGCGATCCGTTGGGCGTCGGCGTCGAGCACGGCGAAGCCGGGTTTCAGGCCGGCCGCCCAGGCGACGCAGTTCGATTGGACGTCCACCGCGCGCTGCTCGTGCCCTCCGGCTCCGGAGATGACGAACGCGACGCCCCCTTCCGGGCGTTGCAGCTCCATGTGGTGATCGTGCCCGGCGAGGTAGAGGGCGACGTGGTGCTTCTCGAAAATCGGCAGCAGGGCCGCTTTCTGCTGCGGCGACTCGCCGTGCCCTGCCCCCGAGGAATGGATCGGGTGATGGCCGTAGGCGACCTTCCAGCGCGCCGTGCTCGCTCCCAGCTCGCGGTCGAGCCAGGCGAGCTGCTCGGTGATCTCCGCCGGGTCCTCCTGCCGTTCGATCGGATCCGTGTCGAGGGCGAAAAACTGGACCGGTCCGGCCGTGAAAGTGTAATAGGGGCGCGGCAGACACCAGGAGGCGCTCTTCTTCGAGCGGGCCATCTCCGCCGCTGGGCTTGCCGGGTCGTAGCGGTCGTGATTTCCCAGCGAGGCATAGAGCCGCACGCCGAGCGGGCCGTAGGGCCGCTCCCACTCAGTCTTCCAGCGCGGCGAGGCGGGGTCGGCGAGCCCTTCCGGGTAGAAGTTGTCGCCGAGCGTCACGCCGAAATCGAAGGGCTTGCCCACATCGTATTTCGCCATCGCCCGGGCGACCGCGAACTGTGCGACGCTTCCGTCGCCGAAATCACCGAAAGCGACGAACCGAATCGCCGCATCGGCCGGCCGGATCGCCGGAGCCGCCGCCCCGGAAAGCAGCTCGGGGCAGACGTCGATCGGCGCGGCGGGCGTCGGAGCGATCGAAGAACCGGCCGCGGGGCTTGCGGTCGCGGGCCGGGTGGCCGTCGGCGTCTCGTCCGGCGGCCCCGACTTGCAGGCGAAAGAGGCCGCGAGGGCTGCGACGAACAGAAGCGCGCGAAGGCGCTCGTTCGGCCTTCCGTTCGATCGACTCGACATAGGGCGAGCTTATCCGATCGAAATCCGCGCGCCCTCCTCATGGACTCCCGACCAAAAACCGCGCGAGCCGCTCCCAGCGCTCGGGCCGGGGACGGAGCCGAAGCGAGATCTTGCGGGGTGGTTCCTGCCGGCCGTGGTTGGCGACGCGAACCGTGCTTGCTTTCGCGGGAAAGGCTCTGCGCCGTTCGTTCGGCGTGAGCAGCCAGATCTTCACTTTCGTTGGCTCGTCCTTCGCGAGCAGCCGGGCGGTGCTCAAGGCTCGGATCACTTCCGTGCCCCGGCCGCGCCCGCGCCGGACGAGAATCGCGCAGCGGTCTTCGGGCCAGTTCGGTTCGAGGCGCCGGAACAAGCCGTCGAGCGGGATCAGCACGGGCGCCCGTCGCGAGCCCGCGGCTTGGGGCATGTAGTGGGCGAGGCTGATCTCGGTCGAGGCATTCAAGGCGAACACCGGTTCGCCCGGTCGGGCCGAAGCGGCGATCACCCGCGCGGCCCAGAGCCAGTCGGAGCGATGGGCGTAGTCCCAGATGATGCCGGTCGCCGCGGCCAGGCCAAACGCCCCGATCAGAGCGAGCTGCAGCTCCAGGCGCAGTGCGGGCCGGATCGTGAGCGCGCGGAGCCGCCGGCAGCTCTCGGCGAGCCCGAGGCCGAGCAATAAGGCGAGGAACAGCCACCCGATCAGCATGTAGCGCGCTTCGCTCCAGTGGCCTGAGAACTGAAGCAGGATCTCGATCCCCAACGTGCCGGAGACCGCGCCCACGAGAACCGCGCGCCCCTCCGCGCTGCGTGCGGCGCGCCAGATTCCGAGCCCGACGAGGCCGAGCGCGAGCAGACCCGTCCAACCGAGAGCGTGAGAGTCGGTACCGAACGTCAGCTCATGCCACCGCTCGATCAAGGCGCCCGTTCGCCAACGAGTCGGCGGCCGCTGCATCTTCTGGCGGCGCGCGTCCATCATCACGGAGAGCCAGGGCGCGTAGGCGAGAAACCAACCCAGCGCAAAAAGCGGCGCCGCCCCGAGCAGACGGCGGGTACTTCGGCGCGTTTCTCCCTCCTCGCCGAACGCCCGCTCGATCGCAAGCCAGGCGAGCGGGGCGAGGATGGCGACGGAGAGATAGTGGGTGTAGAGCGTGGCGAGCACGGCGAAGAAGAAGTTGACGATGCGCGGGACGTTGACCGATTCGAGCAGGCGGTCCGCCGCGGAGAGCGAAAGCGCCGCGCAGAATAGGGCGAGCGAATAGGGCCGCAGCTCTTGGGAGTAATGGACGTGGAACGGCGCGAGCGCCATCGCCGCTCCCACCAGCAGACCTTCGAGCCGGCCGAACCGGCGGGCCGCCCAGCGCGCGAGGATCAGAATCGTGCCGAGGCCGAACGCGATCGGGATCAGCCGCCGCGCCGATTCGCCAAGTCCGGCGTGAAGGCCGAGCCAGGTGATCACCCCTTCGAGCGGCGGATGGACCGCGTCGGCCCGCAGCGCGGCGAGCATCTCTCCGAACCCGCCGCTCGCCTGGTTCGTCTCGATGATCTCGTCAAGCCAGAGCGAAAAACTGCCGAGGTTCGCCACGCGGGGAACCAGCGCCAGCAACGCGAGACACACCAATAGCCCTGCGGAAAGACCCCGATTTCGAGCGGACATGCCTGTTTATCGAATGCGAACCCCTTCGCCGTTTAGCCCCGGGGGACCAATCCCGCCCGCCGAGGTGCCAACCGCTTGCGGGCTGCCAGGAAGCATCCGCTCCCTCTCGTGCCACAATCGCTTCGCCGTGACCGAACCGACACCGATATCCGCCATTCGTCCCAACCTCGCCGCCCGCGTGCCGCAAGGGGGCACCAGCGATCCGGACGAGATCCTCAGCCGCTTCATCGATTGGGCGACCGACATGGGGTACGAACTCTACCCGGCCCAGGAAGAGGCGCTGCTGGAGCTGATGGCGGGCAAGCACGTGATCCTCAACACGCCCACCGGCTCGGGAAAATCGCTGGTCGCCCTCGGCCTCCACTTCAAGGCGATGTGCGAGGGGCAGGTCTCGTACTACACCAGTCCGATCAAGGCGCTCGCCTCGGAGAAGTTCTTCTCGCTGTGCAACGACTTCGGGCCGGAAAACGTCGGCATGCTGACCGGCGACGCGAGCATCAACCCGACCGCCCGGGTCCTCTGCTGCACGGCGGAGGTGCTCTCGAACATGGCGCTCCGCCAGGGCGAAACGCTCGACGCGCCGTACGTCGTGATGGACGAGTTCCACTACTACTCGGACGCCGAGCGCGGCATCGCCTGGCAGGTCCCCCTGCTGGTGCTCCCCTACACCCGCTTCCTGCTCATGTCGGCCACCCTGGGTGACGTTTCGGCGATCGCCGATCACATCAAGAAGCGCACCGGGGGCGAGGTCGCCCATGTGATCTCGGAGCACCGGCCGGTGCCGCTCGACTTCGAGTACCGCGAGACGCCTCTCCACGAGACGATCGAGGTGCTGCTCGAACAGGGCCGCTCGCCGATCTACATCGTCAACTTCACCCAGCGCGAATGCGCCGAGCTGGCCCAGTCGCTCACCAGCATGAAGAGCTCGACGCGCGAGGAGCGCGAGAAGATCCGCGACCTGATCGCGGGCGCCCGGCTCGACACGCCGTACGGCAAGGAATTCCGCCGCTTTCTCTCCTTCGGCATCGGCGTCCACCACGCGGGGCTGCTGCCGAAATATCGCCTGTTGGTCGAGCAATTGGCCCAGCAAGGGCTGCTGCGCGTGATCTCGGGAACCGACACGCTGGGAGTGGGCGTAAACATCCCGATCCGCACCGTGCTCTTCACCAAGCTCGCGAAGTTCGACGGCAAGAAGGTGGCCACCCTCTCCGTGCGCGACTTCAAACAGATCGCCGGACGCGCCGGGCGAAAAGGTTTCGATACTCGGGGGAGCGTCGTCGCCCAGGCGCCGGAGCACATCATCGAGCAGCGCATGCGGGAACGGAAGTCGAGCGGCGGCGGCAAGAAATCGAAGGCGCCGCTGCGCGGTCCCGCCAAGGGCGAAGTGTCCTGGAGTGAAGAGACCTTCCAGCGGCTGATCCAAAAACCGCCCGAAACGCTGCGCTCCCGGTTCCGGATCACCCACGGCATGGTGCTCAACCTGCTCCAGCGCGACGCCGAGATCAACGATCCGAACCGCCCGAACTTCGCCTCGCTCCGCGAGCTGATCGAACGCTCGCACGAGGACGACGCGAGCAAGGCGAAATGGTTGCAATTCTCCGCCATCATCGTCCGCTCGCTCTACCGGGCGGACGTGCTGCGCGTGACCAAAGATATCAAGCGCAACTATTACTGGGTGGTGATCGCCGAAGATCTCCAGTGGGATTTCTCCCTCCATCACGTCCTGTCGCTGTTCCTGATCGAAACGCTCGGCCAGCTCGATCCGGAGTCGGAGACCTACGCCCCCGATCTGATCACCCTGGTCGAATCGATCCTGGAAAATCCGGAAGCCGTCCTCCGCCGCCAAGTGGACAAGCTCAAAACGGTCCTGATCAACCAGCTCAAGGCGCAGGGGGTCGAGTACGACGAGCGGATGGAACGGCTCGAAGAAGTCACCCACCCGCAGCCGATGGCGGATTTCCTCCAGCACCACTTCCTCCGCTTCCGCCGCGACCACCCCTGGGTCGGAAACCGCGACATCGCGCCGAAATCGATCGGCCGCGAAATGCTCGAAGGGTTCTTCGGTTTCTCCGACTACGTCCGCCAGTACGGCCTCCAAAGGAGCGAAGGCGTCCTGCTGCGCTACATCTCCCAGCTCTACAAGACGCTAGAGCAGAGCGTCCCCGAGCTGGCGAAAAGCCCCGAGGTCTACGACGGCATCGGCTTCTTCCGCGCGCTCCTCCAGCACACGGACACCAGCCTGATCGAAGAGTGGGAAAGCCGCCTCCACCCCGAGCTGCTGCTCGAAAAGCCGGAGGAGAGCGAACGAGACCGCCGCGAGCTGCGCGTGAAAGAACTGCTCGGCAACCCGATGGCCTTCGGAGCCAGAGTCCGAGCCGAGCTTCACCTCCTCCTCCGAGCGCTCGCCAACCGCGATTGGGAAGAGGCCGCCGCCTCGATCCTCCCCGCCCCCGACGACCCGGAAGGCCCCTGGACCCCCGAGCGTTTCGAAGCGGCGCTCGCCCCGTTCCTAGCCGAGTACGGCGACCTCACCTTCGGCCCCGAAGCCCGCCGTCACCAGTGGACGACGATCAAAAAAACCGGCAACCGCACCTGGGAAGTCTCCCAGACTCTCCTCGATCCCCAAGGCGACAACCTCTGGGCCGCGCGCGGAACGATCGACCTCACCGACCCAAGCGTCCTTGAGGGACCGCTTGTGCATTTGGAGCGGATCGGGCCATGAGCGCCATGCGGCTAAGAGGATCGAGTTCGCGCGGTCGACGCTCTGTCTAAGCTGGCGCACAAAGCAATAGCGACTGGCGAAGTAACAGCCTTCCGTTGTGGTAAGCCGTTTTTCAGGGCAGCTTTCGGTTTTGACCTGCTCTTTAGCCCAGCACTGCCTGCCGCGCCGCCTCAAGAAACTGATCCATGTTAACCTGAAGATCTTTCAAGTCCACCTCCCATCCACTCAGCCATATCTCTAGCGGCCGAAACTCGTGGTCAGCCAGCAGCTTGGCCACCCGGGGCACATCCAGTTCGACCCGCTCCTCGTGGGCGCGGCGGAAGCGTACGGCGTAGTTCATCCTCGACATCTGAAGGTCCTGGTCAAGGCTCGCGACGAGCCTGTAGGCAAGCGCGGCAAGCATATGGAGGGAAGATTCAGCGCGGTCGGCCGGTTGGTCACGCATCTCCAGAAAATTGGCAAGGTTGTGATGCGAGATCGCGCGGTCACGGGGATCCAGAAGCTGACTGCGAAAGGCGAGGGCGCGGCGCCCCTGCTCGATCGCCTGGGGGATGTCGCCTTGGCTTGCAAACAGATTAGCTAGAGAGCCAAGCGTCGTTGCGCCCCGGGCAAGATCGTCCCGGAAGATCTCCAGGCAGGCCTCTAGCTCGTCCTTCGCCTCCACGAAGTGGTTCAGGCGGGCCAGTACGCTCGCCCGGTTCAGCCGGGTGCAGGCGATGTCCTCTGTCGAGCGCTTAACGGCATGCTCGACCTCCAGAATGGCGTCAATACAGCGTAGGGCCGCCTCCCAGTCCTCTAAGGCGAAGTATGCCTCGCGAGCTATGTCGAGTGTGCCAATAAGAGCCCGGGCGAGTATTTCAGGGTCACGCGCCTCGGAGACTGGCTGCCCGGCACGGTGCCGCTGCCACCAGCTCTCGATACGCGCAAGTAAGCTCTCCACCTCGGGTACAACCTGGGAAGCGCGGCCTTGCAGGATGTCGATGCGCAGGAGTTCCAGCTCGGAGCCCAGTATCTGGATCTCCGAATTCCCCGCTTTGCGTTGGGCAGCGGCGCCCTGGAGATTGCGCCGTCGTGCGCCGTCGAGGTTGCCGTTTTGGAAGAGTGCAGCGCCCCAGCTTCCCAAAATGGCGGCAAGATCTGCCCAGGATTGCGAGCCGTCATCCCCACACTCTGCCGCGGCACGGACCTCGGCAGCAGCCCGCTCGTAGAAAGGAAGGCTAGCGTCGAAGTGACCGCCTCGCGACAGCGCGTTCGCAAGATAGGTCAAGCAACTCCACCGTGCCCTCCCTTGCGGGGCTGCGTCCGCGGCACTTCGCAAGTAAGAGATCAGGCTACCCAAGAAGATGGGATCGTTCGAGCTGGTGACAACCCGGTCCGCGAAGCTTCCCAGTCTGTCCCAGGATTCCGCCCGCACACAGAAGAAGATTGCGCGCCGACCGGCTTCGATCGCAGCTGTCATGTTTTGATGCTGAAGGGCCTCAAACTTGAGTTCCAGCCGATCGGCGAAATTGAGAAGGATTGCCTTCTCGAAGAAGCTGGCGCGATCCCTTGGGCGTTCGCTCATCCATGCATATATTCGCTCGCAGACTAGCTCGTTACAGCCGAGCAGGAAAGCCTTATCCTTCGCTTCCGTGCGCTCCTCGCTGACCAAGCCGGTGGCGACGAGATGTCTCCTAAGTGGAGGGAGTTCTGGTCCTTCCCAGATTTGCTCGACCAACTCCAATTCCACCGGCTCATTCGCGATTGCGATCACCCACAGCAGCCGTCGAGCGTCGGGGCTTGCCCCCTGGATCAGCTCGTAGATCGAAATAACAAGCGCATCCTCCAGATAGGCCACCTCCTCCCCGCCTCCCCGTTCGGTGGCGAACAGTTCGGGCAACCGCGTAGCATCGCGATTCTTCTCCATCGCTTCGAGCGCAGTCATTAGCTGTTCGCGTAGCTCCAACTTACCCGTCGCAAGTAGGGCGAGCCGGTCCATCAGGAGCGGATGGAAGCGACTTGCTGCAAGAAGCCGTTCGGCGAGCGCTTTTTCGGCCTCGTCTCGGCCGAAGACCATGCGGCTCAAACCGGCGTGCTCTCGCAGGTAGAGCGCCGCTTCGCCAGCCGGCAGCGGCTGAAGCCGCACACGGAGACAATGCGGCCCAGCATCACCCGCGAGCGCCGCGAGCTGGCGGCGGCAGGTGATCAGGACGCGGGACGGAGCGCCGACCAGCTCGGTCGCAAGGAGCGCCAGGCAGAGATCCCAATCGGGATCCTGGCAGGCCCAGAGCGGCTCGGTGGGATCGCCTGGCTCCTGCTCGGGTTTCAGGTTCGTTTCGAAGTTGTCGAGGACGAGAAGGATCGCCTCGTCGCGGAGCGCCCGGACGAGGTTTCGCGCCAGCCGCAGGATTCGGTCGGGACCGGTGAAATTGGATTCTGCCTCTCGGTGGATCGCATCGGCGGGCCGCACCTGGACATGCCGATAGTAGAGGCCCCGCTCGGAGTAGAGCCTCAGGTGGAGATCCCGGAGCGTCGATTCGAGGCTCAAGGCGTTCGGCTTCGCCTGATAGAGCAGAACCCATTCGAAGCGCTGGTTCCAGAGATCGAACGCCTCGGCCGCGAGCGCCGTCTTGCCCATACCTCCGAGACCCGTAATCAACGCCAGTGTTTTGGCGTCGGCGTTTCGAGCCGTGCTGATGAAAGAGGTCCCGAGATTCGCCAACTCCCACCCGCGGCCGACAAAGCTCGGATGATCCGCGAGCGTGAGCTCGGCGATCCGATGCAGGCGGCGGTCGCGCGTATCGAGGGAGGAGCTGCGCTCGTTCGCCCAGCGGAGGCCGGGGTCCTCGGCGCCGTACAGCACGGGGGTTGCGGGATCGGCCGCCGAGAATCGAGCGGCGTCGGTCCTCCCCTTGGCGAGGAGCGCTTTTCTCGCCAGGGTGAGAGCGGCCGCGGCGCTCTTCGGCTCGGAATCGACGAAGAGCGAGCGATAGAAATCGAGGGCGAGAGCCAGGGCATATTCATCCCCGATCGCGTAACGCATCGCGACCACCGACGGCACGCCGCCTTGGAGGAGTGCGTGGGCCGCGCCCGTGTAGCCATGCTGCTCGACGATCTCGATGTCCCGCTCTGGAAGGTCCTTGAAAGCCGCTCGCGTCCCGGGCTCCTCGCCTCGGGCCGTGGCGAGGAAGCTCTGCCAGTCCTTGACCTGCTCCACGTCGCCCGAATGGCAGGCGCTCAGGAAGACGAGCCGGGGGAGGAAACCGCCTGCATCGAAGAACAGGTCGAGAAGTTCCTGGCCCGAGAGGGTGTCGGGGAGCCCGTGGACTCCCGCGAGCTCCAGCCGGTCCCGGTGGCCGTGACCGCTCCAGTGGACGACGTGATAGCCGCTACGGGCTTTCACCTGTTCGTGGAGCTGGCCGCGGGTCACGCCGTGGACGAGGAAATCGACCACGATTTTTTGGTTGGGGTAGACCTCGCGCTCGAACATCCGCTGGATCTCGCGCCGCTCCCGGCGCGTCGAGAGAGGCCGAGAGTGCCGTGCCGCCGCGGATACGTACAGCACGCGCAGGGAACCGTCCCGGCCGAGGTCGATCGGCTGCGACGGCGGTTCCCGCATTTCGTGCACGACGCGGATCAGGAGGTTGCGCTCGGCGAGGGTCTCCCGAGTGGCGGAAGGTCGCGCGATCTCCCAAGGGATGCGGGTGAGCGCGGCGCCCAGCGGATTTTTCTCCGCGGTCGCCCCCGGCAGCTGGACGCGCAGGTGACGTTGGTTCTGCGGCGTCCAGAGCGCCAGGAAGATCTCCTCGCCCAGAACCTCTTCGGCGAGGAAGACCCCTACCCTGGCGACCTCCTCCTCCTCGTGTCCGGGTTCGACGTAGAGCCGCAGATAGCTCCGCAGGTCGAACATCGCCTGCTTGCGGGAGAGCCGCATCGCTCCGAAATCGACCGAGCGGAAGGCCAACTGCGCACCCGTGGCGTCGAGCAGCCGCAGCTCGGCAAGGTTGCGGGTGGAATCTGCTGTGACGATCAGGTCGTGATGAGCCGGCACATCGAGCCTCAAAGGGAACGCGAAATCTAGCGTCTCGCCGGCTCAGGGATCCGCATCAGGCACCCCAAGAGCGGAGGAGGGGTCGCAGGTGGTTGAAAATTGACCACCGAGTGGTTGATATTTGACCACCTGGTGGTTGATTTCTGACCACCTTCCGACCCTAAGGTCAGCCCCTATCCGGCCGTCGAGGAAGGAAGCGCCATGTTCGGATTCGACCGCATCACCTTTGATTCCAATGTGATGGCTGGGCAGGCGTGCATCCGTGGCCTGCGGTTGACGGTCTCGCTGCTGGTCAATTTGACGGCGAACGGCATGTCTCCCGAAGAGATCGAGGCCGAATATCCCTACATCGAAGCCGAGGATGTCCGGCAGGCTTTGCAATACGCCGCTCGACTCACCGAGTGAAGAACCCGCCGCCACCCCCTGAAGCAACCGACCCGGCGCGAGAGTGCGACGAGATCGTCGGCTTGATCCTCGCCGATCGTTTCGAGCCGGCGGGGGTGACGTTTGGTTCGTATTTGGATTGGCTGGGCGAGCAGGACCTCGACGGTTCGGGAGTTGCCATCGCGGTGGTGGATAGCGGGGTCGCCGCGGACCATCCTTCGCTTGTGGGTCGAGTCCGCGACCTTGCGGGCAAGATCTCTTGGCATGGCACGGCGATGGCGGCGCTGGCTGCCGGCTCTGACCTTGCGGAGCGCGACGAGCGGGGCTTTCATTACGGCCTGGGCGTGGCGCCGAAGGCGGAGGTTTTGGCGCAGGATCGGTTTCTTCCTCCTCCTGAGGTGTGCCGGCAGACCGCGGTTGAGCGGAGCCCCTCGGGGCTGCGCGTTTCGATCCAGAGCAATTCGTTCGGCAAGGGGACCTGCGATCCGATGGACTACGGATCGGAGGAGGCCCTCTACGACGGCTTGGCGCGCGACGCCGATCCGGACGGCCTGGAGCCGCGCTCGTTTCTCCTGTGCTTTGCGGCGGGCAACGAGGGAGAAAAGGGGCTCACCCGCCCCGCCGGGGCGAAGAACGTCCTGGTGGTGGGCAATACCCCCGTCCATCGTCCGCGCGATGGGGGCATCGAGGCCGAACGGATCGACCGCGTTCATCGCGGCGCCTACGACACGGGACATTCGGCAAGCGGGATCGGCAACTGTGGCGACGGCCGAATCCGGCCGCACGTCGTGGCGCCTGGGGAGTGGGCCGCGTCGGCCAATTGCGGCGCGCAGCCGGGCGAGCGGAAGTTTCTCTCGCATCTTTATACCTGGGCCGGAGGCACGTCGGCAGCGACCGCCGTGACGGCCGGGGCCGCGGCGCTTCTCGTTCAATGGTTCCGGCGCGAAGCGGAGGGCGCCGAGCCGTCGCCCGCTCTTCTACGAGCCATGCTGGTGAACGGCGCGATCGATCTCGGGGACGAGGGTCCGATTCCCAACCGGTGCCAGGGCTGGGGGCGGATCTCGGTCGAAAACGTCGTTCGCCGCGGGCTCGCCCGGTCTTTCGTGGATCAGAGCGAGATCCTCACCCGCACGGGCGAGGTGCGCACCTGGAAGATTCGAATCGCCGACCCCGCCCTGCCGCTTAAAATTACGCTCGCCTGGACCGACCCGCCGGGCGTTCCCGGTAGCGGAACGGCGGAGCGATCGGCGCTCGTCCACCGGCTGCTTCTTCGGGTCGAACAGGGGGGTGAAGTCTTCTACGGCAACGGCTTTGCCGAGGGCTGGTCGATTCCTGGTGAAATGCCCGAGGTTCGAGACAACCTGCAGAACGTCTACCTGCGTCCCGGGCGCGAGGGTGAGGCGACCCTCTCGGTCATCGCGCTCGGCATCGAGATGGACGCCTTGACCCTCGCGGTCGGGACGCCGCGGCAGGATTTCGCGCTTTGGATCTCGAACGGGGTTCCGGATGGCGAAGAACGGCGGAGAGCGGAAATCGTTCCGCTCCCCGCCGGAGGGTTTGAGGCTCAAGCCCCTGGGTGAGGATTCAAGATCGTCGGACCGCAGCCCGAACCGCAATCCGATGCCTCATCGCTTGGAGCGAAGGTAATGCCCGGGCAGATCGGCCGAGAGGCAGGCCCGGCCTCCGTGCTGGGCTCGAACCGCACTCCCGGGCAGATCGGCCGATTTGCGGCCGCCGCCTCGCCGCTCGGCCCGAAAAGAACCGGAGCGCAGGAGCTGACGCCCTGCCCCGCTTCACCGTTCGGTGCAAAGGTAACCGGCGGGCATTTGGGATTGGACACCGCCGCCTCGCCGCTCGGCCCGAAGAGGACCGGGGCGCACGAGCTGACCCCCATGCCGGCTTCGCCGCTCGGCGCAAACTCGGTCCCCGGACAGATCGGTCGATTGGCAAGCCCGGCTTCGCCGCTCGGTCCGAATTCGGTTCCCGGGCAGACCGGCAAAGACATTGGGGTAGCCTCCTCGCTCGGTGAGAAGTGCGTTCCCGAGCAGGGCTTCTCGCGGATTCCCGCCGCTACGCTCGGCGCTTCAGCGGGCGCCGCCTCCTGCAACCGCGCCCAGGCCGCCGCGGCGCGGATCGGCAGTCGGAACGGTTTCGGTGCGTCCTTGGCGACGAGATAGTTGAGCTCGAAGTCCCAATCGACGTCTGGATCTTCGGGCTTGGCCGACATCAGGTCCATCGGCGGCTGGTTCTCGATCACGATCTCGACCCGCTCGCCGTCGGCCGGGCGGAGCACGATTCCGTGGCCGCGCTGGCGCGAGAAGATCTCGACTTCAGAGGCGTCGATCTCGGTCTCGAAGAACGTGCGCGAGGCGATCCGCTGGCGATGACGAGTCGGGTTCCCCGTGAACATGTATTCGTCCGACGAGACGTAGCGGCCGTCGGCGCCATCCCAGACGCCGAGCGTTCCGGCCTGCAGGCGAAGCCGGCCGACCAGCCCGGCGTCGGCCAGGCGAACCAGATCGTTCGACAGGCATTCGTCGCGCACCGAGACGCCGTCGGTTTCCGGGTAGATGACCCGCATGCTCGGAACCAGGTCGAAGTCCTGGGTCGGATGGTGGCGCAGCACCACCAGAGGCCGATCGGGAAGCGGCTGGCCGTTCGCCAGGATCTGGAGATCGTCGCCGTTCAGGTACCACTGGCCGCGCGGCACGGGATCCTGGCTCGAATATTCGATCCGATAACTCGGCTGCTTGGCGTCGGGAGAGAGATCGGCGAGCGGAAAGCGGAGGCTCGGAATGTGAGAGACCTGGCCGTCGCCGTTCGACGCGACGCCGGGCGCCCGCGCGTCGATCATCAGGACGCGGACGCCTTTGGTCTCCTCGGTGTTGGGCACGAAAACGCAAAGGCCGTCGAAGAGGATGCGGAGAGTGAATGCCATGGCCGGGTTCCTCTCAGGCGTCGAATTCCGGATTGAAGATGATCGGCGAGCAGGTTCCGCCCCGGGCGTTCGCCTCGCCGCTCGGGCTGAAGATCGTCGGCGAGCACGGGGCGTTCAAGGTGTTCGCCTCGCGGCTGGGAGCGAACGTCACGGGCGAGCAGGGGACGTTCCGGGTATTCGCTTCGGAGCTTGGGGCCTCGGCCGATGCGGGATCCGGAAAGGGTGGAAGTTGAGGAGAGGGGGAGAGATCTTGGGGCAGACTCGGAGGGAGAGACATGCGGCACTCCTTTCAGCGAACTGGGCGGTCGGAGCGGCCGCCCGTCGCCTGGGAGTGTGCGCGGCCCTCGCGCGCCGCAGCTATCGAAATCTTGAGCGGTTCGCCGTCCTTGGGACGTGCCCCGAATTCACCGGCGAAGCACCCTCAGGCCGGCGTCTCTGCTTTTGGCGCCCGCTTCCCCTTGCGCCGACGGCTCCAGTCCTCCGCCCGGATGCCGAAAGTCTCAAGAACCGGGTTGTCGAAGCCGAAATGTCCCCGCGCGATCGACGTGAGCCGGCGCATGGCCCGTTCAGTTTCCAGGTTGAGCTGGCGGCGAACCCGGACGATCTCTTTCCGCTTGCCCTCCATCAGCATCAGCGTCGCATGGACCTGGGCCAGCTCGGCCACCATGTCTTTCACCTCGGCATGCACCTGATCGGCTTCCGGGATCTCAGGGATCGCCGGCTCCAAGTTGTTTACCGTGGACTGCCACCGGTCAATCTTGGCGGCGTACGACCTGTCGCCCATAACGACCTCCTGTTTTGAGTGTCCCGGGTACGGCGCGGAATCCTACAAGTAAGTCGCTGGAAGAAAAAAGGATACACGCGACTCGCGCAACTGATTCGCCATCTACGTGCACCGGTTTTAGGCTCCGGATCACCATTCCCCTGCGCCGGAGGAGTGGTGAACTGGAGCTTTGCACCGCTCCCCCGGCCCAGGGGAGTGGTGATCTGGAACTTTGCACCGCTCCCCCAGCCCAGGGGAGTGGTGATCTGGAACTTTGCACCGCTCCCCCGGCCCAGGGGAGTAGTGATCTGGAGCTTTGTACCGCTCCCCCAGCCCAGGGGAGTGGTGATCTGGGACTTTGCACCGCTCCC